>Ga0224513_10000575_pt1 | contig 14126 bp, 12 predicted proteins | sample SF_May12_sed_USG_5_FD_169109 | JGI IMG/M metagenome (GOLD analysis project Ga0224513, IMG submission 169109) | Sediment microbial communities from San Francisco Bay, California, United States - SF_May12_sed_USGS_21 | ecosystem: Environmental > Aquatic > Marine > Sediment | place: USA... | reverse complement strand
CCAAACACCTTACAAACGAATAATGAGGAATTAGGAATGAGGAATTAGGAATGCAGCCCACTGGCCCCGTTCTTTCGAGGTGCGAAAAAATCCGAAATCCGAAATCCGAAATTCCCCGAGAATGGGACGGAAATTCCTAATTCCTAATTCCTAACTCCTAATTCCCGGTCGTGCCATCCTCTCGGGCCTTACAAGCTCATCGAATTCTTCCGCGGTGAGAAGCCCTAACCCGATTGCTGCTTGTTTGAGCGTGATGCCCTCTGCGTGCGCCTTCTTTGCCACCTTTGCCGCGTTGTCGTAGCCGATCTTCGGATTGAGGGCGGTGACCAGCATCAGGCTGCGGTCGACGAGTTCGGCGATACGGTTTCGATCCGGTGCGATACCCGACACACAGTTGTCGGCAAAACTGCGGCAGCCGTCACCGAGGAGACGGATTGACTGTAAGAGGTTGTAAATCATCACGGGTTTGTAGACGTTGAGTTCGAGAAACCCGCCAGATCCCCCGATCGCGATCGCGACATCGTTGCCCATGACCTGCGCGGCGACCATGGCCAGGGCCTCACTCTGGGTCGGGTTGACCTTGCCCGGCATAATCGACGAGCCGGGCTCGTTGGCCGGCAGGATGATCTCGGCGAGTCCCGTGCGGGGCCCGGAACCGAGAAGCCGAATGTCGTTGGCAATCTTCATCAGCGAGACCGCGACCGTCTTCAGGGTTCCGCTGGTCTGAACGACAGCGTCGTGGGCGGAGAGTGCTTCGAAGAAATTCGGTGCGGGTACAAAAGGAAGATCGGTGATTCTGGAAATCTCGGCGGCTGCGCGCTGGGCAAAATCGGGATGGGTGTTGAGGCCGGTTCCGACGGCAGTTCCTCCCAGTGCCAGCTCGTAGAGGTCCGGGAGAGTTCCGCTCACTCTCTCGATGTCCTTTTCGAGCTGATGGGCCCAGGCTGAAAACTCGTCGCCGAGGGTCAGCGGTACAGCGTCCATGAGGTGGGTGCGGCCGATTTTGACGATACTTTCGAACTCGATGGCCTTTGCCGACAGTTCGTCTCGGAGATGGGTCATAGCCGGCAGCAGGTTGTGGACGATACGTTCTGCTGCTGCGATGTGCATCGCGGTCGGGAATGTGTCGTTGGACGATTGACCCCGGTTGACGTGGTCGTTGGGGTGGATCGGGTGCTTGGAGCCGATCTCGCCCCCTGCTACCTCGATCGCACGGTTTGCGATGACCTCGTTGGCGTTCATATTGGTCTGGGTTCCGCTGCCGGTTTGCCAGACCACGAGAGGAAAATGATCGTCGAGCCGACCATCGATGACTTCTTGGGCCACCCGGACGATCAAATCGCCGGTATCTTGACTGAGAACCCCGAGTTCGGCGTTGCTCTTCGCGGCGGCCTGTTTGAGCACTCCGAGCGCACGGATGAGCTCACGCGGCATTCGTTCGTCGCCGATCTTGAAATTGGCCAGAGAACGGGCTGTTTGCGCCCCCCAATACCGGCCGACGGGAACCTCTACTTCGCCCAGGCTGTCCTCTTCGATTCGAGTTGCCATCGTCATCCCTCCGGTCACATATCATAACGCTTGCTCACCGAAACCTTCTTGAATTGAAGGAATTATGGAACGATTTGTGCAAAAGTTGTAAGATAAGGCCATGGGACTGTTGGGAGAAATGCTCGTTGAGCGCGGGGCGATTTCGGTGGAACAACTCCACACCGGCCTCACGGCGTGTCGGAAAGGCGACGGGCGGCTCGGGACATATCTCGTAGATTACGGTTTCATCGATGAGCGCTCGCTGCTTGAAGCGCTTGCGGAACAGCATGGGGTGCCGTTTATTTCGGAGCCGACTCTGGTCGAATTTCTGGAATCCCTCGATCATGGTTTGATGCCGCGTTCGATGTTGAGAGATTTAAGGGTCGTTCCGTTCCGAAAGGTCAAGGATCGGATTCAGGTGGCGATGAGCAACCCAGCGGATGCCCGCGTCATCGATCGCGTCGCCAACTACACCCAGCTTCATGTCGAGCCCTTCGTGGCCTCGGATCGCACCATTTCACTGGCGCTCAAAAGGGTCAAGGATGTTGTCCCGGTCGCCGTCGAGCCGCAGGAAGACCTTTTGACTGAAGTTGTGGTGGATCAGAACGGCTACGCTTGGGAGGATTTGTGGCAACCCCAAATCAATCCCGAGGTCCTCCTGAAAATGCACAGCCGGCCGCGGGCAACCGGCATGGTGCTGGTTGCCAGCTTCCCTGGGCTGGAACCTGTGGGATCGGGCGAGGGCAGAATGCGCGGCGCCAGAGTCGACAACACGGAACTGTTCCGGCAGCTGAGCTCAGCGGCAACCGCCGGCGAGATCGGTGAAATGTTGATTCACTACGCCGCCCAACGGCTCGACCGTCTGTGTCTTTTTGCCGTTCATCACGGCAAGGTATCGGGCTGGATAGGGCGTGGGCTGCCGCTCGATGCCCCGGATCTTCGGTCGTTCTCGGTCTTTGCGGAGATCCCGTCAGTTTTCTGGGAACTCGAGGAGAGCGATCAATACATCGGCCCGATCCCCGGTGGCCCGGTCGATGATGATCTGTTGAGAGTACTCGGCCCGCCGCCGCCCAACGAGGCCATCCTATTGCCTCTCAAAATGAAGGGTCGTACCAAAGGGTTTCTGATTGGAGACATCCCAGGCCAGAAGGTGCCGGATGAGGTTGTGAATGAGTTAGTGGCGGCCGCCCGGGCTGCAGGCGACGCGCTCACGGCCATCCTGCGTGGACGAAACTGACCCACCAAGCCCCAGGCCTCAAGCCCCAAACCTTCTTCTCAGCTATCCGATCTGTTCCACGTTAAGATAGATCGATGAAGCGCCTGGGGGAGATCCTGCTCGAACGTGGAGCGATCGCTATTTCCGAACTCCACACCGGTCTCGAGGCCTGCCACTACAGCGGTGGCCGGCTTGGCACCCAGCTTCTCAAATTCGGTTTTGTCGACGAGCACGCTCTCCTCGAAGCGCTTTCGGAGCAACTGGGCGTGCCTTCGGTATCCGCCTCCATATTGCGCCGGGCCCCTGACAGTTTGCGACGCATGATTCCGTTGCATGTCGCCAGACGTATCCAGGTCGTGGTCTTTGAAAAGAAAGAGGGAAACCTGAGCGTGGCCATGACGATGCCGAGAAGTCCGCGCGTGATCGAGGAGATCGTGAGTTTTGTCGGGCTCGACATCGTGCCCCATGTCGCAACCGAAGTCGGGATTCTCACCGCGCTCGCCGAGGTCAAGGAAGAAGGACCGACGATCACCAAATCCAAGACCCCTGGGACTGGTTTTGTCGGCTCCTCAGACGAGTGGGACCGATTGTGGACGCCGGCAATGATGCGATCAGTCGATCTCCTGCGGACTGGGCCAGGGAAAAAGGGCAGTGAGGCACAGTTGGCTTCAACCTTCCCAGGTCTGGCACCCGTACCCGAGAGCAGCCAGCCGGGTACTGGCGACCCGCTCGATGATGAAGTCTATCGCCAGCTTCTGCGTGAGGTCCGAAGCCGGGACGAGGTCGGAGACCTGCTGCTACGGCGATCCACGGTGTTTTTCGATCGCAGTTTTCTGCTGGCGGTGCACTCCGGCAAGGTCGTGGGATGGCTGGTGAATGGCCCGGGGGTCGTTGTCGACGATGTGCAGTCATTTGCGTTTCAGCAGGATGCGCCCTCAGTGCTCTCCGGGGTCAACGGAATGGACGGGTTTTGGGGACGGGCCCCTGCGGGAGAGATCAACGATGCGATGATGAAGATCCTTGGCGATCCGGAGCCCGTCGAGATCGGTGCCTTTCCAGTGCTGGTCAAGAACCGGGTGGTGGCCTACCTGGTTGGAGATGCTCCTGGCAGGGTCGTGCCCGAGTCCGACCGAAAAAAGCTCGTCGAGGCGACCCAGAAGGCCGGGTTGGCCTTCGAAATGTTGATCATGAGGAAAAAGATCTTCTCCTGACCGCCCACCCGCCCGCTCGATCCTCGATACTGGATACTCGATCCACCCACCTGTCCCGTCCTGAAAATTGGTTGGCACCCGACGTACTACCTCCATGAAGACCCTCCGGAGTGACGCCCCGATTTTGAGCGCCGGAGGCGCGGCATATTCTTAGCCTGGGGCGTGAGCCCCAGGGTAAGGACGACAAATAGACACGAAGCCCCCGGAGGGGGCGACAGACATCTGTTGTGCCATGAGCCGCAGGTATCACCGCGATATTTCTGTCGCCGCACCGCGGCTTCCTCAATATTTTCTCGTTTATATCCTGGGGCTCACGCCCCAGGCTATGTATCTGTCGCCGCTCCGCGGCTCGGGATCGCCTGATAACTTTTCGTCAGGACTTGACAGACGACGTACCGCTCTGCCTCATCGAGAATCGAGCATCGAGAATCGAACATCCAGGATCGGTCGAATGAGTGGCAGGCGTATAATCGCGCGTCAGGAGGTACGCGAATGGGCGCAACTGAGAGTTACACCGAAACATTTGTGGAACTGATCCGGAGAGCTTCCACCGAGTTGCCACCAGATGTGTTGGAGGCGCTCGAGGAGGGGCGAAAGGTAGAGCAGGCTGACGGTCTCGCCACGATTGCCCTCGACACGATTCTCAACAACGTCGAGCTTGCTCGTGAGAGCTCGGCACCGATCTGCCAGGACACCGGCACTCCAGTGGTCTGGATCCATCACCCGACGGGCGTCAGCACGCGGGGGCTTCAAAAGGATTTCACCGCGGCTGTTCGCGAGGCGACCTCCCGTAAATATCTGCGGCCGAACGCCGTCGACACTCTGACCGGGTCCAACACCGGAGACGGGGCGGGACGCGGCATCCCCTTCCTTCATTTCGAAGAGTGGGATGAGCCGAGGCTCGAGGTCCGGATGATTCTCAAGGGAGGCGGCAGCGAAAATGTCGGCGCACAATACAAGCTGCCTGACGCCAAGCTCGGCGCCGGCCGCAATCTCGAGGGTGTCCGCCGGGTGGTGCTCGACGCCGTGGTCGAAGCACAGGGCAAGGGATGTGCGCCCGGGGTGCTCGGCGTCTGTGTCGGCGGCGATCGGGTTTCGGCGTTCGAAGAGTCCAAGCGGCAGCTTCTGCGTCCACTCAAGGACACCAATCCAACACCGGAGCTCGCTGAGTTGGAGGCACGCCTCTTCAAAGAGGGGAACGAGCTCGGAGTGGGCCCGATGGGCTTCGGAGGCGAGACAACACTGCTGGGTGTCAAGGTCGGGGTGCTCGACCGGCTGCCGGCGTGCTACTTCGTGACCATCTCCTATATGTGCTGGGCTTCTCGTAAAGCTGCAGTCAGTATCGATCAGGAAGGGGGCGTGACATGGCTGAGCTGAAACTCCCGGTCAGCGAAGAGTCTATCCGCAACCTCGAGGTCGGGGATTTTGTAGAACTCACGGGACGCATGATCACGGGACGCGATGCGGCCCATACGTGGTTGATCGAGGACTATCGAGAAGAAGTGGCACCGTACCTCGAAGGCACTGTCATCTATCACTGCGGTCCTGTGGTAGCCGAGAGAGATGACGGGAGCTACGATTTTGTCGCTGCTGGTCCCACGACCTCGATTCGCGAGGAGCCCTATCAGGCGGATGTCATCGGCCGCTACGGTCTGCGCGGCGTTATCGGGAAGGGAGGCATGGGCCCCAAGACTTTGAAAGGGCTTGCCGAGCACGGGGCGGTCTACCTGCACGCAGTCGGTGGCGCCGCTCAGGTGCTGGCACGCGCGATTCCCCGGGTCGAAAAGGTCTTCATGCTGTCCGAGTTCGGAGTGCCAGAGGCGCTTTGGGTGATCGAAGTCGAGCGCTTCCCCGTGATGGTCACGATGGATTCGCATGGTCGTTCGCTGCACGATGAGGTGGAGGAACGCTCACAGGCCAAGCTGAGGGAGCTGCTCGGATTCGCCGTATAGATCGAACCTCGTCCGATCAGCCGCACCGCCACAGTGGCTTCAGCCTCATCGAGGCCCTTGCCGCCCTCACGATCTTCGGGATGGCGGTTGTCGTCGCTGCAGGCTTTCTCGACGCCCACATGAGTGCCGCCCGCCGGCTCGAAGCTCGCTCCGACCTCGTTCGGGCCGCCGAGACGGTCCTCGAGAGCGTGCGTGGCGGTACTCTGCCGATGGTTTCGGGTGATGTCGATCTGACCGATGAGTTCCAACCCCTCTCGTCGATCAGGGTGCGGACCAAGGTCGTCGTAACGACAAAGATTCCGCAAGGCCTGTTTTCAGTCCGAGTAGATGCGCGGGCAATGGTTCGCTCGGAAGACATGGTGATCACCATCACGACCCAGGTGTGGCGACCGTGAACCGTCACCGCGGCACCTCGCTGGTCGAGCTTCTGGTCGTCCTTGCCCTGCTGAGCGTGATGATCTTGGTCGGAGCGCAGCTGGTGGTGCACTCGATGGAGTTGCTTGGCGCGACCGGCCGTGCGGTGAGCAATCCGCTGGTGGTCCACGTCACCTCTCGGCTTCGACACGATGTTCAGGAGGCGGCCGCCCTGCAATGGCAGGATTCAATCTGGACTGAGGGGCCGCTGGTGCTGATCACACACGATGGTACGTATGTGAGCATCGCGCTTGAAGACGGGAATCTGGTTCGGGCTCAGACGGCGAGTCCCGGGACGCCGCCTGACCGTCGAGTGATTCTCCGCGGAGTGACCGCCTGGTGGTGGCGGACTCCGGTGGAGGGTGTTGTCGATCTTAACATCACCTATCTGGTCAATCCGGAGCCCGAACGGCAATCGTCGCGCGATGTCGGATACGGGCTCGAGCGACGGCAGGAAAACCTCCGATTCGCGATTCGTGGCGGTGGGGGAGGCGCCAGGTGGTGAGCCGGAAGGAACGCGGGTCGGCACTCATCTTTGCTTTGGCGACTCTGACGCTGATTGCGATCACGATTGCTGCAGTCACTGCCGAAATCCAGACACGTGGTGCGGGCGTCGTGATCGAGGAACGCTCAGTCCGCCTGACCGCGCTGTTGGACGCCGCCATGGCCGAGACCCTTGCAGAGCTCTCCGACAAAGGCATCGCATACGCCGGAATCGCGGAGCGCCGGGTTGAAGGCGGTACGATGAAGAGTTCAGTGCGGGTCATCTCTGCTTGGGAAGTCGAGGTCCTGGCGGTCGGTTCCCGAAACGGCTGGAGCTCAGTCATCCGGGCAAAGGTCTCCCTCCAGCACGGGCCAAAAGTCGTTTGGTGGCAGCGCACCCAGGGCCCGGAGCAATAAGTGTTGAGTTTTTAGTTTTGAGTTTCGGACAGCATACGAATACGTGACTCGCGCTACCGGCCCCCCCGTGTCATCCCGAGCGAGCGAAGCGAGTCGAGGGATCTATAGGGAAATGAGCCTTCGCGTTTCTGTATTTCCTACAGATCCCTCCACTCCGCCCCTTCGGGTCCTCGGTCGGGATGACATTCTGACTGGGCTCGCATGACGAGCCCGTCATCATGTCACCTCGCGTCCCTCGCGACGAAGCCCTTCACTCCAGCCCCGCCGACGGTGGGCATAGGTGTGATTCAGCTTCATTTTCGGGTATGGGGGTACGGCAACTCAAAACTCATAACTGTGATCAGCTCGTCGATCGCCTCTGCAGCATCTGATTCCTCGGATCCCGCGTCTCGCCAATGGAAGACACCCGGATCGCGGCCTGCTGGCCTACCGGGCAGCGATTCTCGCAGAGGCCGCAACCGGTGCACAATTCTGGTTGCACGGACGGACGCTGCAGGGTAATGGCTTTGCCGTCGCGGCGGGTGATCTCGAAGGTTTCCAACCACACCGCCTTGGGCGAGGTCGGGCACATTTCCTCGCAGACGATGCATGGCGTCTCCATGCCCCACGGCAGGCAGCGGCCACGGTTGATGAAGGCAGTTCCGATGGTGACCTCAGCTGGGCCGCCGATTGCCTGCTTGGCCTCTGGTTTGACGGTGGTGATGGCCTCGGTTGGGCAAACCTCACCGCAGCGGATGCAGGAGGGCTCGCACCATCCGCGGCGCATATCGAGGATCGGTGTGAACAACCCTTCGACCCCGGTCTTGCCGATATCCGAGCGGATGACGCCGGTGGGGCAAGATGCCGAACACGCGCCGCAGGTGATGCAGCGGGAAAGAAACGAATCTTCGGCAAGGGCTCCGGGCGGTCGGATGGCGTCCTCTGCGCTCCCCTCACCACCGCTGCCGGCGGCGCGGAGCACCGGTGCGAACGCGGCCGAAGCGGCCACGGTCAGCAGGAAACGGCGCCGGCCCACATCGAGCGCCGGCATCGGCACTGGGCCTGAGGTTCTGGCAACGCCGTAATGCAGGCTCTCCTCGGCGCATGAGCCGAGACAGTTGAGGCAAACGTGACACTCGCTGACACGGTGCTTGTCGAGGGGTTCGTCCGCCCCCTGGCAGGCAAAGACGCACAGGGTGCAGCTGGTACATGACCCCGTCTCATCGCGGTGGATTCTGAGCGGAGCGAGCCGTGCAAAGACTCCCATCAGCGCACCAAGTGGACAGACACCGCGGCAGAAGAATCGGGGCATCCATGCCGACAGCAGGAGTATTGCCGCGAGGAGGCCGAAGGATACCCAGCCACCCGGCGAGAGGCCACCGTGCCACAGGGGTCGGATTCCGGAAGCAAACGCTCGGTGCAAGAGCGGGATGGGGTCGAGCCAGCCAATGTGGTTTGTTCCGAGCGCCGCCCATGTAAGGAGGGCCGCGAGGACGATGTACTTGATCGAAAACCACCGGCGGTAGCGGTTGATCTTGTAGCGCTTGCGCCGCTCCGGTCCTGCGATCCACGAAACAACGTGCTGCAATGTGCCGAGCGGACAGATCCAGCCACAGAAGAAACGGCCGAAAACGGCAGTCAGGGCTAGCACCGCCAGCCCGAGCCAGGTCCAGCCGACAACCGTCCAGTCGGACAGCGCGGTGCCGATCGAGGTCAGAGGATCGAGAGCGAGGAGGATCGATGCCACCGAGGCGGGTACCCGCGGTTCGGCAAGACCCCAGAAGAGCGCCACAAATGCAAGCAGGAAGCCGCATTGAACCACGATCCGATAGTGGCGTGCGCGGGGGAGCTTCATGTGATGGATCCGATGCTCGATACTGGATACTCGATTCTCGATCCAACGACGCAGTCCGGACTACGACTCGGTTCCAGCCGCCGAGCATCGAGGATCGAGCATCGAGGATCGAGCATCAGGCCTCGACCTCTACTGACTTCCAGTCTGCAGTGCCGAGGCCCAGGCGCGCTGCGATCGCGATGTGCGGGAGCTGGCCGGGCTCGAGGTCGAGGAGGCTGGCGCCCCAGGCATCGGCTGCCACTGGATCGGTCGCAACCGCGATGCAGTCTGCCGGGTTGACCAGCGCCAGCGAACCCCCTGTCGGCCCACCGCCGGTGAGAATCCGGGTGGCGTCGATGACTGTGAGGGTGGGGCGAAAGGCCACGCCGAGCTCGGCGCAGACCTGGGCGATTCTCTGGTGGAGGTTTGGCCGGCGACCGACCACCGCACCGAACCAGTTTTTCATTCCCAGGGTCGCTTGCGACAGGGAGTGGTGCTTGACTACCGGTACGTTGATCACGCGGTCCGCCTCGACAATCGGTTTCAAGACCTCCCACGGTCCGAGAATGGTGCCCCCGAGATCGAGTTTCACCGTTCCGGTGTTGCGTTGGTGGGCGGTCGCAGCGCCTGCGTCACGGGCAGCTTTTTCAATTCCAGAACGTGTGAAAGCGCGGCCGGGGTCGTGGCACGAGTTGTCGAGAACGGTCACCGACGCGGCGCCAGCCGAGAGGCACTGACCGACCAACTCGCCGATCAACTCGGGGTCCGTGTTGGCGGCCTGTTCGGGTGTGCGATCCCACGCGCAGTTGGGCTTGATGGCGACCCGCTCGCCGGGTTTCACGAATGCTTCGATGCCGCCCAGAGCGGCAAGTGAAAGGCGAAGGTTTGCGACGGGCCCCTGGCCGCAAGCGGTTGCCAGCGTGCCTGGGGCATCCGGATCGAACCGCCAGTCCCGCGGCCGGGGCAGCGATTCCACCGATGGTGGTTGATGACGGCCGGGCCGGTTCGAAAAACCGAGACCGAGTCCGGCCAGTGCCATGCCCGCAACTGCGGGTGGAAGCCACTGCCGGAGCACGTCTCGGCGCCCCACGGCGCGGTACGCATCGACGACTGGGAGTTGTTCGTCGTTCATGAGATTCAAGTGTACCGTCCACCGGGCCAGATACAAGATTCAAGATCCAAGATCCAAGATCCAATGTCCTGCGTTGTCTTGAAATAGGTTGGCACCCGACGTACTACCTCCATGAAGATCCTCCGGAGTGACGCCCTGATTTGAGGGCCGGAGGCGCGGCATATTCTTAGCCTGGGGCGTGAGCGGCCCAGGCTAAATGTCTGTCGCCCCCTGCGGGGGCTTCTCCGTTGTTTAATTGCCCTGTTCCTGGGGCTCACGCCCCAGGCTAATCATCTTTCGCCGCTCCGCGGCTCGGACAGAGTCAGAGGGATTTCAAAGCGAAGCTGAGAGTGTTTGCAGCGTAGCTCCGGAGGCACACCCCGTTGGGGCTCACGATTGCTGCTTTTGAGCGCCGGAGGCGCGGCATATTCTTAGCCTGGGGCGTGAGCGGCCCAGGCTAGATGTCTGTGCCATGAGCCACAGGTATCACCGCGATATTTCTGTCGCCGCTCCGCGGCTCGGGATCGCATGACAACTTTTCGTCAGGACTTGACAGTATAGATTTCGGATTTCGGATTTACCGCCCGTCCGCCCATGTTCAACGTGCAAGGTGCATGGTGCAAGGCCGACCCACCCGGGCGGCATCACTCGCCGAGCACGAAACGGAGGGCCCTGCGGAGTTCGGTCGTGGTTCTGCGAGGAAAGGAGTGACCAGTTCCAGCGAGCACACGCAAATCGACCTCATAGCCCGCAGCTTTGAAATCGGAAGCCGCCAGTCGAACCTGGTCCATCGCCCTGTCGCGTGACCCAACGATGAAGTAGTAGCGCGGATCGCCGTCATCCGCTGGTGCAGGGGCGTCGATCTCCGGGATGTATCCCCCGGCCATCGGGATCACTCCGACGAAGAGGTCCGGATGACGGGTGCCCAGAGCCATCGCCATGAATCCGCCCTGGGAGAACCCTGTCAACACCACCCGGTCCCAGTCCACTTCGTATGTCTCCCTCGCGTAGTCGAGCGCCGCCTCGACCACGGCGTCAGCTTCGTCCACACTGCCCCAACCGCGACCATTGCCCACGGGTCGCGGGCCATTCGGAACGACGAGAATCGCGCCGAAATCCTCCGCTGCCGGCCCCCAGGCCCGCGGGTAATTGGCGGCGGTATCGCCGAAACCGTGCAGAGCGATGATCAAAGGCCGCGGTCCATCGCCGCCCGCCTTCTCCGGCAAGACGGTGAGCGGCCGTGTTGAAGCGGCAACCCGATAAGTCTCTTCGTGCCGATGCTTCCGATTGTCGGCGACCATATTACGCACAATCTTGTATCCGGGCAGATCGCGGACGGCGTCAAGATCGGAATCGGTGTCGAGGAGATCGATATGGCAGAAGCCATTCGCCGCCGCCCGGCCCAGCCAAACCAGGGCCGCATCCACCTCTTCGTTGAGGGCCAGAACACAGGCCAGGTTGTACTGCTCCCGTGAGTTGTTCGGCACCAGTTTTTCGAGCTCGTAACCAAGATCTACGGCTCGGTTCCAGTCTTCTTTTCGATAGGCGTCACCAAATTCCCTCCTGGTAGTCTGCACATTGACCGGCTCCTGTGCCGGAATCGGTGCGGCGGCCACCAGCAAAGAGACGATCACGAGCCCACAGGCGAGCCGGTCTTTCATGATTCCCCCTCAGAGTTCCCGCTTCCAGGATCTACGAATTTCCAGCACAGCTGTTTCGCTCCGGCCTTCTTCTTCGGTTTGATCCTCGCATCCGTTGCGGTTCTGGTGAGGTCAGCGGATAATGCACCCGCCACGGAGGCTTGATGAAAAGGCAAAAGATGCTCCACACCGTCACGGCGCGCGACCTCCGATGATCGAAGCCTTCGCCGCCGCGTTCTCGGGCACTCTCTCCGCAATTGCGGTCATCTTTCTGGTCGTTCTGGTCTCCGTCTTCATGGCCCGACGGGGCCTGATCACGCAAACCCAGATCGGCGGTCTCTCCGCCGCCACCGTCAATCTCTTCCTGCCCTGTCTGATCTTCGCCAAGGTCGTCGAACATTTCGAGCCGTCCTCCCAGCCCGGATGGTGGGCTTTGCCGCTTGCCGGAATCGTGATCGCGCTGATCGGCACGGGGCTCGGCGCACTCGTTTTCGCGCGTCAGCTTCCGGAAAAGCGGGACATGCTCCCCGTGGCCGGCATGCAAAACGCCGGCTACCTCGTGCTGCCGGTTGGGTTGGCGCTCTACCCCGATCGATTTGACACGTTTGCGGTGTATGTCTTCCTCTTCATCCTCGGATTCAACCCGATTCTGTGGAGCCTCGGCAAGATCCTGGTGACCGGAAAAAGCGGCCAGAAACCGAGGTTACGCGACCTTCTCACTCCACCTCTGGTAGCCAACCTGGTCGGCATAGGCGCCGCCCTCAGCGGAGCAGGACGCCTCCTGCCAGGGCCGGTCATCGACGCCATCGAACTGGTCGGCACAGCGGCCGTGCCCGTCGCCACCGTCGTATTGGGCGCTGTCCTCGGTGGGATCTCGGTTCGTTTTCTGTCCCACCTCGGAGATGCCGCGCGGGCAATGGCGGTCAAGTTCTTTGCCCTACCGCTGATCGTGGTTGTGGTGCTGCACGCGGTGCGGCTCCACGCCGCCAACCCCCTCCTCGCAGAGTTCTTCGTCATCGAGGCCGCATCCGCTCCGGCGGTCGGGCTGGTTCTCCAGGTCCGAACCTACGGCGGCAACGAACAGCGCGTCGGCACCGTGATGTTCATATCGTATGTCGCGTGCACGCTGGCTCTCCCTGCGTGGGTCGCTGTTTGGCGCCTCATAGTGCAGTAAACCTTTACGGCTTTACTGCTATTAACATCTAACACCGATCAACCCCCGTTTCTCTCGCCAAGGCTACCCGTCGGCGACCGCTGGAGTGAAGGGCTTCGTCGCGAGGGCCGGGAGATGACATGACGGCGGACTCGTGAAACGAGCCCAATCAGATTGTCATCCCGACCGAGGGAGCAAAGCGACCGAGCGGAGGGATCTGTGAGACCTGGGCTGAACCGCGCTACTGATCTCTCCACAGGCTTGTCCTGAGCGAGGCCGAAGGCCGAGTCGAATGGATCCCTCCACTCGCTTCGCTCGGTCGGGATGACATCGCAAAGGCGGGCGATGGCTCAGAATCTGAAACTCGGAATTTTCCCCAGTGGAACCAAGCGACTCTAATTTTGTCATCCCGACCGAGGGAACGAAAAGACCGAGTGGAAGGATCTATTCGGTTCGCAGCGCTCCCTCGGAATGACAGACTGGCCCGCCCGCGTGGCTGAGGTCGATAACCGAGGCGGGCGGGCATTCTGGCACGGAGGCAGGAGTGTCAATACCCCGGGGCGGAGCCTGATCCACCCCGGGGTCGGTTTTCAGATTAAGGTTCTTCGGTCGCTCCGGTCTCTGTGATTGGATCGTCGGTCACGAGAGTCGGTGCGGCATCGGCGACGAGCGGCGCAGCGAGCATATCGGCTTGGGATGATTGCTGGAGCTCCGCTGTCACGATCGCCGGCACCGGCACGGGCCACCCGATGGCGCTCCGCAGCGACCGCAGCTTGGCCTGAATCGCACCGACGTTTCTGGGACCCATCCGCAGGAAGTGCTTCTGAGCGCCAGTGAGGTTTTCAAATCGGTCCTCGGCATAGGCATAAACGATGGCCCGCTGCTCGACCTCAACCTGACCGGATGACGTGGTCACCTCGAGGAGATGGTCCACCGCCTCGCGCAAGCGTGTGTCGAAATCATCATTGGCCCAGCCCACCTCGCGGTAGATGCCCTCCAACCGCGGCCGGAATTGTCGGTAGAGCTCGATCACTCCGTCGGAATCGAGGGATGTGAAGACGTCGGTCACGATGTCGTATCGCCTGAAGGTGCCTGAAGCGATGACCAGCCGGCCCTCATCCTCGCGGACGACGAACGGCCGCGAAGGCCGCAGGAACTCGACCTCGTCTGACGGGCTATAACCGCCGGC
>Ga0224513_10000574_pt1 | contig 14129 bp, 9 predicted proteins | sample SF_May12_sed_USG_5_FD_169109 | JGI IMG/M metagenome (GOLD analysis project Ga0224513, IMG submission 169109) | Sediment microbial communities from San Francisco Bay, California, United States - SF_May12_sed_USGS_21 | ecosystem: Environmental > Aquatic > Marine > Sediment | place: USA: California... | reverse complement strand
CGAATGACAATCGTCGCAGTTAATTCCGCTCGTGATGTGTGTCGCGTGTTTGCCGGTCGCCGTGACGCCGTCATGACAGGAACCGCAAGCGCCAATGACCTGCGTGTGGTCAACCGTAATCGCAGGCACAAACAACGATGTGCTGTGGCAGTCTTCGCAGACGTTGCTCGTCTGAATATGTGTCGGACTCTTGCCCGTGGCGGTCGTGCCGTCATGGCAACCGATGCAGTTGCCGGCGATGCCGGAGTGGTCGAATAACGCCGGCAGCCAACCCGTCGTGTTGTGGCAGTCGTCGCACTGATCGCCGGAGGAGATATGAGTTGCGGTTTTGCCGGTCGCCTGGATACCGTTATGGCAGCTGACACAGTTGCCGCTTAGCGATGAGTGATCCACGAACGTGATCACGCTCCAGTTCGTTGTTATGTGACAGTCTGAACATTCACCTGTCGTCGCGACGTGGCTGGCTGGTTTTGACGACGCGCGCACCAGGCTGCTTTGCGAATGGCAACTGGAGCAGGCTGATTCAGTGGGGCCGAAGGTACCACCGACATGGCAGCCTTCGCAGCTGACATTCTCATGCGCGCCGTCGAGCACAAAGCCGGCGCTGAAGTGATCAAACGATTGCTGAGCCCCGGCACTGCCTGACGCAAGCAGGCTGACAACGGCCACGGTGAACAGGAACAGGCTGCGACTTCGCGCGGCCCGGCCCGGCCAATATTGGGGTGTCAGATCAGTGCTTGTCATTGTAATGACCTCACTTCATTGAAGGAGCTGTCGCTGTGGCAGCGTCCACAGTCAGACCCAAACTCGGCATCGTGAATATCGTCGGAGCGATGGCAGTCCATGCAGCGCTCGCCGGTTTTTCGCATCGACGCGAGAGAGCTGCGGTGGCAGTCGTTGCAGGCGACGTCGATATGAGCGCCATCCAGTTCAAAGTCCGTCTGCATATTGTGGTCAAACAACCACAAGTCCCACGCGACCGGGTTGTGGCATGAGGCGCACTTGTCTTCGAACGCGCCTTTGTGGGAGTCATCTTCAAGATGACAGCCGACACATTCGCCGGCGGTGTCGCCAAACAGCTGCGTTTCATGACAGGCATCGCACTCGTTGTCGTCGTGCGCACCCAGTAGCGGAAAGCTGCTGAGGTCATGATCAAAAAGGGGCGCGTCTTTCCAGACCGTTTCATTATGGCAATCGCTGCATTCTTCACCGAGTGTTCCATCATGAGGCTCATCATCCAGGTGGCAGGACGAGCACCGTGTGTCGGGCGATGTTTCGGAGATCGGTTCAACATGGCAGTCAACGCAGGCGGTCGTCTCATGGGTGCCGTTCAGGACGAAATCCGTACTCATGTCGTGATCGAAGATGTTCTCTGTCCACGCTTCGTTCGAATGACAGTTCGCGCAATCAGTTCCGCGGTGCCCTTCGTGATCATCGTCCTCGAGATGGCAGGCGATGCATTCCATGTCCATTTCATCTACATCGTCGAACGGGTCTTCGCTATGGCAATCGTTACAGCTCAGTTGAGCGTGTTTACCATCGAGCGGGAAATCCGTGTTCTTCGCATGGTCGAAACTTGTGTCGGTCCACGAGGTCGGGTTGTGGCAGGTGTTGCATTGTTCTCCGCTGCGGCCCTCGTGGGAATCGTCTTCAGCGTGACAGGCGAAGCAGGTCGTCGGCGTGTCCTGATGTGTCTGGTCTTCGTGGCAGCCTGTGCATTCCGCCTCACGATGCTTGCCGACCAGCGGGAAGTCCGTCGTGTCGTGGTCGAACGTCGAATCGGTCCAGTCGCTCGGGTTGTGACAGTCCGCGCACTCGGTGCCGAGCTTGCCTTCATGAGGTTCATCTTCGCGGTGACAGTCGATGCACTCACCGGGAGCATCACGATGCTTGGCTTCGGGTTCGTGACAGCCGGCGCACTCTGCCTCGAGATGCTTGCCCAGCAGCTCGAAGTCCGCGATGGCATGGTCAAAGGTCTCTTCGTCGAGGCCGAGGATATCGGCGTTGCGCCCTATGTGATCGGTATGACAGGTGTTGCAGGCGTTGTCGCCAACGTCGTCCGATTTGCCGTGAAAACCTGCACCCGCCTCGGTGTCGCTCGCGATGTCCTCGTGGCAGTCCAGGCAAAGACCGTCTTGCGCAGATCGGTCGAAGCGCTTATGGCATGAGGAACATTCGGACTCGACATCCATATGTCCATGAATGACTTCGCCGGGCATCACCAGCGACTCAATAGTCTGGGCAGCAGCAGTGTGACTGGTGAAGCAGGCTAAGATCACAACAATCCCCGCGAGTCCGAATTGCCATTGGTTCATATCGACTGATCTGAAGTCGTCGGCTAGTACATGTGAACGGCCAGCACGTGCAGCAGGGCCGAAATCACCATCATGAGAAAGAGCGGCATGTGCAGGACGTGCCACAAGGAAGACAGTCGTTCGAAAAGCGTGAACTGGGCGACGCGTGTCGTCAGCTGCACGAAATTACGAATGTAGGTCGAAGTCGCTTTTTTGAGTTTGTCGAAATCTCTGGCGACTGCCGGAGATGCAACGGCATGCGCTTGCAACTCTCGATGTGCGGCTCTCGACAAGGATATCCAGATTGCATATTTCCTGAGTGACCATGACAGGCTTACGCGCATGCTGAGTTTCCCGGTAATACTGCAACCCTGCGCCTCGGCAGCGAGCGCCTCGAGCTTTGAAGTGAAGCGGGGCAACAGCGTTGCAAGCCCGTGACTGTTTTCCAGCGATTCGGCCAGGTTGTCCCGCAGATCTTTCAGGCTGGCCTTTCCGCCGTACAAGCCGTTGTGAATATGTGCATACAGATATTTGCCGATGACCCCGCTGACCGCGACGGCCAACATGCAATACAAGGCAACCTGACTGTTGAACGAGCCAAGGCTGAAGTTGCTGTGATACAGCACCAGGACCGGCCCCAGGACGCCAAGAACAATGTGAATCTGAAACCAGTGCGCGGTGCGGCCGAGAAAACGCAGTGCCCGGATTCGCTTGCGCAATGGATAGAGGATGAGTATCAGCATCATCGAGCCGCCGATGATGCCTAGCCAGTATCCAAGACCATCTTTCGGGTCAATCAGCTCGTAGCCTCGCAATAACCAGCCCAAACCGATTGCGATCAGGGTCAGTGTGTAGCCGTAAAACGTACTGCTTTGCCGCGTCTCGGCGGTACCAAAGAGCCGTGTCCTGAAATTCCCGGTTTCAAAAACCCGATCGAGCACAATCTCATTCATCGTCGTCACCCCCGGACTGCGAGGTAACCGCAATGATCAATTCGATTGTTCCGCCGTTGACCGGCGAGACCGGCTTGCTCCAGGCCTCAAGTCCACCGCTGTTGTCAGCCGCATTCCCTGAACGCGATATTCGTGCCGTAACAAGCAGTTCGTCGAAATCCGCGAGGTGGGTGTCGGGAACCATGATCTCGTTGTCAGTCAGAAAAAAGTCAATCGGCAGGTCCGCCGCTGACTTGCGCAATGCGACAACCGGCATCCGGTCCTCTGCAGACTTCTTGGCGAAAATGAAGACAGTGTCGTCGGGACTGACCTGAGCTGCTACGTCCGGAGAGAGGACGACCCGTCCGCGTATGGCCGGACCTGAATCCAGGGGCGTCATTTGCGGCGCCTGGTTCGCGCCAAGCAACGATGCTTCGAATTCCGTATCACTTTCGCCCAGGGACTTGGCGTGCACGTATGCGGCAAGTGCTTCCTCCGGACGGCCGATGTGCTGATACGATCGCGCCAGCAACAGCCAGCTGCCCGCATCATCCGGTTCTTTTTGTAGCCGGTCTTTTAGACGACCGACGAGGCTTGCAACCGTCCCCAGGGAGCCGGCGGGTCGGGCGTTTGCTGTGGCAGCTGACGCTTGCTGTGCTGTGTGCGACTCGGGCAAGGCAGCGTTCACAGCATCGGGCGAGCCAAGAAATGCATATAGCCCGAAGGAAGTAAGTGCAACGACAAGAGCGGCCAGAAAGCCTGCTTTACTGAACAACGGATTGCCCGATCTGAGCGGGAGCGCTGCAAAGCCTATTGCTGCTAGAAGCATCGTTACGGTCAGGCCCCAAAATAGAATTGACATAATTTCCCCAGCGACCGACCTTGTCGCCCAAATTTTTCTGCCCAAAAAAAACCCGGCCTAACCGGACCTTCTTAATACACGAATTGCAATCTCTTTAGGTTCCACTGAATCACAGAAAAAGAAAATAGGGTTAACACCCCGTCTCCCTTTGGCGACAGTTTGTGGTGAAGTGGGGGCGGGTCGTGACATAAGTATGCGAAGCGAAAACTGTTCGCATTTACAATGGCCCATGTTTCTCGCGCGCAAAGTCAAAGGATCGCCAGCGATTCGAGCTAATACATGTGAACGGCCAGCACGTGCACCAACGCTGATATCACCATCATGAAAAACAGTGGCATGTGCAGCACATGCCACGGGGAAGACAACCGTTCAAATAGCGTGAACTGAGCGACGCGAGTCGTCAGCCGGATAAAATTGCGAATGTAGACTGAGCAGGCCGTATTGAGTTTGTCGAAATCCCGGGCCACGGTCGGAGATGCGGCAGCTTGTACCTGCAAATCCTTCAGGCTGGCCTTGCCGCCGTACAAACCGTGGTAAATCCGCGCGTACAGGTGCCTGCCGATGACACCGCTACCTACGACGGCCAACATGCAGTACAAGGCAATCTGGCTGTTGAACGAGCCGAGATGAAAGTTGCTGTGATACAGCACCAGGATCGGCCCCAGGACGCCGAGAATAATGTGGACCTGAAACCAGTGCGCAGTGCGGCCAAGAAAACGTAGTGCCCGGATTCGCTTGCGCAGCGGATACAGGACGAGTACCAGCATCATTGAGCCACCGATTATGCCTAGCCAGTACCCAAGACCATCTTTTGGATCAATCAGCCCATGGCCTCGCAATAGCCAACCCACGCCGATGGCGATTATTGTCAGCGAGTAGCCGTAAAAGGCGCTCCCTTGCCGGGTCTCCGTCGTGCCGAAGATTTGTATCTTGAACTTGCCGGATGCAATGAATTCAACAACCTGGCCGAATTCGGGGATAATTGACGGCGCAATGGGTGGGTCGGTCGCCAAATTAGGTGCGCGAATCGAGAACCATTCGTATGTGCAGTGGCGAACCACGCGGTATCCTCTGCCGCGTCAAGAACGGGCAACTGGCCACCTATGCAAGGCAATTTTCTAAACCACCTGTACCTGTACGTGTATCTGATTCCGGTACTGGTGATCGTGATCTGGTACTGGCGTCGCCACGCCCGGCTGGAACGCGAAAGTTTCGCCGCGCTCAAGGAGGCGACAGAAGCCGGCCTGCTGGAGCCGCCCTCGCTGCATCCGGACATTGACCCAAGAAAGTGTATTGGCTGCAAGTCGTGCGTCGCGGCGTGTCCGGAACAGGACGCGCATGCCGTGCTTGGCATGATCGGCAAAAAGGCCTGGCTGATCGGTCCGTCCGATTGCATTGGTCACGGCACCTGCAAGGATGTTTGTCCGGCCGATGCGATAAAACTGGTTTTTGGCACCACGACACGCGGTATCGACATTCCTGTCATCAAACCGAACTTCGAGACAGATGTGCCCGGCGTTTTCATTGCAGGTGAGCTGGGCGGCATGGGGCTGATCCGCAATGCGATTGAGCAGGGTCGTCAGGCGACGCAGTCGATCATCGACCTGCTGAAAACAGGCCACAGCAATCAGCTCGATCTCGTCATTGTCGGTGCAGGTCCCGCCGGGTTCTCATCGACCCTGGCGGCAAAAGCGGCGAAGCTAAGATCCGTGACCGTCGAACAGGAAGAGCTCGGTGGCGCAGTTGCGCATTTTCCACGCCGCAAGCTTGTCATGACACATCCTGCTGATTTGCCAATCTTTGGCAAGATGACATTCCGGGAAGTGCAAAAAGAAGAGCTGATTGAATTCTGGAAGCACGTTGAGAAAAAGACCGCTATATCCATAAACTACGATGAGCGCGTCGACGAAATTGAACCGGCAGCTGGCGGGCCTGGCTATGTCGTGACGACGAACAAGGCAAGCTATGACACCCGCGCCGTGTTAATCGCAATAGGTCGGGCTGGCACGCCCCGGCAACTCGGGGTACCGGGCGAAGAGCTGCCAAAGGTCACGTATCGATTGATCGATCCTGAGCAGTATGCAAATCAGCACGTTCTGGTCGTTGGTGGAGGTGACAGTGCGCTCGAAGCTGCGACCAGTATCGCAGCGGAGCCAGGTACGACAGTAACGCTTTCCTATCGATCGGCCGCGTTCAGCCGGGCAAAGCCAAAGAATCGCGACAAAGTCGAGGCGATGCAGAGCGATGGCAGACTGAAGGTGCTATTCAGTTCGAATGTCAAAGAGATTCGGCAGGACTCGGTCGTCATCGCGGTAGGAGAGAAAATCGGCAAGCTGAAGAACGATGCAGTCATCGTGTCCGCGGGCGGTATTTTGCCCACCGCATTTCTGAAAAAGATCGGCATCAACGTCGAGACGAAGTGGGGCACCGAGTAGGAATGATGACTGCGCACTTGACGCATAGGTACTGTTAGGAATAGCCTCGGTACTACGATTTAGCGATACTGCAAAATCGTATTAGAGACAAGCACTTGAGCCAGCTCGCCAGCATCAGACAACGGCAGCAAACCTGGGGCCGCCGCGCCTTGGGCTTGTTTGTGGCTGTGTGGCTGAATCTGGCGCTGCAGCCCTGTGCGATGGCGTATACGGCCGGCGACGACCACGATTGCCCGCACTGCCCGCCCGCCGAGACGCATGAGCACGGCGGTATGCACGGCAACATGGACCACAAGGTGCCGTGCGCTGACGGTTTGTCAGATTGCGCAGTCGCTGAAGATGTGAATCACGATGGGCGCAACGGGCAATCGAAACTCAAAGATGCTCCGACCGACACAACATTCGCAATCGCCTCCGATGAACTAGCAGCGCCCTATCATCATCCGGTCGATGCGACGTCGCTGCCACGATACGCGTCAGTACATGCTGGCGCACCACCACCCCTTCACGTTCTCAATTGCGTCTATCTGGATTAACGATCTCTTCGTAGTAAGCCGTTCTTAACCGGTTCCTGACGAAGGAGATTGTTCGATGACGTTTTTCCGTGGGCGACAGCCCTTATACATTCTTGTTGTAGCTCTGGCGCTTTCGTTTGCGGCGCAAGCACAACACAACGTGCCACTGACACTCGCCGAAGCCGAGGACCTGGCTCGTGAGCAGGAGCCCGGTCACGCGGCATTGCTGGCGCGTGCCTCGGCCCTTTTGGAGCAAGCGGTCGTCGCCGGGCAGCTACCCGACCCGACGATGCGCATTGGTCTTGCCAACTACCCGATCAGTTCAGGCAGTTTCTCGACCGAAGGCATGACGCAGGCGCAACTGGGCTTTCGGCAGAACTTTCCATCCGGCAAGTCACGCGCGTTCAGTACGCAACAATACGAGTCACTCGCGCTTGAGATGAATGCCGGCGCCGCCGCGCGCTCGAGAGATGTTCTGACAAATGTGCGCATCGCCTGGCTAGAGACTTACTATTGGCAACAGGCTCGTGACATCGTCACGGTGTCGCGCCCGTTCTTTCTGGATTTGGCCGAGATATCGCTATCGTTGTACACCGTGGGGCGCAAGACCCAGCAAGACGTACTTCGTGCAGAGCTCGAACTCAATCGCCTGGACGATCGACTGATCGAAATCGATCGACGACATGCGGAGGCGCGAGCGGCACTATCGGAATGGCTTGGCACAGACGCGAAGCGGCCCGTCGCGGCAAAGCTACCCGCATGGGAGCAGGTGCCCGCCCTTGAGATGCTGCACGAGAATCTGTCATCGCATCCGGTGGTGCTTGCCGCGGATGCGCAAGTCGCCGCACGGCGCGCAAGCGTTGCAATCGCAGAGGAGCGCAAGAAACCCGGCTGGGCGCTCGACCTGGGATATGGATATCGCGACGGCGAATTGCCCAGTGGCGATCCGCGCTCCGACTTCGTCAGTTTGTCAGTAACGATGGACCTGCCGTTTTTCCAAAAAAATCGGCAAGACAGATCGTTATCAGCGGCGCTCAGTGAACGCAGTGCGGCGGAATTGAGCAAGAACGAATTGCTGCGGCGGCTGACGAGTCAGCTGGATGCGGAGTACGCGCACTGGAAGGACATCAGCCGGCGTGTGGCACTTTACGAGACGTCAATTCTTTCGTTATCCGCGGACCACGCGCAAGCAGCGCTGCTTGCTTACCAAAGTGAGGCTGGCGATTTCGCCGATGTCATGCGTGGCTACATCGATGATCTCAATACACGTCTCGATCACGTCCGTTTACAAGTCGAGCGCGCGCAAAGTTATGCCGCGCTTGCAAACCTCGGAGGGCTATCCCGATGAGAACAGAAATCACAATTGCCGCAGTGCTGATTGCCGCATTACTGGCCGGGATCACGATTGGCCGTTGGACGTCATCGGATAGCGAAATGAACATGGGTGCCACCGGCACAACAGGGCGCGACATTTTGTATTGGGTCGCGCCGATGGATCCGAACTACCGCCGCGACGAAGCGGGCAAGTCACCCATGGGCATGGATCTCGTGCCGGTGTATGCAGACGAGGTCGATGCCGTGCCGGGCACAGTGAAAATCGATCCGACGATCGTCAACAATCTTGGCGTGCGAACGGCGCTTGCCGAGATCGGGCCTTTATCGCGCCGAATAGAGACTGTCGGCAACATCAACTACGACGAGGATACCCTGCTACACGTGCATACGCGTGTCGACGGCTGGATCGAGAAATTAGCCACGACAGCGACGGGCGACCCGGTCAAGAAAGGCCAGCTATTGTTCGAGCTCTACTCCCCGACGCTGGTTAATGCACAGCAGGAGTATCTTGCGGCACGCCGTAGCAATAACTCCGTATTGCGAAGCGCGTCGCGGGACCGTCTCGTCGCACTCGGGGTGACGACGAGCGAAATTACGCGCCTGGATAAAGAACGCACAGCGAGCCAACGAGTTCGCGTATACGCCGAGGCTGACGGTGTCATCGCGCATCTTGGCGTTCGCGAAGGCATTTTCGTCACGCCTGCAACCGAAGTCATGTCGGTTGCCCGGCTCGATCGTGTCTGGGTGATCGCGGAGGTTTTCGAACGGCAGGCTGCCTGGGTCGAGCCCGGGCAACACGCCGAGGTCGAACTCGACTACGTGCCTGGTAAACGCTGGCAGGGTACGGTCGACTACGTCTATCCCGAGCTTGATGCAAAGACGCGCACACTCAAGGTTCGGATTCGCTTCGACAATGAGGATGAAGTGTTGCGGCCGAACATGTTCGCCCGCGTCACCTTGTTTGCCGCAGAGACGGAGCCGGTCGTACACGTGCCGCGTGAAGCGTTGATTCGTGGCGGTAGCGTGAACCGGGTGGTATTGGCGCTCGGCGAAGGCCGTTTTCGTGCCCAATCTGTTGAAGTCGGCATCGAATCCGGCAGCCGGGTTGCCATTCTTGAAGGTGTGTCAGCTGGAGATCGAATCGTCACCTCCGGGCAGTTCCTTATCGACTCCGAGTCCAACATCGAGGCTGCGCTGTCGCGCATGGACGAGCCGGCGGATCAAAATGAGCATCAGCCGGAGTCAGCACAATGATCACAGGGCTGATTCGTTGGTCGATATCGAATCGGATACTGGTTCTGATCATGACCGTGTTCGTGACGGCGTGGGGAGTCTACTCGCTGTGGCAGACGCCGGTCGATGCGTTGCCGGACCTCTCGGACGTACAGGTCATCATCAAGACACCGTTTCCGGGGCAGGCGCCCCAAGTCGTCGAGGATCAGGTGACGTATCCATTGACGACGGCCATGCTGTCGGTGCCGAAAGCCGTCACAGTGCGTGGCTATTCGTTTTTTGGCGATTCGTATGTCTACGTTATCTTCGAAGATGGCACCGATCTTTACTGGGCGCGTTCCCGGGTTCTCGAATACCTGAGTCAGGTTGCCGGACAGTTACCTGACAATGCCAAGCCGGCGCTGGGTCCGGACGCGACGGGTGTGGGCTGGATATTCGAGTACGCGCTGGTCGATCGCAGCGGGCAGCACGACCTCGCCGAGCTGCGCAGCCTGCAGGACTGGTTCCTGAAATATGAACTGCAGACGGTACCCGGCGTCGCCGAGGTCGCGACCATTGGTGGCATGGTCCGGCAGTATCAGGTTGAAGTCGATCCCGACAAGCTGCGCGCGTTCGGGATTCCGCTCGCGAAACTGCGATCCGCCATCCAACAGGGCAATCAGGAGACCGGTGGTTCTGTCATTGAGATGGGCGAAGCCGAGTACATGGTCCGCGCCACCGGCTATATACAAAACCTGGAAGACCTGGCCGATATACCGTTGGGCGTTAACGATCAGGGTACGCCACTCGTACTATCCGACGTTGCCGAGATTCGGCTGGGCCCGCAAATGCGGCGTGGTGTAGCCGACCTCGACGGCGAGGGCGAAGTGGTCGGTGGCGTCATCGTCATGCGCTGGGGAGAGAACGCATCGAAAACGATTGCTGCGGTAAAGGATCGCCTCGTGGAGTTGCAGCGCAGTGTGCCCGAAGGCGTCGAGATAGTGACAACTTACGACCGCTCGGATCTGATTGAGCGTGCTGTTGATACATTACAAGGCAAACTCGTCGAGGAATTTCTCGTCGTCGCGCTCGTGTGTGCCGTATTCCTGTTTCATCTTCGTTCGTCGGCCGTCATCATCCTCAGTTTGCCTGTCGGAATTCTCGTCGCGTTCATCGTTATGAGCTGGCAAGGTATCAACGCGAACATCATGTCGCTGGGCGGAATTGCGATCGCGATCGGCGCGATGGTCGATGCGGCAATCGTGATGATCGAGAATGTTCACAAACACATCGAACGAGAACCCCTCACCGATGAAAACCGCTGGCGAATCATGGCCGATGCAGCGAGCGAAGTCGGCCCTCCGCTGTTCTTCTCGCTGGTTATCATTACGCTGAGTTTTCTGCCTGTCTTTACACTCGAGGCGCAGGAAGGGCGCCTCTTCGCGCCGCTCGCCTACACAAAAACGTACGCGATGGCTGCTGCTGCGGGCCTGTCAATAACGCTGGTGCCGGTACTCATGGGCTATTTTATCAGAGGCCGCGTTTTGCCCGAGGCCAGAAACCCGATCAACCGCATGCTGATCGCGGTATACCGGCCGGTTATTCATGCGGTAATCCGGTTTCCGAAGGGTACGCTGGCACTGGCGGCGGTCGTCCTCATCATTGGCTTATGGCCCGCTACGCGCCTGGGCTCGGAGTTCATGCCGCCGCTCGATGAAGGCGACCTCATGTACATGCCAACGACCTATCCTGGTGTGTCAATCGATAAAGCGCGTGAGTTATTGCAACAGACAGACAAGCTAATCCGCAGCGTGCCGGAAGTTAAAAGTGTATTCGGCAAAATCGGTCGCGCAGAGACAGCCACCGACCCGGCGCCACTGACGATGATAGAAACGGTGATCCAGTTCAAGCCACAGTCCGAATGGCGAGAGGGCATGACACCGGAGAAATTGCGGGCGGAGCTTGACCGTATCGTCAATTACCCGGGCCTCACCAATGCCTGGGTCATGCCGATCAAGACACGCATCGACATGCTGGCGACGGGTATCAAGACGCCCGTGGGGATCAAGTTATCCGGACCCGATCTCGATACGATCGAGCAAATCGGCAAGGACCTCGAAATCGTGCTAGCCGCAGTGCGGGGTACGGCGTCGGTGTACTCAGAGCGTGTGGCGGGCGGCCGCTACGTCGATGTTGATATCGATCGCAAGAAGGCGTCACGCTATGGCCTCAATATTGACGATATACAGGATGTCGTGCGAACCGCCGTCGGCGGCATGAACGTCACCCAAACCATAGAGGGACTGGAGCGCTATCCAGTAAACGTGCGTTATCCGCAACGCGTCCGCGATTCGATCGAGCAACTCAAGTTACTGCCGATCGTTACACCACAGGGCGCGCGCATAGCGCTCGCTGACGTCGCGGATATCAGGGTCGTCGATGGCCCACCTGTCATAAAAAGTGAGAACGCGCGCCTGAACGGCTGGGTGTATGTGGACATCTCGGACCGGGACATCGGTTCATACGTCGCGGCGGCGCAGCAGGCGGTTGCAGGCTCAGTTGATCTCCCGTCCGGTTATTCACTTACGTGGTCCGGTCAATACGAGTATATGGTACGCGCCAAAGAGCGCTTGCTGGTCGTCGGCCCGGTTACGCTCGCGATCATCGTTCTGCTTCTTTTCCTCAACTTCCGCCGCTTTGCCGAGGTGGCAATCATCATGGGCACGTTGCCGATGGCGCTTATCGGCGGGCTCTGGCTCTTATACCTACTTGGCTACGAACTGTCGGTTGCCGTTGGTGTCGGCTTTATCGCTTTGGCCGGTGTCGCCGTGGAAATCGGCGTGGTGATGCTCGTGTACCTGAATCAGGCGATTCGTGAGCGCACCGCAAGTGCCGAGGCCGAAGGTCGTGCGCTTTCAATGGCTGATGTACAACAGTCAGTAATCGAGGGTGCCGTGCTACGAGTGCGGCCGATCATGATGACGGTAGCGGCGATTATCGCCGGCCTGTTGCCCATCATGTTGGGCGGCGGCACCGGATCTGAAGTCATGCGACGCATTGCCGCGCCGATGGTGGGTGGCATGGTCAGCGCAACGATATTGACACTGATTGTTATTCCGGCACTGTTCCTGTTGTGGCGCATGCCCACTGCATCAATTCGTGGCCAAATGGTGAACCCGGTGTGATCTTGACGTGACATTTCGCGGGAAAACTCTCCTTCGCATGATTTCTAATCACACGATGGGGAAATTCCGATGAAAACAATTCTAAAAGTTGCGCTGCTCGTTACATCGCTGTCGGCGATGTCGATAACGAATGCGGCTGACTTCAATGTAAAGATCACAAACCTGACCAACGGTATCTGGTACACGCCGTTCCTCGTTGCCGCGCATCCTGACGGGACAAGTTTGTTCGAAGCAGGCCAGCCCGCTTCGGCTAATCTGCAGGCTATGGCCGAGGGCGGCGATATTTCCGGTCTGGTTGCCGATTTGCAGGGCCTTGGCGCGACGATTGCAGAGAACCCGGCCAATGGCATGTTACCGCCTGCGATGAGTGCCGACGTCGACCTCAATACGGACGGTACAACCAATGTACTGCTATCCATTGTCGCGATGCTATTGCCGACTAACGATGCATTTGCCGGCCTCAATTCGGTCAATATTCCGACAGAGCCAGGCACTTATGTCTTTGATGTGCCTGCCTACGACGCGGGTACCGAGGCCAATGACGAGCTGGTCACGGGCGGCGGAGCACCCGGCGCGGCAGGCATACCCGGCGATCCGGGCGGCCTGACAGGTACCGGCGGTACGGGTGCTGCAGCGGCCGATGCCAACATGAATGTGCACATTCATCGCAACACGCTTGGAGATACTGATGCCAACGCCGGCATCAGCGACCTCGATAGCACAGTACATCGTTGGTTGAACCCGGTTGTTCGTGTCGTCGTTACAGTTCGCTAGGGGGTACGTCATGACACTCCAAATCGAAAAACGATTGGCAGCGGTATTCTGCATCACGACCGCGCTTGGCCTGGCCGCTTGCGACAATGACAACGATCGCCCACCGCCGCCACCACCACCACCGGCCATGGCGAGCTTTGATGTATCGGTGACCAACCTGACCAATGCGCAACCCCTGTCCCCGGTCGCGGTTATTGCCCACCAGGATGGCTTTGCGGTATTCGCCATCGGGGCGCCGGCCTCTGCGGCCCTTGAGGAACTTGCCGAAGGCGGTGATAACAGCGCATTGCTGGCAGCGGCTGACGCCGATGGGGCGGTCGTAACCTCCGGGTCCGGCATGGCGCCTGTGGGCCCTGCGGGTAGCGAGACGGTGACAATCGAGTTGCTTGAAAGCGACTTACCAGACCTGCGTGTCAGCGTTAGCAGCATGCTGGTCAACACCAACGATGCAATAACTGGCGCAAACAGTGTCACGGTCGGGGACATGGCCGTCGGCGACTCCCTAAGCGTGTATGGCACGGCTTACGATGCGGGTACTGAAGCGAACACCGAGGCAGCGATCCACATCCCCGGCCCGGCAGGTGG
>Ga0224513_10000573_pt1 | contig 14144 bp, 15 predicted proteins | sample SF_May12_sed_USG_5_FD_169109 | JGI IMG/M metagenome (GOLD analysis project Ga0224513, IMG submission 169109) | Sediment microbial communities from San Francisco Bay, California, United States - SF_May12_sed_USGS_21 | ecosystem: Environmental > Aquatic > Marine > Sediment | place: USA... | reverse complement strand
CTTGGTCTCTCTGAACTCATTTTGCGCGCCGTTGATGAAAGTGGTTATACGGAACCCACGCCGATCCAGGTCGAGACGATTCCTGTGGTTCTCTCTGGCAAGGATGTCCTGGCCGCGGCACAGACCGGCACCGGCAAAACCGCCGGTTTTACACTCCCCTTGCTACAACGCCTGGCCGCAGGCCCCAAGGTCAGAGCAAATCACATCCGCACCCTGGTGTTAACGCCGACCCGTGAGCTTGCGGTGCAGGTTGCCGAAAGTGTTGCCACTTACGGCAAGCATCTACCGCTTAAGTCGGGCGTTGTTTATGGTGGCGTAAAGATCAATCCACAGATGATGAGGCTGCGTAGTGGGATCGATGTCCTGGTGGCGACGCCGGGACGTCTAATGGATCTTTTCCGCCAGAACGCCGTCAAGTTTGCCCAGGTAGAGACCCTGGTTCTCGATGAAGCGGACCGAATGCTCGACATGGGTTTCATCGACGATATTCTTGAAATCATTGCATTACTACCGAGGAAACGCCAGAACTTACTCTTCTCGGCAACCTTTTCCAACGACATTCGCAAACTCTCTGAACGTCTGCTCAATCATCCGGTACAGATAGAAGTCAGCCCGCGCAACTCAACGGCGGAAAGGGTGAAACAAACCGTCTACGAAGTGGATAAAAGCAGGAAATCGGCTCTGCTCAGCCACTTGATACTCAACAAGAACTGGCAGCTTGTATTAGTTTTCACCCGAACCAAAAATGGCGCTGACCACCTGGCCCAGGAACTGGAGCGTGCCAACATTTCAACCGTAGTGATCCACGGCGACAAGAAACAGAACCAACGAAGCCGAGCGCTGAAACGCTTCAAAGAGTACAAGGTCCGTGTGCTGGTCGCAACCGACGTCGCTGCACGCGGCCTCGATATTAACGAACTGCCTCATGTCGTCAATTTCGATCTACCCAAAGTTTGCGAGGACTATGTTCACCGCATTGGCCGCACCGGTCGCGCCGGCTCCGAAGGGGAGGCTGTTTCCCTGGTCAGCGCCGACGAAATCAACCTCCTTGCGGCAATCGAAACCCTGATCCGTCAAACCCTGACAAGAGAGGTTGAAAATGGTTTTATTCCAAAGCATAGCGTTCCTCTGACTCACCAAGCCAAGGTTAGGACAAAGAAACCAAAAAAGCCGAAGAGACAACAGGAGAGGGGCATAGATCAAAAGCCAGATAAGGACAAAGACAGTTCTGGAAACAAATCCCGTAAGAGCAGTAAAGTGCAGGACATAAACAAAGCAAGAAAAACTGCGGCAGGGAAAAGTAGGCGCAGGAATGATAGCGAAGCCGTCTCTCCGAAGCAAAGAACCAACAGCAAAACGAAGCACGGCATGGCAAAGAAAAGCACAACTAGAAAGCCGCGCGGAAAGAAATAGAGAGCAACTCAATGTTTACTAAAGCGATTGTCCGTACGCCGGGGTGCAGTCTGACCTCAGGGTTGACTGCTGCGAAGCTGGGAACCCCCGTCTACCAGAAAGCACTGGAGCAGCACCGGCAATATATTGCTGCCCTGGAACGCTGCAGTCTAGACGTCCTGATTCTTGAGGCCGACGAAGCCTTTCCTGATTCGACCTTTGTTGAAGATGTCGCCATAGTCACACCCAAGTGCGCCATCATCACCCGCCCTGCTGCGGCTTCGCGCAGAGGGGAAACAGCAGCTATGCTTCCGGTCCTCGAAGACTTTTATTCCTATATTGAGAAGATCCAGCCTCCGGGGACTCTTGACGGTGGCGACGTGATGCAAGTTGACCAACACTTCTATATCGGCCTCTCCTCGCGTACCAACCGTGCCGGGGCTGATCAATTGATCGAAATTTTGCAGCGTTACGGCATGACCGGATCGACTGTCCCGGTTACAGAAGGTCTCCATCTGAAAACCGGCGTCACTCAAGTTGCTGAAAATACGTTGCTGGCCGCCGGTGAATTTATTGCCAGTCCGAATTTTTCAGACTTCAGGATCCTTCCTGTTCCGGAAGAAGCAAACGGCGGAGCCAACTGCATTCGTATCAACGGCAAGCTTCTGCTCTCAGCCGGTTTTCCCGAGGTGAGCAGGCAACTCGTCGATCAAGGGGCAGAGCTTATCGAAGTTGATATCTCTGAATATGCCAAACTTGATGGTGGCTTGACCTGCCTGTCGTTAAGATTTTAATCAAAACGGCAGGGCGGCGACGAGTTGCCATCGGTATTATCCTTGCCTATAATCAACCGATCCACGCCCTGCTATAAAGAAAAGGATTCTGCTATGAGTGATAAACCGATGGTCCAGATTGAAACCTCTCACGGTGAAATTATTCTCGAGCTAGACCGTGTTAAAGCTCCGGTCAGTGTCGAAAACTTTATCAACTACGCCACTGCCGGCCACTACGATGGCACTATCTTCCATCGTGTCATCAATGGATTCATGATCCAGGGGGGTGGCCTTACCCCGGAGATGCATGAGAAGCCCACCGGTGAACCGATTATCAATGAAGCAACCAATAAGCTGAAGAACAAGACAGGAACAATCGCCATGGGGCGCACCGCAGAGATTAACAGTGCAACAAGCCAGTTCTTTATCAATACCGAGGACAACAAGGACCTCGATCATGGCGGGCTTAAACCTGAGATGTATGGCTATGCAGTCTTCGGACAGGTCGTCGATGGCATGGATGTGGTTTACACTATTGAACAACAGGCAACGACCAGCACCGAGGGCTACGACGATGTGCCGGTGGAACCGGTCGTCATTGAATCGGTGATGGTTCTCGATTAACGATATCTGCAAACAGGGACACTTTTTCCAGTGTCCCTGTTAATTCTTCGCCGCATTCTTGGTTAGTTTTCTCCTCACGGCCTGTTGACAAGATTAAATCCCCTGTTTGACTTGAACTCGTCTCTACAACGCTCATGCTGAAGGGAGGAGCCGATGAACAAATCTCTGTTTTTCGCACTGTTGATGTCTTTTTTCTGTTCCGGAAATCTTTTCGCTGCCGAGTTGCCAGCCGCAACCGGTCAGGACGTGATCAACTATCTTAACGAGGTAAACTATCAGGGCTGGCAACTCTGGCCCGGCAAAACAAAACTCTACGAAGGTCGGCATCCTCACGGTTCCCTGTTAACCACCTATGTTAGTAAGGGGGCCTATCAGGCGATTGAGGGCAAAGCCGGGAGCATTCCTTCTGGGGATTTTGTCGTTAAGGAAAACTACACAGCAGAGAAAAAACTGGTGGCAGTCACCGTGATGTACAAGCAGGCGGGATACAATGCCGAAGGTGGCGACTGGTTCTGGCTCAAGTATGCCCCGGATGGAACAATTCAGAAAGAGGGGAAGGTGGGCGGTTGTATCGGCTGCCATGCTGCAGTAAAAAGCAATGACTGGCTCTTTATCGGTCCGGTAAAATAGCAGGGCTCAAAAATCAAAGAAAAAAGGCAGCGACATCTTTTGCATGTGGCTGCCTTTTTCTATTCTTAAAAGGGATCTCTTTTCATTCCTTATCGAGATTGATGGTTTTTTCATCATCCTTGTCACGCTTAAAAATGTTCGGCAAATCGATACCGAAATAGCTCAGACACATCAGTAGCAAGGCGACCGCCGCCGCTTCATCAAGGTTGCCGACCAGGGGCAGGTTGTCCGGAATAATTTCGAACAAACCGGCGGTCGGGTTGAGAATGTAGATCGATGCCAGTATGCCAACACAGAAAACAACGATTCTTTTCATGACAACCCCTTAGCTATGATTCTTTCTCCGACTTTAACCCGTATGCAACCTCTGCAAGAACGACCCGATTGCGATCCTGCTTTTTCGCCGCATAGAGCGCTTGGTCGGCGGAGACAATCAGGTCATGAATCGAAGGATCTTCGGGACAGGTTTCTATGCCGATGCTGATGATCAGTTTCAGATCGATTTTCCCAGGCTCGAAAACAGCTGCTTCCGTGGTCGCTCTGATCCTTTCATCCACTTAGCGTGGGCCTTTTACACTGGTGTTCGGCAGGATCACGGCAAACTCTTCACCACCGTATCGGAAGACAAGATCATTCTCCCGTATCGAGCTATGAATAATTTCCCCAAGCTGCTTTAGAACGGCATCGCCAACAAGTTGACCGTGGGGGTCGTTAACCTGTTTGAACTTATCAAGGTCCATCATCAACAGGGCAAACTTATGGCAGTCTTGTTGGTGTTCAATAAAAGTATGGTCGATAAACTGGCGGAAATGTCGCTTGGTAAAGGTTTTGGTCAGATCTTCGATTATGGCAATATAGTAAAGTCTTGCATTCTCGAAAGCAACTGTAATGTGACTGCTGATAACCGAGCAGAGCTTGAGGCGCTCCGTGTCAAAATAGCTGCCCTTTTTCCTGGCATTCACCAGAGCAAGCCCTTGCCCGCTCTTCTCTATCGGCATGAAAAGCTGCTTAGTATCAGCAGAAAATCTCTTTTTATCAAGGTCTCCTGATAACCACGCCTGCATGGTCTGGTCAAGAACTTCATCCTCTGCTATGTTTTTACGCTCGAACTTGCTGCTCTCTCTGGTCCATTCAGAGCCGCTGAAATCCTTCTCTTCTCGAGCAAGAATTAAAGTCACTTCGTCAGCATTCAGTATGTCTTTAAAGTTTTCAAGAATATATTTGTTGATGCCCCTTGAGAGAAGTTGGGCAAAAAGCGGACGAAGGAACCCCAAAAACCGGGCCTTGCTCTTGCCAAAATGCTTAAAAACTGCCGAAAACTGTGTAAACAGAGTTTGGCAATAGCCCGTGGAGTAAAAAAATCGTCCTGCTACGATTTTTTATGCTTGATTGAACTGAACCATGGACACCTGCGAAACAAAATAGTGGTTGCGCTGTTAAAACCTCTGACCAAGGCTGTTCTTCGACATTCAGGTAATACTAACCGATGAGTTCGCGAATTTAAGCGCCCTACACAAAATCCATCTTAAACCACCGATCTACCCAGCAAAACAGCAAATACCTATAACATACTGTTTTATAAGTCTTTTTAGAAAAAACTTGCTTGCCAAAGAGGATGTTCTCTTCTATGTTAAAGATGTATTGACAATATCGATTAAATTTAACCACATAGAGGAGGCCTCTTATGAAGTGCCCAGTTTGCAAGAGTTCAGAAAACCAGGAGATAGATCTGCATGCCGAAGGTTTCTATGAGGACCTGTTTGAATGCCCCACCTGCGAAAGCAGCTGGTCAGTCAATCACGGGCTGACAGAAGTCATTAAAGATACACAGCAGGCATCCTTTCTCGAAGCATTGACGGAAACTGTTGACGGTGATGATTACTGCTACGCAGCATAAGCAAACAACGATCATTACAACCATGCAACGCCTGCTCACATAGCTACGCTTAGAGGATTGTCGTGATTTCCTGGTGTTGCGCCAGCAGCAAACAACAAGTAAAAAGAGGACATGGCCAACAGGCTCTGTCCTCTTTTTTTCACGCCACTCTCGCCCTGGGTCCTCCCCAAGGGCAGAATTTATTGCCCAAGGCTGAGATCAATTCCTTACCGCCTAATGTTCCCGGTACCCCATCACCACCAAAACACAGCTACCATCGGCAATCACATTGACTCCAGCTGCTTCACAAGTCGCCACAGCTTGAGGACTTTCTGCCCCGGGTTGCATCCAGATATTTTTAATTCCCTTGGTAATCGCGGAAATGACAACTTTTTCCGTGACCTGTGGTGGGGTAATGATAGAGATACTGTTGACATGTGCCGGCAGCTCATTAACCGAGGCGACACAGTCGAGACCTTCAATGACCTTTTCGACGGGATTGACGGGAACCACTGCATGTTGGTTCTGTTGATAGCAGCGCAAGACCTTGTTGCCATATTTGTGGGGTTTGGACGAAGCGCCAACAACGCCAAACGCGTCAGCAGCTAGAAAAGTTTCAATTCGCTCAGATACTGTCATAGGAAAGCTCCTCTAATGAATAGCCCTGCACCCATAATAACCCAAACAGGGGGTTCAGGGTAAGAGGCGACCGATCAGATCAAAGAGGACACCCGGGAAGAGGCCTAAGACGAGAACCGCAGAGGAACAAACTGCCAGAACAGCGTGCTCGAGGGGCGAGCCGACATGCCAGGTTGAGGCGGGCTTGTCGGATTGGAAAAGCAGCATGGCGACACGCAGGTAAAAGGCAAAGGAGACGACCGAGGCGAAAACCCCGATCACGACCAGAGCGATATAGCCGGACTGCAAGGCAGCATGAAAGATAGTGAATTTGGCCATGAAGCCGGCGGTACCGGGCAGCCCGGCCAACGACAGCAGCAGCAAGACCAGCACGGCGCAACGCAGCGGATGCCGATAGCCCAAACCCCGCAAATCATCAAAAGACATCGGCTCGCCGCGCTTGTCAGCTAAAGAAGCAATTACGGCAAAGGCGCCGAAGCTGGCGACAACGTAAACCACCACGTAAAAGGTCGTAGCGGCCAAACCCTCGGAGGTTTGACAGAGCAGGCCCACCAGTAGCGTGCCCATATGTGTCACAGAGGAGTAAGCAAGCAGGCGCTTGAGATTCTTTTGAGCGAGGGCGCTGAAGGCGCCGACCAACATCGTCAAAGCCGCAAGCAGCCAGATCAAGTCGACCAGGTCACGCCAGATCGGTCCTGACACCGCGAGCATGCCAACCAACGCGGCGACCACCGCTCCTTTGGACCCGGTGGCCAGAAGAGCAGCAACCGGAGCAGGCGCTCCCTGGTAGACATCGGGCGTCCAGAGATGGAAGGGCGCCAGAGAGATCTTGAACCCTACCGCAATCAGGATCATCCCCCAGCCCAGCAGACCCCAGGCGTGCAGTTCACCGCTCACGGTGGTGAGCTGCGTCACTGCGTCAGGCAGAGCGAGCGAACCGGTAGAGGCATAGATCAGGGCAATACCGAAAGCCATGAAACCGGTGGCGACGGCCCCCATGAGGAGATATTTTAAGCCGGCTTCAGCAGCAAATTCACAGTCACGGTTGCAGGCAATCAATATATAGAACACCAGGGTGAAGGTCTCGAGAGCCAGAAACAGGCCAAGCAGGTGGGTGGCTGAAGAAAGCAGCGCCATACCTGCCGCACCGTAGAGAAGCAGGGAGACATATTCACCGGCTCCGATTTTCTTGTCCTCGACAAAACGACCGCCAAGCATCAACCCGGCCGCAGCCAGCAGTGACCAGAGGATGGTAAAAAAGCGCGCGTAACCGCCTGCACTGAAGAGACCGGCGATCTCAGAGACAGGAGGCGCCACCATCCCGGCAGCCAGTGCCGCCAGTAAAGCCGTTAGAATACCACCGGCAATAAGCGGACGAGGTTCTTTGTACCAGGCTCCGACCATGAGAATGGTCGTTGCGGCAAAAACGAGAATCAGGACGGGTAATAAAGCGAGCAGGTCAAGGAGACTCATGGCAGACCTCCCGCCAGCAGGGATGCGACAGTGCCATGCATCGGCGCCAGGAACGGTTCGGGATAAACACCCATCCAGACGACGAGGATGGCCATTGGCAAGAGGATGATCCACTCTCTCAGGGTCAAATCAGGCAAGCTGCGTTCTTTGTAAACCGGTCCCCAGAGGACTCCCTGAACCAGACGTAACATATAAGCTGCAGCAAAGACCACACCGAGCAAGGCAATCACCGCCCAGAACGGGTGCTGCTGGAAGGTGCCGAGCAATACCAGGATCTCACCGGCAAAGTTGGCCAGGCCGGGCAAACCAAGCGAAGCCAGGGAAAAGAGCAGGAAGAGGAAACCGAGGCAGGGCGTCTGACCCCAGAGCCCACCCAATTCTTTCATACTGCGCGTACCGGTACGTTCTTGAATCAAGGCAACTAACACGAAGAGAGCTCCGGTGGTGATACCGTGGGTGACCATCAGCAGAATGCTGCCCTCCCAGGCCGTCAGCTGCCAGGCGGCTAGGCCAAGCACCACCAGACCAAGGTGGGAAATCGATGAATAGGCGAGCAGGCGCTTAATGTCATCTTGATGATAAGCGCTCCAGGCGGCATGAAAGAGCCCGACAAGAGCGAAGACCGCAAGGATCGGCAAAAAGCTCTCTGTGGCATTCGGGAAGAGCGGGAAGGCTACGCGAATCAATCCGTAGATACCCGTTTTCAGCAGCAGGCCGGTCAGATCGAGAGAGCCTGCCGCCGGTGATTCGGTTAGAGCGTCGGTCAGCCAGGTATGAAATGGCACCAGTGGCGACTTGACGATGAAGGCCGCCATGAAGCCGGCGAAGAGCCAACCTTCCTGAGCAGCGGTCAGTTGGGTCTGTAAGAGATCGCCGATGACAAAACTGTAAACGCCACTCTGTGCACCGTGGATCTGATAGAGCGCGATGATGGCGATCAACATGAAGAAGCTGCCGACCAGGGTGTAGAGGAAAAACTTGAGTGCGGCCTGACGGCGGTTGGCTCCACCCCAGACACTGATCAGGAAGAACATCGGGATCAGCGCTACTTCCCAGAAGAGATAGAAAAGAACCAGGTCGTAGGCGAGGAAGATGCCCATCAAGCCCGCCTCCAGCAAGAGCAGCAAAGCAAAGAAACTGGAGACGTGACGTTCAACACGCCAGGCGAGCAGAACCGCAGAGACCTGCATGAAAGAGGTCAGCAGCACCATCAGCAGGGCAATGCCGTCCAAGGCCAGGACATAGCGGGCGCCGTAACGCTCGATCCAGCTGACATCCTCGTAAAGCAGCCAGCGACCTTCACCCTGTCCATGGCAGATAAAGAGGTAGAGGGCCACGCCGAAGACCGCCAGCGAAGTCGCCAGCGACAAGGCCCGGCAATCGGCAGGACGTTTTCTATGCATCAGGCAGAGCAGTGCGCCGGCCAGAGGCAACACAACCAGCAGGCTCAGCCAGGGAAATTGTGGAAGGCTCGTCAGCTCTGTCATCAGTGGCCTCCCCCGCTAACCAGCTTCAGCAGGAACCAACCGAGCAGGACGAGAAAACCCCAGGCAAAAGCAGAGAGGTAGGTTGTCAATCTGCCGGTGGTCATCTGAACGATCAGTGAACTCCAGCCCGTGGCCATCTTTGCCAGGCCGTTAAGGGTGCCGTCGAAGAGGGTACGATCACAGCCTGAAGAACAGAAGCGGCCCATGGCTGCAAAGGGGCGGACAAAAAGCCGATCGACGATTGTGTCGGCATACCAGCCATTGAGGAGGAAGCGACTCAGCGCGTTCGCCTGCGGGGCCCGATAGATTCGATAACGCCAATGGGCCGCGAACCAGCCAACCGCGGCGATCGCAACGGCGAGCAGGATCAGCATCCATTCCACCTCGTGACTGGCGATTACTCTACGACCTGCCAGGTTGTCGTACCAGTGATGCAGTGTTTCGCTGCCACCGACAAAGGCAGGCAGGTTGAGCAAGCCACCGAGTAGTCCAATGAAAGCCAGCGGCCAGAGCGGCCAACGCATCAGCAGCGGCAATGCATGGGGATGGCCCACGCCGCGATACTCTCCGGCAAAGACCAGGTAAACCAGGCGGAACGTATAAAAGGCTGTCAACAGCGCTGTGATAACCCCGATCAACCAGAAGACACGGTAGAAGGGGTCCGGATGGGTAAAGAGGGCCAGCAGGATGCCGTCCTTGGAGAAGAAACCGCCGGTTAAGGGTAAGCCAGCCAGGCAGACGGCCCCGGCCAGGAAGACCCAGAAGAGTTCGACGGGTCCGCGACGGGTCAAACCACCCATTTTGAAGATGTCATTTTCTTCACCGGCGAGATGGATCACGCAACCGGCGGCCATAAAGAGTACGGCCTTGAAGAATGCATGGGTCAGAAGATGGAACATGGCTCCGGCCACGCTGCCGGCGCCGACCGCCATGAACATGTAGCCGACCTGGCTCATGGTCGAATAAGCCAACACCCGCTTGATCTCGCGCTGGGCCAGGGCGCAGGTCGCGGCGTAAATTGCGGTCAAGGCACCAATGGCGGTGATCGCTGTCATGGCTACGGGCGAGAGGGAGACTAACGGAAAGAGTCGGCAAAGCAGGTAAACACCAGCAGTGACCATGGTCGCGGCATGAATCAGCGCTGAAACCGGAGTTGGACCGGCCATAGCGTCAGCCAGCCAAGTCATCAGAGGCAGTTGGGCCGATTTGCCGCAGGCACCGAGCAGGAGCAGCAGGCTCACAGCGATGACAACACTTGGTGAAATCGAGGTCGCCTGGGCATTGATTTCGCTAATCGACAGAGTACCGGTAATAGCGAAGAGCCAGAGCAGGGCGATCGCCAGGAAGACATCGCCGACGCGGGTGACCAGGAAAGCCTTGACACCGGCTTTGGCGTTTTCCAGCTTGCGATACCAGAAACCTATCAGGCCGTACGAACATAGCCCCACGCCTTCCCAGCCGAGGAAGAGCACCAGCAGGTTGTCCGCGAGAATAATCGCCAGCATGGCGAAGACGAAGAGATTGAGCAGGCTGAAGAAGCGCGCGTAATCCTCCTCTTCGTGCATGTAGCCGACCGCATAGAGGTGGATCAGAGAGGCAACGCCGGTCACCATCAAGGTCATCGGTGCCGCGAGGCGATCGAAGTTGAGGGCGAAGCTGATATCGACGCTGCCGCTGTTAAGCCAGGTAAAGAGAACCGCGCGGGTCCCTTCTCCTTCAGCGTAACCCCAGAAGAGCAAGGTCAGCACAAAGGCCCCGGCGACTCCAGTGACCGCCAGAACCTCGGCAAAGAGGCGCGGCAGGCGCATGCCGAAGACCATGTTGATAACCGCACAGCAGAGCGGTAACAGAGGTATGAGGAAGAGCAGGCTCTCGTTCATCCACGCATCCCGTTGAAAACATCGGCGACCAAACTGCGCTTGCGCCGCCACAGATAAACCACCATGGCCAGGGCCACTGCAACCTCTGCAGCGGTAATCGCCATGAGTATGATTACGAAAACCTGGCCATCGGCTTGCTGCCAGTAGGCCGAGGCCGCAACAAACACCAGTGAAGCGGCGTTGAGCATGATCTCCACGCCAACCAGAATCATGATGACCTGGCGTCTCAGCAAGACACAGGTCAAACCGAGCACAAAAAGCGCTGCAGCAAAAGCCAGAGCATGTCCAAAGGGAATCATCATTGTTCATCCCCTTTCGGTAATGGCTTGCCGAGCATGTAGGCTCCAATCGTAGCAAAGAGCAGCTGGAAGGAGATCACCTCCACCGCCAGGGCGTAGCGGCCGAAGAGTGCTTCGCCGACGGCCTGCGGCGCCAGGTAGAACGCGCCAATGTCCTTGCTCGCCGCCGGGTCTTGGAAAATCAGCATCAGGGTGCAGATCATCAGGCTGGAGGAGAGCAGCACCAGAGGCGCCCAGCGTTGCCAGCCCGGTCCTTCCGGGGTTTCTTGAGGTGCCAGGCCGAGCATCATAATAATAAAAAGGAAGAGCACCATGATTGCACCGGCATAGACAATCACCTCAAAGGCTGCCACCAAAGGGGCGCCGAGCAGGTAAAAGATGATCGCCAGGGCGAAGAAGCTCACCACCAGGTAGATCACGGCGTGTACAGGATTGCGGCGCGTGATGCAGAGCAGGGTTGCTGCGAGCATGATGAAGCCGAGTATGTAGAATAAAAGGGCGGACATATTATTTCACCACGAAGACCTCGAAGGACACGAAGAAAACCTCAAAGGACAAAACGTTTCAAACCATCCTTAAGGACTTTAGAGTTAAAGTTGATCAGCAAACCCAAATTAATTCCTGAGAGTTTCATGTACGTCAGCAATTGTGCTTCGTGAACTCCCAACATTTTTTCAACGCTTTTCAATCCAACTATCAATTTGTCTTCAATCAGCAAGTCAACTCGATAGCCACAATCTATATTGATACCCTTGCACAAAACCGGAAGAGCCTTTTGTACCTTAAAAGAAATTTTTACGTCGGTCAGTTCATGTGCCAGACACTTCTCATAGGTTGACTCCAACAAACCCGGGCCAAGGTTGCGATGAACTTCGAGTGCGCAACCAATTACTTTGTGCGATAGCGGATCAAAATTCACTTCGTACCCTTCGTGTTCTTCGTGGTTATCAAGGCACTAAAGCTTTCGGATCCACGGGACCGTATTCATCTTCGTTGCCGCCGCGTTCATTGGCCACGCCGATTCCCGCATGTTCGTAATAGTTGTATTCCGTATCCTTGCCGCAACCGTCGATCAGCAAATCTTCTTTTTCCTGCACCAGCTTGAGCAGGTCGCGATTGCAAATCTCGTAATCCGGGGTGGCCTGGATCGCCATGGTTGGACAGGCTTCAGCACAGAGGCCACAGAAGATGCAGCGGGCAAAATTGATCCGGAACCAGCTCGCGTAACGGCGGCCGTCACCATCTTCAGCGGCCTGCATCGAAATACAGTCGACCGGACAGGCAGCACTGCAGAGCTGGCAAGCAACACAGCGCTCCGTGCCGTCAGGATTGCGGGTCAACACGAGACGCGCCCGATAGCGTGGCGGCGGCGTGCGCTTCTCTTCCGGATACTGGATCGTCACCGGCTTCTTAAAGAGATAACCTAGGGTGATCCAGAATGGCTGCAGGGTGCCTTTTATGTCGCGCCAAATATTCATAATAATTTCGGGTACAGGGTCACAGGTTCAGGGAACAGGTTTCATGGTGAAAGGCTTAACCTTCAACCCTTTTCCCTTAACCCTTCTCCACATTTAGCTATCCATTCATCGCCAACCGGACAGCTCCGGTAATAACGACATTCAGCAGGGCCAGTGGAATCAACACCTTCCAACCGAAGCGCAGCAGCTGATCGTAGCGCGGGCGTGGCATGCTGCCGCGTGCCCAGATAAAAAGGAAGGCCACAAATAGTACCTTACCGACAAACCAGACCACCGGCGGCAGGAACGGCCCGTGCCAGCCACCGAGAAAGAACACCGTGGTCATGGCGCCGATGACGATCAGGTTGATATATTCGCCGACAAAGAAGAGCCCGAAGCGCATACCTGAGTACTCGGTATGGAAACCCGCGACGATCTCGTTTTCCGCCTCCGGCATATCGAAGGGGGTCCTTTTCGATTCGGCGGTAATGCTGATCATAAAGATGATGAAGGCCAGCGGATGCTGCAACATGTTGGGCCAGGTGGACTGTGCCATAACGATCTCGGTCAGGGAGAAGGACTTGGCACTCATCACGACCGGCACCAGAGCCAAGCCAAGTGAGAGCTCGTAAGAGAGCATTTGCGCCAGGCCACGCATGGCACCGAGCAATGAATATTTTGAGTTTGAGGCCCAGCCACCCAGCACGACACCATAAACAGCCAGAGAGGAGAGCCCGAAGAGGTAGAGCAGGCCGATGTTCAAATCACAGACAACCATCGGGATCTCACGACCGAACAGCGTTAGAGGCGGCGAAAACGGCACGACTGCAAAGCTGAGCAGAGCGGTCAGGGCGGTCACCCCGGGAGCGAAGAGAAAGAGCCACTTGTCCGCACGGGCGGGGACAAAGTCTTCCTTGGTGATCAGCTTGATAACGTCGCATAACGGCTGGATCATACCGCCTGGACCGATCCGATTGGGTCCGTAACGCATCTGCATGCGGCCGAGGATCTTGCGTTCAGCCAGGACCAGGTAGGCCGCCATGGTCAGCACCACGCCGAAGATCAGGCCAAGCTTGACCAGGATGAGAATCAGGCTGATCAGCAGATCATTCATCGCTGTGCCTCCTTCTCAAGCCGACAGTCGAGCACGCCGCCCGGGACCATTCCTTCAAGCGCGGTATCCCAGAGTTGCGGTACCATGACCAGCCTTTTTTGCATCTTTTCATCCGTGCGGATGATGACGTGACAATGACCAAAATGAGTGGTCAGACGTGCCCGTTCGTCTGCTGCCAAATTCAGCTCCGCTGCCAGCTCAGGATGCAGGAGAACATAAGGTTGCGGCTCCGTGGCGGCCAGAGGTGCAGAGAGGTGCGCCAGCCATTGGGAGCCAACCTGCCCGGTGATAGCCATGAGTGTCAAGGCCTCAGCCATCGCGGTATGAGGCAGCTCCTGCTCTTCGGCCGGAGGCAAAGTGCCTTGGGCGGTCAAGCGGATCCCTGTCGTTTCTGCGGCAACTGATGAAAGTCCTGCAAACTGCGGGTGGTCCTGCTCGATTGATTCGCGCAATTCAACGAGATTCAACTTGCGCTCAAGGAGTCCGGCCAAAAGCAGCCA
>Ga0224513_10000572_pt1 | contig 14161 bp, 8 predicted proteins | sample SF_May12_sed_USG_5_FD_169109 | JGI IMG/M metagenome (GOLD analysis project Ga0224513, IMG submission 169109) | Sediment microbial communities from San Francisco Bay, California, United States - SF_May12_sed_USGS_21 | ecosystem: Environmental > Aquatic > Marine > Sediment | place: USA: California... | reverse complement strand
GAAAAGACGATGCTCGGGGCTACTCAGTTCGAATGGCTGAAAGCGGAGTTGGCTGCCAGCGACGCGGTCTTCAAGGTCATCGTCTCGGGTAGCGGATTCTCCAAGGCAAAGGGTGAGGGCGGCGACTCGTGGGCTGCTTTTCTCCACGAACGCGACCGCCTCTTCGATTTCATCCGCGACCGCGAGATCACGGGCGTCATCCTGGCCTCCGGCGATTCCCACTTTGGAGAGATCAATGTCATCCCGTGGTCCGAAAACGGTGGCTACGACTACTACGATCTGATCAGCTCGCCCCTCGCCCAGCGGACGAACGACGGCTGGCTCCACCGGCGACCGGAACGACGCATCCGCCCCGTCTACTTCAAGGGCAGCAGCGTCGGCGTGATCGACTTCATTTTCGACGAAGAACCACGCCTCATGTACCGCATCATCGATATCCACGGCCGTAATGTCTGGGAACCGTTCGTCCTTCGCGCCGACGAGCTTGTCAACGGAGTTGTGTCCTGGCCTGAGAAGGTCCACGATGTGTCCAGACAGCGCCAGGAATTCTACGACGGCGGCAAGGGTTACTACGAAATCGAAGCGGAGGACTGAGTGAGATCTCGAAGCTTGGCAGCAGTTGTTTTTGTGTTGATCGTTGCAGGGACCGTTTCAGTACCGCTGCAAGCGCAGGATTCGCACGAAGACCTGGTCTTCATCGTCGCCGCCGACATGCGGAACTTCGCGGCCGACGGCGAGTGGTCGAAGAACTTTTCAGGTGCGTGTGAGGCGGTCAAGGAGGTTGGCGCCGGGTCGTTCATGATCAGCCCGGGCGACCTTGATGTTCGTCCTCCGTCGGCGGTTCGGGACATGATCAACCAGACCATCGGCGAGGACTATCCCTGGTATCCGGTCCTCGGCAACCACGATCCGGAGTCACCCTCGTCAATGCACTACCTGCGGGAGTACAGCACCACGCTACCCAACGTCGTCAACCGTGGTCCTCAGGGATGCGAGGAGACGACCTTCTCCTTTGACTACGGTGACGCACACTTCGTTGTCCTCAACCAATACTTTGACGGCGAAAAGGATTGGGGCCTCGAAGGCGAAGTTGTACCGGAGCTTTTGGAGTGGTTGGAAGCGGATCTCGAGGCCACCGCGAAGAGCCGGATCTTCGTCTTCGGCCACGAACCTCTGATTGCGATTCCGGACATGGACAACGGGCGCCTGCGCCATCAGGGCGACTCTCTCGATGAGGACCCGGAGAACGCCTTCGCGTTCCATCAACTCATGCTGAAGTATGGCGTCGACGCCTACGTCTGCGGCCACACCCACAACACCTCGTACGCCAAGATCAACGGTCTGTGGCAGCTCGATCCAGGCCACGCGCGGGGCCTCGAGGAGGCCTCATATGCCGACCGGATGTACGCGGCAATCGACAATGCCATCGAGGAGGGAAAGAAACGGGGTGTCGGCGAGGCGAATTCCCTGCGCCAGCTCTACCGCGACGACGAATACCACGTCGACTACTGGTTCAAGTACCTGGGGTTGAAGGACCAACCCGTCACCCAGACCCTGGCCCAGTTCTACACCGAGTACAAAAACGATCCCGAGGCCCGTGAACGCTACTACGAAGCGCAGATTGAGGGCCGTGGTCAGACGAGGTCTTCCTTTTTCCGGGTGACCGTCGGCGCGGAGGAGGTATCGGTGGAGATCTACCGCGACGATGCCCATGGCGGGCCGTACGAATTGCGGGAGACATTCATCCTGAACTGACGGCCCTCTCGAGGTTGAGGCTCCCTAGCCGGCGAGAGTTTTGAGTTCTCAGTTTCGAGTTTTGAGTTACCCCTACCCTCCCTCGATCAAACTCGCTGGGTGGATGGGTGGGAAATCCGAAATTCGAAATCCGAAATCCGAAATTGAGGAGGGAGTGGGGAGGCGGCATTCCTAATTCCCAATTCCTAATTCCTAATTCGGAATGGGGTGTCACGCGACCCTGTTGGACTGGCAGTGAAAGCCTCACGCCTCTTTCCACTGGTCCTCGTCATTCTCGGAGCCCTTATGAATCATGCCTCCTCGACTGAACAACCGACGAAGAATAACCGGCTCGCCGACTCCAAGAGCCCCTACCTGCTCCAGCACGCCGACAACCCGGTCGACTGGTACCCGTGGGGGCCCGAGGCCTTTGCCAAGGCCACGGAGGAGGACAAGCCGATCTTCCTCTCGATCGGCTACGCGACCTGCCACTGGTGCCACGTGATGGAGCACGAGAGCTTCGAGAATCCCCTGGTGGCGGCACTGATGAACGAGGCCTTCATCAACATCAAGGTCGACCGCGAGGAGCGACCCGACATCGATCAGGTCTACATGACCGTCTGCCAGATGATGACCGGCGGCGGCGGCTGGCCGCTCACGATCATCATGTCCCCCGACAAACAGCCCTTCTATGCCGCCACCTACATCCCTCGCGAGAGCCAACACGGCCGAATCGGCATGCTCGATCTCGTGCCCCGGGTCGCCAAGCTGTGGCAGACCGACCGCGACAGCATCCGCGGTACCTCGAAGCAGATCCTCGACGCACTCGAGAAGATGGAGGGCCGGTCGTCGGGGGGCGCCATCGACACGGGGGCGATCGACAACGCCTTCAGCCAGTTCAGCGGTCGTTACGACGCGACTCATGGCGGTTTCGGCTCGGCGCCCAAGTTTCCCTCACCCCACAACCTCGTCTTCCTGACCCGCTACTGGCAGCGCACTGGCAACCCACAGGCGTTGGAGATGGTGTCGAATACGCTCGAACAGATGCGCATCGGCGGCGTCTACGACCAGGTCGGTTTCGGTTTCCACCGCTATGCCACCGACCCCGAGTGGCTCGTGCCGCACTTCGAAAAGATGCTCTACGACCAGGCGATGCTCGTCTTCGCCTCCACCGAAGCCTGGCTTGCGACCTCGAACCCGGTCTTTGAACGGACGGCGCGCGAGATCCTCACCTATGTCCTGCGCGACATGACATCGCCTGAGGGGGCCTTCTACTCAGCCGAGGACGCAGATAGCGAAGGCGAGGAAGGGCTCTTCTACCTCTGGACCACTCCCGAGGTTGAAAAGATCCTCGGCAAAGAGGACGCAGCCTTCGCCACCTCGGTGTGGAGCCTCGAATCCGAAGGCAACTACAGCGACGAGGTCAAGGGCCGGCGCACCGGCCGCAACATTCCACACCTCACCAGCAGCCACCAAGATATGGCGCGCTCGCTGAAGATGACGGACGAGGACTTCGAAAAACGCCTCGAGTCCATTCGCTCTCGTCTCTTCGAAGTTCGCGAGAGGCGAATTCACCCGCTCAAAGACGACAAAGTGCTGACCGACTGGAACGGTCTGATGGCAGCCTCGATGGCCTTCGCCGGAAGGGTCTTTGACGAACCGGAGTGGGTTCAGGCGGCAAAGAGCGCAACCGATTTTGTTTTCGAACAGATGCGCACCAAGAGCGGCCGCATGCTCCACCGCTACCGTGACGGCGATGCCTCGATCCCCGCCTTCCTCGACGACTACGTCTTCATGACAACAGCCATGTTGGAGCTCTACGACGCGACCTTCGAACCGAGGTACCTCGAACGCGCTGTGGAGCTTCAGCAGCAGACCCACGAACTCTTCTGGGACTCTAAGGGCAGTGGCTTCTACTTTACCGCGGCCGACAACGAGGAACTGTTGGTCCGGCAGAAAGAAATCTACGACGGCGCCATCCCTTCGGGCAACTCGACTGCCGCCGACAACTACGTCCGGCTTGCCCGGCTGACGAGCGATTCAGAGTACGTGCAAGGCGCCGACCAGATCTTTAACGCGTTCTCGAACGAGGCGAACCAGATGCCTTCCGCCCACAGCCAGCTCATGTCGGCACTGCAGCGCGGCATCGGCCCCTCGCTCGAGGTCGTCATCGCTGGAGAACCTGGTGCCGAAGACACTGCGGCTCTGATCGCTACCGTCCGGGAGAAGTACCTTCCGCAGGCGGCCGTCCTGCTGGTTCCACCGGGAAAATCGGGTGGCAAGATTCGCGAGCTCGCCCCTTTCGCCGAGGCCTACGAACCGGTCGATGGCAAGGCCGCGGCCTACGTCTGCCGGGATTTCACGTGTCAGCTCCCGACCACAGATCCCTCGAAGCTCAAGGCGCTGCTTCAAGAAGCGATCTCTAAACCCGAATCCGCTCGCTAAAACGGGATTCTCGATTCTCGATGCTCGATGCTCGATGCTCGATCGAGCGAAAGGGTACACCTGCTAGGACGAGGGCGGATCGAGTATCGAGAATCCAGCATCGGGTGGGTTGGGCGGGTCAAGCTTTTGGCTTCAGTCGCCACATTGTTGCCAGCACCACGATCGTCACCAACGCGCACGCCAGGATGGCGTACATCACGATCAGCCACGCGGTCTGCAGCGAATAGACCTCCTCGAAGTAATCCACCATCCAGCCAAACCCCTTGGCCTGAACAGTTCGACCGATGTAGCCAAACAGTCCGATGAATCCGGCGGCGGCTCCAATAGCTTTCTTCGAGGTCAGGTCGAGGGCGGCGATGGTGATCAGATTGATCACGGGGTATATGAAGCATCCAATCACGGCAAGCATACACATATCCAGCCAGAGGAAGCCCGGCGGGGTCAACGCGATGACCGCAAAGGCGATCGCGATCGGGACCATGCATAACGTACCGATCATCCCCCTTCGACCACTCGCCTTGTCGGACAACCAGCCAAAGAAGATCGTCGATGGTATGCCGCCGAACTCGATGACCAGGATCGCGAATCCGCCACCAGTAAGCGTCGCTTCCTTGACCTCGCGCAGGTACATCGGTCCCCAGTCGAGCATGCTGTAGCGGACGATATAGGCGAAGAAGTTGGCGACCGCCAGCAGCCAGATGTACTTGTTTGTGAGGACGTAGTCGACGAGGAGCTCTCTCGTCCCGAGTTCCTCTTCTTTCAGCCCGTACTGAAGCTCCTCCTCGGTGAAATCGTTGTTGTATTCCTCGATCGGCGGCAGGCCTACCGATTGCGGCGTGTCACGAAGGCGCAGGAAGAGATAGACGGATCCAATTAAGGCGATGACCGCCGGGAAATAGAAGGCAGCCCGCCAGCCATAGAGTCCTGCTACATAGGCCGCGAGAATCCCGGCGATCCCTCCGCCGAGGTTGTGGGAAGTGTTCCAGGTGCTGAAAAATACCCCTCGTTCGCGAACGCTGAACCAGTGTCCCATCGACCTGCCGCACGGTGGCCAGCCCATTCCCTGGACAAATCCGTTGAGCGCCCACAGCACCATGTGCAGGTGGGCGTTGCCGATGCTGCCAAAGGCGAAATTGCACAACGCGGTGAGCAGCAAACCCAGGGCCATGAATTTTTTGGGGTCGCTGCGATCGGAGATCGACCCCATCACGAATTTTCCAATCCCATAGGAAATCGCGGTGATGGCCAGGATGCTCCCAATCGTCGAGTGGTCGTAGCCCAGCGCCCCTTCGATGTCTTTGGCGACAACAGAGAAGTTATTTCGCACGAGGTAAAACCCGGCGTAGCCGAGGAAGGTCGACTCCATGATTCTCCAGCGGTACCTGGGGTACAGCCGTTTGACCTCTGAATCAGGGAGCCTCTCGATATGGCGGGCCGGCGCGAGGAATCTGCGAATGGTGTTGATCATCGCTCTCTATCGTACGCGGGCTCTGATTCACGTGCTCTATGCGAGCTCGATCCTCGATGCTCGATGCTCGATGCTCGATGCTCGATGCGACCAATTGGTCGATTATTGCGGTGGTTTGCCAAGGGGTAGGTGGGTGGAAATCCGAAATTCGAAATCCGAATTCCGAAATTTCGGTACGGATGGGTGGGCGGATCGAGAATCGAGTATCCAATATCGAGAATCGGGCGCCCGGCGGGTTACCATGAAAAGCGATGATGGAAATACCGCTCCGTCCGCGTTACGACATCAGTGACAGCTGGGAGTTCGTCCGGGGACGGGTCCCACGGCGCTGGCTGTCGGGAAGCGGAAAGGTCGGAGAGGACGTTGAACTCCCCCACTGCTGGAACCGAACCGACACATTTCAGTTAGGGCGGCGCAGCTACTCGGGGCGCGGCGCTTATCGGCGCCAATTCGACCTGCCCGCGACTCTCGAGGGCTTGGGGACCTGGATGCTTCGCAGCGAGGGCTTCTATGGGTATGGAGACGTTTGGGTCGACGGCCGAACCATCGCTCGGATCGACGGCCAGTACCTGGGTATCGAAGTAGATCTCCCCGCTTCGCTATCCGCTGGCCCGCACATTCTGGCCGTGCGCCTCGATAACCTCTGGCAACGCAGGGTCCTGCCCGGAAAGCGCGATCCGGATTTCCTGCTCTACGGAGGCCTCGCCGGGCGGATATGGCTCGAGTGGGTCCCGGCATTTCACATTGACCGGGATCGCGTCGAGGTCGTATGCACAGAGGGCTCTGAAGGAGCCGAAATCGTCGAGCTGCGGTGGGGGGCCAACGGCCTGGACACTTGCCCTGAGAAACCCAGAATCAGCTGGTCCGTCTCGGTCACGGGCGGCGAACAGGTGGCTGCGGCGGGACCGGTGCCGATCGGCGATGGTGACTCGGCCATTTCGACCCTGATACTTGACCCAAACTGTTGGTCGCCGGACGATCCGCAGCTCTACTGGGCCGAGGGACTGTTGGAGACCGACGACGGCATCGCGGATGTCGTGCGGATTCGATTCGGCATCACCCGTGCCGAGTTCCGGCCAGAGGAAGGCTTCTTCCTCGACGGCACGCGGATCGATCTCCATGGTTGCAACCGGCACGAGTCGATTCCCGGCCTCGGGAACGCTCTGCCCGAGGAGCTTCACCGAGCCGACGCACGCCTCCTCAAGGACTACGGCTGCAACTTCGTTCGCCTCTCCCACTACCCCCAGCACCCGGCCTTTCTCGACGCCTGCGACGAGCTCGGAGTCATGGTCTACGCCGAAATCGCCTCGTGGAAGAGCGTCAATTCGTCCAGCGGCTGGCGCCGGGCGGCTCGCCGTCAGATGCGCGACCTCATCCTCCGTGACCGTCACCACCCTTCGGTGATCGTCTGGGGCATGGGCAACGAATCCCGCTCGCGCACCGCCTACCTCGAAATGCGCGAGATCGCACACGAGTTCGACCCGGCACGGCCGGTGACCTACGCCGAGAACCATCTTTACCGCGCACGCCGGGAAAGAACGACCGGCATCCCCGATATCTGGAGCGTTAACTACGAGCTCGACATCCTCGAGGAGGCGCGAGATGCCTGTCGCCTCCAGAATGTGATCGCTTCCGAATGCTGTAATTTTCCGCTGAGTGCCAAAGGAGACGACGGCGCCGAGCTGACCCAGGTCGCGACCCTCGAATACGAGTGGAAACTCATGGCCGACCTACCCTATTTCGCTGGTCATGCTGTATGGAGCTTTACCGACTACGCGACCGAGTACCGAAAACGGTACCGAAGGCATGCCGGCCTCTTCGACGCCTGGCGGCGTCCCAAGATGGCAGCCGAACTCTTCCGCGCCCGTTATGCGGAAGCGCCGTTCGTGTCGCTTTTCATTACCGGGGTAGACGACCACGACCGCGAACTCCACGTCTTCAGCAACTGTGAAACCGTCAGGCTCGAGAGAGACGACGCTCCAACCGTCGATCTCCAGAAGGCGCCCCACAACATTGTCGAGCTCGAAGGCGCGTTCACGGGGGTGAGGGCCGAAGGCGTTCGAAATGGTGTGACGGTCCGCAAAGAGCTTTCCCCCTGGGGCGAGGCAGCAGCAGTGATGATCTCGATCGATGAGACCGAGGTCGAATCAGGACGAATCGTTGCCGTTGATCTCACGATCTGCGACCACGCCGGGAGGCCGGTGCGAGACTGGAACGGGCAGGTCCGGGCTGAAGCTGAGGGTGACGGTCAGCTCTTTCGATACACCGACGCCAGTGAGTTCGAGATCTCGAGAGGCGAAGGCCGCACCTATCTCCAGCTCGGGCAATCGGGCGAGGAGATCGTGGTTCGCGCCACCGCCGCCAGCCTCGAGCCAGCATCGTTGACGATCTCAACCCACCGCTGATTCGGCGAGCAACGGCGGCATATATGCCGCCCCTACAGGTACCTCCCTGAATCGCACGATGTGCAGGGGCGGGATATATCCCGCCCTCGATCATTCACGGGATCCGGCTGAGCACGGACACGGAGACAGGCACGGGACGATCACTCGCCGAAGGTATAGAACTTCAGCAATCGATCTTCGACGTGGCGGAAGTCGTGGAACTTTCGCAACCGCCTCTGGTCACGGCTCTCTTTCGACAGAAGGCCGAACTTCAGCAACCAACCGACAAATGGATTTTGCGGCCGAAGTGTGAAGGGTATGAGGTTGAAGTCAAAGAGTTTCGGCACCAACTCGCCGCTCGATTCTCTGGCCACCAAAACATTCATTGAATGGAGATCGACATCGTAGAGGCCGGCATCGTGACTCAGCCTGAGGATCTCCCGAAGATGCCCCTCGAACGATTCCGGAACTTCGCCCTTTTGTTCGCGATGAAAGATGTAGTACAGCTCCCCGTCAACCGGATCCTGGGCGACGGCCTGCACCTCCGGTGTGACGGCAAAAGCCAGGGGTTGCGCCACGTACCGATCGAGACCTGGCACCGAGAAGAACCTGGAATTGCGCGTGAACTCGAACTCGGCGATCGGTTGAGGGTTTTTTCGTGCGTGGGTGGCGATGGCCGTGTCTTTGTACACCTTGAGGGCGATATCCTCGTCTTGCCACCTCGCTCGATAGACCATGCTTCGCCTGCCCTCACCGAACTTACCGGTGATCTTCACGCCCTCCAAATCCGTACCGCGAAGCCGCTCCTCGGCGAGGGCCGGTTCGAAGGCCGGTTGGTCGTGGGTCGCCTCCGCGAGGACAATCCACTTGTCCGATAACCAGCGCCGCACCGGAATGACGCGACGGATCGTGAGCCCTGCATCGCGAAACTCGGATTGTAGATCACTGCGGGTCACTCGCTCCGGGACCTGATCCAGGAGGCCGAGAGCATGGCGGACTCTCCACGAAACCCAGCGTGCGCTGTACTTGTGGCGATAATCGATGATCAGCCACCGTGTCGAGATGCGCCCCATCTCGCGAAGCATCCGCCTGCGGGTAATGGGATCGACGTGAAACATGAATCGGATCGAGACGACGCAGTCGAGGGATCGGTCACGGAAAGGAAGTTGCTCGGCGTCCGCCTGCACATAGCCGGCGATGTCGGGATGCTCGACCTGCGGTGACTTCGCTGCCTCGCGCATCATCTGCAGCGAAATGTCCCCACCAACCACTCGAAGGCCTGACCTGGCCAATTCACCCGTAAACCTGCCCGTTCCGCACGGCAGATCGAGCACCGAGCTGATGTCGGCCGCCTCTTCAATGGCCCGCTGTATGGCCCGCCACTTGCGGACATTTCTGCGCAAGCGCCTCGGGGTCGTAAAGCGATGCTCGTCGTAGTCGGCGGCGACCGCCGGGTCGCGATAGAACTCCTTCTTGTAGGCGTACTCCTCGACCTTCGGTTTGGAGACATCTTCTCGAGAAGGTTTCTTCATATTTGATTCAGCCCACTCATATTCGGGGTTGAGGAGCAGATCGTGGTGGCGTGGCGATTGTTCATCAGCGCGCCGAGGATAACTCCTCAACCCACTCACAGCAATGATCCCTCCCACTCACCCAGAACCGCAAAGATCGCCAAGACCGCAAAGAATCCTTTCGGACCTGGTCGAAGGGTCTTCTTCGCGATGTCCTTTGCGCGCTTTGCGTTCTTTGCGGTTCAAAAAGGCGGTGCAGTCAGGCTCGATCAGCGTCGAACCCGGGCGTTGCCCGCCCAGATGCTCCAGATCTGCTCCTCGTCCGCCGGTTGGGCGTAGTCCGTCAGCAGCGTCGTGACCAGGGCACCGGTCGCCCAACCGAACTGGATCCATTTCTCGGGCTCCCATCCACTGAGCATGGCATAGAGCATGCCGCCGACGAACCCGTCGCCACCGCCGATGCGGTCGAGGACCACGATCTCCCGCGGCTCGACAACGTGCCACTCGTCGCCCACCGCTGCGACGGCGCCCCACAGATGGGCATTGGTGCTGATGACCTCGCGCAGGGTGGTGGCAAAAACCTTTGTCTCGGGGTAGGCCGCCTTGGCTCGGTCAATCATGCCCTGGAAGGTCTCGATCTTCGCAGCGAGGTCCTTGCCACCCGCCTCCGGACCCTCGATGCCGAGGCAGAGCTGAAAGTCCTCCTCGTTGCCGACCAGCACGTCGGACATCCCAGCAATCTCGTGGAAGACCTGGTGCAGCTCGTCTTCACGATTGGCCCAGAACGAGGCCCGATGGTTGAGATCGAAGGAGATGCGGCTGCCGCTCTTCTTGGCAGCCCGAGCGAAATCCAGGCAAAAGGCGCTAGTCTCCGGGGACAGGGCAGCGACCAGCCCCGACAGGTGCACGATGCGAACTCCCTCGCGCTCGAAGATCCGATCGAAGTCGAAGTCCTTGGCGTTGAGGGTGAGTCCGACCTCGCCCGCGCGGTCATTGTGGACCCGAGGCCCCCGTGAGCCGTAGCCGGTGTCCGCCATGTTGATCTGGTGGCGGTATCCCCAGGGTCCTCCCTGGTCGACCTCTCGGCCCTCGTAGTCGATGTGACGACCTGCGAGGTCGTCCTTGATCATGCGCGAGATCGGGCTGCCTTTGACGAAGGCCGTCAGAACCTTCACGGGGAGGCCGAGAAAGGAGGAGACGCTCGCCACGTTCGATTCGGCGCTCGTGACCTCCATGACGAATGTCTTGCTGCAATGAACTCCCTGGGCGTTGGAGGGCGTCAGGCGAACACCCATGCTGGTGGGCACCAGCAGTGCGTATTTGGAATCTTGGCGAAACGTGATCATTTGAGTTTTCCTTTCCAGTTCATTCGCTTGCGGTGACATCGCCGAAGTTCCGGCGTCCAATCTCGACGTTGTAAAGGCGTTTGCCAGGGCCTCCGCAGCGATCCGAATGGGAAATTCGAAATCCGAAATCCGAAATTCCACAGTGCTCATCTTGGTGTTCCTACGCCTGATACGTCCTTGCTGTGACATCCCCACCATGACCCGTCCAGTCGGTGTGGAAGAACTCGCCGCGCGGCTTGTCGACCCGCTCGTAGGTGTGGGCGCCAAAATAGTCGCGCTGGGCCTGCAACAGGTTGGCTGGAAGCCGCCCATGCCGGTAGCCGTCGTAAAAGGCGAGCGCGCTCGACATCGCCGGCACCGGCACCCCGAGGGCAACCGCCTTGGCCACCACCCGGCGCCAGGCCGCCTGCGCGTTCTGGACCTGCTCGGAGAAATAGGGATCGAGGAGCAAATTGGTCAATCCGGGGTCGTTGTCGAAGGCCTCCTTGATCTTGCCGAGAAAGGCAGAACGGATGATGCAGCCACCGCGCCACATCAGGGCGATGCCGCCGTTGTTGAGGTTCCAGCCATACTCCACCGCCGCGGCGCGCATCAGCATGTAGCCCTGGGCGTAGGACACGATCTTCGAGGCGTACAGCGCCTGGCGGAGGTCGTTGATGAACTCGTCGACATCGCCTCCGAAAGTCGCCTCCGGGCCGCCGAGCACCTTTTCAGCCACAACCCGCTCTTCTTTGAGGGCCGACAGGAACCGCGCCAGCACCGCCTCGCCGATCAAGCTCAGCGGGATGCCCATCTCTAGGGCCGACATCGCCGTCCACTTGCCGGTTCCCTTCTGGCCGGCGGTGTCGAGGATCTTCTCGAGCACCGGGCTGCCGTCCTCGTCGCGAAAACCGAGGATGTCGCGGGTGATCTCGATGAGGTAGGAATCGAGCTCGCCCTCATTCCATTCGGCGAAAATCTGATGCATGCGGTCGTGGTCGAGGCCAACTCCCTCATTCATCAGCTGGTAGGCCTCGCATATCAGCTGCATGTCGCCGTACTCGATGCCGTTGTGGACCATCTTGACGAAATGGCCGGCGCCGTTCTCGCCCACCCATTCGCAACACGGGCTGCCACCATCGACCTTGGCCGAGACTGCCTGGAAGATGGGTTGGACCCACGGCCACGCTTCGGGCGAACCACCCGGCATGATCGACGGCCCGATCCGGGCACCTTCCTCACCGCCCGACACTCCGGTACCGATGTAGTAGAGTCCCTTCGACTCGACTAATTTTGCTCGACGAATCGTGTCGTTGTAGTTGGAGTTGCCGCCATCGATGATGATGTCGTCCTTTTCGAGGAGTGGGATGAGGCGCTCGATGAAATCGTCCACCGGCTGTCCCGCCTTGACCAGTAACATGACCCTCCGCGGCTTTTCGAGCACATCCACCAGCTCTTCGAGCGAGTGCGCACCGACGATCTTTGTGCCGGCGGCGTTTCCCTCGAGAAACTCGTCGACCAGGGAAACGGTACGGTTGTAGACCGCCACCTTGAAGCCGTGATCGTTCATGTTGAGCACCAGGTTCTGCCCCATCACAGCCAACCCAATAAGACCGATGTCAGCCTTCTCCGTCATCTCTCTTCCTCCATTAATTGATCGTCACCTTGAATCCGGTACAGCTGCTCGCCGGCACGTCGCACCAGCAAGATATCCTCGTCCTCCCGGTCCGCCCATTCCTCCAGATCCACCTGAGCGGGATCCAGATAGCCGAGACCGATTGCTGCGCAGCGCTTTTGCGGTATGCCGGTTGCCAGAGTCACCCGAATCCGTGGCTCCTCCACACCGTCGATGTATGTGCCGTCGCCGCGAAGGTGGGTCGAGTGCGCCAGCACCCCCCACGGGATGTGTTCGAATTTTTCCCACTGGGCGACGAAATAGTCGCGTACGTGGTAGCCGATCTGGTCGAGAAAATGCCCGTGAACGTAAGACACTTCGGTGATATGGGGCGCGTAGATCACCACTTCGCCGCCGTCGGCGACCGCCGGCTCGAGCTTGTACATCCCCTTGGCGCCGGTCCACAGATCGTCATACATCGCCGGCATCACCGATAACACCCGCTTGAACGGCCGCTCGACCCAAACGATGTCGAGGTCGGCCGAGAGCTCGGTTGCCGCCCGCCACGCTTCCAACATGTCACCCACAAAGACGCCGTGCAGATCCTGGCCGTGCATGACGAGGGCGATCAGGCTCCTTGGCGTCGGGATGAAGGACGCGGCCCGTTCGATGAGACGCCTCACCGGAGTTTCGCGCACGCCGATGAGGCCGCGGCTGGTCACCAGAGCTCCCACCCAGTGGGTCGCGTCAATGACCTCCTGACCGGCGACCCCGGGCACGAAATACTTGTTGCCTCCTGAGAAACCGGCTACCTCGTGTGGAAAGACCGGCCCACAGACCAGTATGTGGTCGTACGGAGTGTTCCCATCTTCATCACCAACCAACTGGTTGAGCCGCACCGCGATGTCGATCTCGAGCTTGCCATCGGTCGCCGCCGACACCTCTTCCGCCGGAATGGTACCCAGAGTTGCAAACGTTTCCGGCGCCTCCCAGCGGTGGTTGATAACCCGGGACGAACCGGCCATTCCGTCGACCACCGTCGTTTCGAGCAGCCGGCTCTTGGCAGCATCGTCCATCGGCGGGTGGGTGCCGAGTGCGATCAGATAATCGAGGGCCTCTACCTTTGAACCCAGCAGGTCACCGAGTAGTGCGAAAAAGAGTCCGATCGGCGCCGTCCGGGTCCCGTCGGGGATCACCACCAGTACCCGGCGACCCACGAGGTCGAGGCGGCCGAGTCCCTGGGCAAGAATCTCTCGGAGTTCAGTTTCACTGAGACCGTGCTCGGTGTTGATGATCTTGTCGACCACGATAAACCCTTCAGATCGTCATGGCGGTGAAGCCGCCATCGACACGGATCACTGTCCCGGTCACAAAGCTCGAGGCTCGAGAGGAAGCCAACCACACGACCGCACCGGCGAGCTCGTCAGCCTCTCCAAATCGCGCCATCGGCGTGTGACCCATGATCGACGCAGTGCGCTCCTCGGTCAGCAGTTTTCGATTCTGCTCGGCAGGAAAGAACCCTGGTGCGACGGCGTTGACCCGCACCGACTGCGGAGCCCACTCCCTGGCGAGGAATTGGGTCAGATTGTTGACCCCGGCCTTGGTAATGGAGTAGGTGAAGACCTTTGACAGCGGCGGGCCCGACGAGGCGGACGAAATATTGATGATCGAGCCAACCT
>Ga0224513_10000571_pt1 | contig 14170 bp, 10 predicted proteins | sample SF_May12_sed_USG_5_FD_169109 | JGI IMG/M metagenome (GOLD analysis project Ga0224513, IMG submission 169109) | Sediment microbial communities from San Francisco Bay, California, United States - SF_May12_sed_USGS_21 | ecosystem: Environmental > Aquatic > Marine > Sediment | place: USA... | reverse complement strand
CTTGCCGGTGATCCGCGGGTCGCACAGAACGACAACGCCATAATCGTTATCATCTCGCAGCAATCGCCCTGCTCCCTGCTTCAGCGCGAGAGCCGCCGTTGGCAACTGGTGGTCCATGAAGCCGTTACCGCCTTCGCGACGAATAAATTCGAGTCGCGCCATCATGAGCGGATCGGCTGGTGACGCGAACGGCAGTTTGTCGATCGCAACGACGCTTAATGCCTGCCCGCGAACATCGACGCCTTCCCAGAAACTCCCCGTACCGAGAAGCACCGCATCGCCGCACTGGCGAAACCGGCGCAACAGGTCGTCACGCGGCGCGTCACCCTGCACCAGCAGCGTGCGACCGCCCAACACGGACTTGTGCGATTTGAACCATTTCCTCGCGTTGTTCAGCGCACGATGGCTCGTAAACAGGCAGAACATCCCACCATCGGTCATACCGAGAAGCTGCGTGACGATCTCCAGCATTACATCGGTGTGTCCGGGGTCTGAAGGTTGCGGGAGGTCGGGCGGCAGAAAGATGAGGCCATTTTCGGCGATGCGATACGGACTCGGGAACGTGAGTCCTGCGACCCCGGCAAGGCCCATGCGCGCTCCGAAATGCGAAAAGTCCTCACCGACAGCCAGCGTCGCCGAGGTGAATATCCAGGACTGGTAGCCGTTGTCGATAATGCCATTGAGCTTGGACGATACATCCAGCGGCGTCAGATGCAGGCGCAGGCTTCGCGGATTGATTTCCAGCCAGCGCAAGCCGTCCCAACTGTCTTCACTGGCCAGTATCGCAAGGCGCTCGCCTATCCCGAACAGCTGGTCGTGGAGTTTCTCGACCTCGACCGACGCGTCGCCCATTTCCGACAGAGCAACTCGCAGGTCGTGTATCGCATGTGACAGCGTATCCAGCGACTCGCGAATGTCGTCAATAACCTCGCCGAGTTGATGACGTCCCTCTTTACGGGGCGCATCGGCACGCAGCGAGCGGATGGCTGTTTGTAACTTGTCGACGCGACGGTTCAGTTCAGCCTGGGCGTACGGCAGCGTCGCGGCACGGAGGTCATCAAGCACACGCTCGAGCTCCCTGCTGCCGAGCGCCACGCCAAAAAACTGGACCGCGAGGTCAGGAATCTGATGTGCCTCATCAATAATCACCGCCTCGGCCCCCGGGAGGAACTCGACGAAGCCCTCTTCCTTCATCGCCAGGTCGGCAAGTAACAGGTGGTGATTCACAACCACCAGGTCAGCTTCCTGAGCGGCCTTGCGCGCCTTGGCCACGTAGCATTTGGAATACTCCGGACATTTCTGCCCGAGACAGTTGTCGGCCGTCGATGTAACGAGCGGCCACACGGGAGAATCTTCCGGCACTTCGATCAGCTCGGATTTGTCACCGCTAGCGGTGCGGTGTCGCCATTCGTGGACTTCATTGAGGTCGGCGGCGATTACCCCGCCGGGCTCGGTCACCTGGTCGAGCCGATGCAGGCACAGATAATTGGCGCGTCCCTTGAGCAAGGCGGTGGTAACGGGTCGCCCGACCGTCTTGCAGACGAGCGGCAGATCCCGGTGGTACAGCTGATCCTGCAGAGCCTTGGTACCGGTGCTGATGATGGTCTTGCGACCACTCAGTAGCGCCGGCAAGAGGTAGGCAAACGTCTTGCCCGTGCCCGTGCCCGCCTCAACCACCAGGCGCTTTGAGCCCGCGATCGCCTCGGCGACCGCCTCGGCCATCCACGCCTGGCCAGCGCGGGGCTGAAATCCGGGTAAATGGGTCTTGAGCGGGCTGTTTGGGCCAAAAAATTCGGTGAGGTCGGTCACGGCGCAAGATTACACGCTAACCACGGACGAAGCCCACCGCTTTTTGCCCGGAAACGCGGCGTAAGGCGCGCCAGTCAGCCATAAAGCCGCGGTGACGAACATATGGCTGCAGAAAGTGCTGATGATAACGTTTACAGCTCCCAACTATCTCCATGAGGGTACTGACTCCGGGCGGGCGGCACGTATAATTGCGGTCCCGCTAGTTGCAGTCGAAAGTATCGGCCAAAGCACATCACTTCCGGAGAGATTCCCTTCAAATGACAAGCAAACTCGAGTCACTTCAGTCCTGGGTAGACCAGGTCGCAGCGCACACACAACCCGAAGCCATTCACTGGTGCACCGGCTCCGAAGAGGAATACCGGGACCTGATCGAGCTCATGCTGGCGACGGGCACGCTGACGACCCTGAACAAGCAAACGCACCCGAACTGCTACCTGCACCTGTCCAGCCCGAATGACGTGGCCCGTGTCGAGCATCTGACCTTCGTGTGCACGCCAGAGGAAGAGGACGCCGGCCCCAACAATAACTGGATGCCACCGGCCGACGGCCATCAGCAGATGGATGCCTTGTTCAACGGCTGCATGAAGGGCCGTATCATGTATGTGATCCCCTATTGCATGGGCCCGATCAGCTCACCCTACGCGCGTTGCGGCGTTGAGATTACCGACAGCCCCTATGTCGTCGCCAATATGAAGATGATGACACGCATGGGCAGCCAGGCACTCGACCGAATCGAAGCCGAAGGCACATTCGTCCGCGGGCTGCATTCCACCGGCGAACTCGATCCGGACCGTCGCTTTATCATGCATTTCCCCGAAGAACTCTCTATCAAGAGCTACGGTTCCGGCTACGGCGGCAATGCGCTGCTCGGCAAGAAATGCCACGCGCTGCGTATTGCGAGCTACCAGGCTCGCCAGGAAGGCTGGCTCGCCGAGCACATGCTGATCGTTGGCCTTGAAAACCCGGACGGCGCGGTCCACTACGTCGCCTGCGCGTTCCCATCGGCCTGCGGCAAGACCAATCTCGCCATGCTGATTCCGCCTGAGTCCATGAAGGGCTGGCGGGTATGGACCCTGGGTGACGACATCGCCTGGCTGCACCTCGATGAGGGCGGCAAGCTGCGCGCGATCAACCCGGAGTCAGGTTATTTCGGCGTCGTGCCCGGCACGAACGAGAAGACGAACAAGAACGCCTACGACATGATCACGCACGACGCGATCTTCACCAATGTCGCGACGACTGAAGACAACGAACCCTGGTGGGAAGGCAAGAAAAGCGGCACGCCGGCCAGAGACTGGCAAGGACGCGCCTACGATGAAACCGCCGGGCCAGCCGCACATCCGAACTCACGATTCACCGTGTCTGCAACGAATAATCCGAGCTACTCGAGTCTCGCTGACGCGCCGGAAGGCGTGCCGATCGCAGCGATCGTATTCGGCGGTCGCCGCAAACAGGTTGCCCCGCTCGTGTACCAGGCAAAGAGCTGGGAACATGGCGTACTGATCGGTGCCAGCACGGCATCGGAGACGACGGCTGCCATGGTCGGCGATGTCGGTGTTGTGCGCCGCGATCCGATGGCGATGAAACCGTTCTGTGGCTACAACTTTGCCGACTACTGGACACACTGGCTGTCCTTCCCCGAACGCTCCGAGCACCTGCCCAGCATTTTCCACGTTAACTGGTTCCGCCAGAATGAAGACGGCGACTTCCTGTGGCCGGGCTTCGGCGAAAACCTGCGTGTACTGGAGTGGATCATTGAGCGTTGTGAAGGTCGGGCCGATGCGGAGGAAACGGCGATTGGCTACCTGCCACATACGTCCGACATCAATACGAACAATCTCGATATCCAGCCCGAAACCCTGGATGAGCTCCTGACCGTTGACACAGAGCAATGGCGTGCCGAGATGGCCTCGGTACTGGAGTACCTGGAGAGCTACGGTGATCGCCTGCCCGAGGAACTCAAGCGGCAGCAAAAGATGATCGCAGACGCACTGGATGCGAGTCTGGCCAAAGCCTCCTGACGCGCTGCCGTTGCGGGGACGCCTTTCAGGTGTCCCCGTGACTATGCTCTGCCCTAGTCGATCGTCTTGTAGTAGATAGCGAGATTGGAGCCGGGTGCTTCTGCCCGGCCAAGACCAATGGTGCCCTCACCGGTCAGTTCGGCTGTATCGCGCCGGACGAACGTCTCCCGGCCCTGCACATCCTGCAGGAAAGTGCCGTTGGTACTCTGGTCGACAATCACGAATTTGCCGCGACGCATCTCTATCTTGGCGTGAATACGCGAGATCAGGTTGCCTTTGACGACCACGTCGTTGTCGTCGGCGCGCCCCATGTTGATGGACTTACGCTTATCGGAGACTTCGACCGTCGAATCGCGGAAATTGATCATCAGCTTCGATGCACGACGATCCTTGTTCTCCCACTCGATGGTGGGCAGCATGCTCGTCGCCTCGTCGGGTTGCCAGACGAGTTCGTAAAGCGCGACTTCGTCCAGCCTGCCACGCACGGTGGCCACGTCGATCTGGCGGGTCTGGTTGCGCAGTTCGGGGCTCATCTGCTCCACGGTGAAACCTGATATAACGATCTGCCTGGCCTTTGCCTGGGACGTCATGCGGTTTGCTGTATGCACCGCTGCACCGAAAATATCGTTTTGTTCCTGGACGACCGGGCCGTAGTGGCAACCAATACGAATCGAAACAGGAATACCGTCACCTTTCTTCGTCTCGCTGGTGATACGTGACTGCATCATGACGGACGCGCCCATGGCTTCATCGACCGTCTCGAAAGTCGACATAACCTCATCGCCGATCGTCTTGATCACGGTGCCGTTGAACTGGTAAGTCGCGTCCTTCATGACGTCGAGACACAGGGCGACGGTCTCGCTGGCTTTGGTATCGCCAAACTTGTCATAGAGCTGCGTGCTGCCGACAACGTCGGCAAACACTATCGCGACTTCAAGATCTTTTGCCATAACCCGGTTCAAAGCTTATTTGCCCAAGCAGTTAATAATACTACTATTTTTCGGCGACAATGTACGCGATCCAGGCCAGATCTGCCTCGCCTTTTTCATTCGGCGTAAACTCGCCATTGCCCTCGCCTTCCTCGTCTTCGCCTTCCCAGTAGACCGTCGCCTTTCGGAATCCCGCTTCAAGCAGCAATTCGCGCAGTTCAGGGGCCGACCACAGGCGCCACTCGTAGGTGAAAGCCTTCTTGATCTTCGAACCGTCCTTGAACTTGAAATGGATATGGCAGCGAATGAAATTGGTAACCGGGTGGAATGTGGCCTGATGCCAGATATAGGTGAAGCCCTGCTTCTTGTGCTTCGTCTTCTCCCGGGTCTCCTCCTGCGCTTCGGGCCCGCCAAACATGTCGCAGAAGAACACGCCATCGTCCTTGATCGCGTCATAAGCGCGTTTGAAATACGCACGTAGCGTATCGCGTGTATCGAAGATGAAGAAGCTGAAGTTGAATGCGGCCAGGAGGTCGACTTTTGGTGTGTCAACCGTCATGACATCCGACTCAATCAGGCTTACCCGCGCTCTGTCCTCGGTGTCGAGTTTGCCCACGCGATGCTCACGTCCCCACTCGAGTACAGACGGGTCGATATCCACGCCGATCGCCTGGTACTCCGAGCCCTGCCTGACCCACTGGCATGAGGCGCTCGCGGTGCCACAAAAATCCTCGCGGAACAGGTAGGCCGTGCGACCGGTCAATGACTGAAACGTGGTCTGCAGAAATTCGATTTCATTTTCAACATTCTGAACCGACAGTTCATAGAGCTCATGGATGTCGGCCTGCTGGGCCATGGTCGGTTGCTTGCTCGCAGATTTAACGCTCATTGAAAAGGACTGTCCTGTAGTTGCGTTACCGGGCCGAGCATTGTATCTGTCTAGGCCGATGCAGGCATAGCGTTTAGTGCATTTATCAGAACTTCACTGCCCGCGCCCTCCTGGTGCGCATGCTCGCTAATGTAACGCCGCCAGGCCCGGGCTCCGGGCTGGCCTGCAAACAGACCCAGCATATGGCGGGAGATACTATTGAGCGGCACGCCTTTCGCCAGTTGCCGGTCGATATAGGGAATCATCTGCTCGACAACATCCTCTCGTGATGGCGTCCCCGTAGCTGGATTGAAGTGCCGCTCCAGCTCGGCGAGAAAATAAGGCTGATGGTAGGCCTGCCTGCCGATCATGGCGCCATCCACATGCTGCAATACGTCATCGACCTGGCCGACCTCCGTTAATCCACCATTGATGACGATCTCGAGTTCAGGAAAGTCACGTTTCAGGCGATAGACGCGCTCGTAGTTGAGCGGCGGGACCGTGCGGTTCTCCTTGGGACTCAGTCCCTCGAGTATCGCGATCCGCGCATGCACGACGAACTTATCGCACCCCGCATCGACCAGCGCTTCGACAAATGTTCGCAGAAATGCGTCGTCGTCGTTGTCGTCGATACCGATTCGGGATTTTACCGTGATCGGGATATCCGTCTCGCGCTGCATAGCCTGGAAGCAATCAGCAACGATATCCGGTCGTGCCATAAGACAGGCACCAAACTGGCCGCTCTGTACACGATCGCTCGGGCAACCGACATTGATATTGATTTCGTCGTAGCCAAACTCTGCTGCCCTTGCAGTGGCCTGTGCCATCCAGCCCGGCTCGCTGCCGCCAAGCTGCAGTGCGATCGGGTGTTCTTCCTCGTTGTAGCGCAGGAACCGATCCGCATCGCCATGCACGATTGCAGCGGCGGTCACCATCTCGGTGTACAGCATTGCACCCGGGCTCAGCAGCCGCAGAAAATAGCGGCAGTGCCGGTCGGTCCAGTCCATCATCGGAGCGACGGAGATAGGCAGTGGGTCTTCCATGCCCGAATTCTAACGAGGCTGATCCCCTCATGTCGCAGTTCTGTTGAAACCTACGCTAAAGTAACTTACGATAGCGTAACCTACGGTACCGTAGTATTGATATCAAGATGCAGCAGACGAAGAAATCTTCAGGAAGACTGACGGCCGCCGCCCGCCGCGCGCAACTGATCGATGTAGGTCGAGCGGTGTTCGCGGAGCGTGGCTATGAGGCAACCTCTGTCGAAGAAATCGCCGCCAGGGCCAACGTCTCAAAGCCGGTGCTGTACGACCATTTTGGCGGCAAAGAGGGCCTCTACGCGGTGGTGGTCGACCGCGAAGTCGAGCGCATCGTGCAGAAAGTCGCAGCATCGGTGGCTACGGGAACGCCACGTGCCCGAATCGAAAATGCAGCGCTCGCCTACCTGACGTATGTCAAGGAACATCCCGAGGGTTTTGCCGTTTTGCAGCGCGACACCCCAACGGCGCGCGGCGAAATGCCCGCTCTCATGTACGATTTGGCTGATCGCGTCAGCACGGTATTCACCGAACAATTCTCAGAAGGTGGTTATGATGCGAAAATGGCGCCGATCTACGCGCATGCGCTGGTGGGCATGGTTGCTTTTGTCGGTCAATGGTGGACGGACAGCCGCAAACCACCGCCGGTTGAGACGGTTGCCAATCACATCGCGGCGCTGGCCTGGACGGGTCTGCGCCACTTGCCCAAACGGCCGAAATTTGTCGAATGAGCGTACAATAGAACACTTTAAGGAACCCTTGTGGCGTACCAAGACGTAATCGCAGAGATCAACGAACTGCCGGACGGCCCGGAAATCGGCGCGCTGTTCGATTTTGACGGGACCATCATCTCCGGGTACTCGGCGGTCACCTTCTTCCAGGAACAGATCAAACGCGGCCAACTGTCGCCCCGTGATTTCGTTGAACTGCTAAGCGTCATGGGTAGCTTCGGCATCGGCATTCTTGGCTTCCCTGCCCTGATGCTCGCAGCGTCCCAGTTTCTGCGAGGCGTCCGGGAAGACAGCTACGCCTCTTTCGGTGAAGACGTCTTCAAATCGCATATTGCGCGGCAGATTTACCCGGAAACGCGTGCGCTGGTGGAAGCTCACCTGCGCAAAGGCCACACCGTCGCCATCATCTCGTCGGCGACTCCCTACCAGGTCGCGCCCGCCGCCCGAGACCTCGATATCGAGCACGTTCTGTGTACCCAGTTGCAAGTTGAAGATGGCATGTTCACAGGCGGCGTGGTCCGGCCGATTTGTTTCGGCTCTGGCAAGGTCATCGCCGCGGATTCGCTTGCCAGGAAATACAAGATCGATCTCGACAAGAGTTTCTTCTATTCGGACAGTACGGATGATATCGAACTGCTCGAGCGCGTCGGCAATCCCCGCCCGCTGAATCCGAGCAACAGGTTGCTGGCCATCGCCGAAGAGCGCGGCTGGCCTGTACGGCGCTTCGCCAGCCGGGGACGTCCGACGCCAACGGACTGGATCCGCACCGCCATGGTCCCCGCCACCCTGTTGAGCTCGTTCGTTGCCGGACTGCCCATCTGGGCATTGACCGGTTCAAAACGCGAGGCGATGAATTTTTCTCTTTCGGTCTTCGCCGATACTGCCAGTGCGCTTATCGGGCTGAACCTTGAAATCAAGGGCGAACAGCATCTCTGGTCGGACCGCCCTGCCGTATTCGTCTTCAATCATCAGAGCAATGTCGACATGGTCATTATTGCGCGCCTCCTGCGCCGCGACATCAGTGGCGTCGGCAAGAAGGAACTTCGCGAACTTCCGCTTATCGGCCGGATGCTTGAGTTTTCCGGCGTTGTGCTGATCGATCGCAAGGATACCGAAAAGGCGATCGAAACCATGAAGACACTGGTCGACACGATGCGCATCGAAGGCAAGTCGGTTTGCATGTCGCCCGAAGGTACTCGCTCCGTCACGCCAAAACTCGCAGCCTTCAAGAAAGGCGCATTTCACCTGGCCATGCAGGCCGGTGTGCCGGTTGTGCCTATCGTGATCCGGAACTCGAGCGACATCATGCCGAAGGGAGACATGATCTACCGACCCGCGACCGTCAGGGTTGAAGTCCTGCCCCCCGTTGAGACGAACAGCTGGTCGGTCGATACCATCGACGAACATGTGAATTCTGTGCGGGACATGTTCCTGCGCGCGCTCGGCCAGGATCATTCCGGACATATCGTGGCACCGCTCAAGGTAGTGAAAAAGTAATGGACCAGCTAAGCCCACAAGACGCCCAGTTCCTTTACATGGAATCGGAAGACAATCACATCCAGGTAACAGGCGTCGCAATCTTCGACCCGTCGACCGTACCCGGCGGCAAGGTTGTCCGCTTCAAGGACATACTCGCGCACATCGAGAAGCGGCTGCACATGAGTCCGTTGTTCAAGCGCCGCCTCGAACGCGTTCCGTTTGAGCTCGATTTCCCCTACTGGGTTGACGACGAGCATTTCGATCTCGAATACCACGTGCAGCACGCTCGCCTGCCAGAGCCTGGTGACTGGCGGCAACTCTGCATACAGCTGTCACGCTTTCATGCCCGACCACTGGATATGGCACGTCCACTCTGGGAAATGCTCGTTATCGAGGGTCTGGACCACATCTCTGGACTGCCCAAGGGCTGCTACGCCATTGCGACGAAGCTGCATCACGCCGCCGTGGATGGAGCATCGATTATTCAGTTTTACCGTTGCATGGTTGACATCGATAACATGGGTACACCCGCCGTGCCGCTGGATGCTGTCAGGGCTACCCACAGCCCGGCACCGGGTGTCCTGAACATCGCCGGCCGCGCAGTCTACAACGTGGTGCGTTCCCCCATTGGCATGACGGATGCCATCATGCGGTCCGCACCGGCGCTGTATCGCTGGGGACAACAAGCGCTATCGTCGCAGCGGGAGTCGTCGGACCCGGTGCCGGATACTCGCTTCAACTGCAACGCGTCACCGCACAAGATGTTCGATGCGACAACATGCGATCTCGATGAGCTCAAGGCCATCCGAGCTGCGGTACCGGGAAGCACCGTTAATGACATCGTGTTGTGTATTTGTGCCGGCGCCTTGCGCAAGTACCTGCAACGCCATAGGGAACTCCCGGCAGAATCGCTGGTAGCCTGGGTGCCGATCAACGCGCGGCCTGGGGTCAATAAGGAATCTGATGGCGCGGGTAACAAGATTACGTCCATGACGACGAAGATCTTCACGAACATCTCGAATCCGGTCCAGCGCCTCCGCCGGATTCACAAATCGACGCAAAAAAGCAAGGAAGCAAAGACCGGTATCTCGGCGCGCCTGATGACGGACCTCAGCCAGCATGTCCCCGCCGCCACGCTCGTAACCGCTGGCCGCCTCGTATTGCGGGCCGGAATGGCGGCAAACATCTGCAACCTGTTTATTTCGAATGTGCCGGGCCCGCAAATCCCCTTGTATATGAATGGCGCTAAACAGGTTGCGAACTACGGCATCGCGCCACTGGTCGATGGCATGGGCCTGTTCATCGCAACGCCAAGCTACAACGGCAAGATTACGTTTAACGTCACCTCTACGCGTGAGACGATGCCCGACATTCACTTCTTCGTCGAGTGCATCGAAGCATCACTCGCCGCGCTCAGCAAGTCGGCCGCGAAGGAGCTGGTGCGTACCTGAACTTGAGCCATTTCCACGTGTCCAATGACGGAACACGAGGAATACCCATGCGCTCATTCCATCTCCTCATCGTGGTGACGTGTGCTGCGTTCGCCGCCGAACCCGCCCGCCCGGCGCCTTCCGAATCCCGAATCAGCGCACCCGGCGCGACCGTGATCGTGCAGTTCACCGAACGCGTTGACGATGCTGTGTCGCGTGATCTCATCGACTGGATAGACCACGTAGCTGACCAGGTCAGCATGCCCTATGGCCGTTTTCCGCTTGCTGCATCGCGCGTGGTTATCATTCCGACGAAGGGGAAGCCGTGGGGCGGCGACTCGCCAGTCCCTTTCGGGCGTGTCACACGCCGTGGCGGTGAGACTATCGAACTCTATGTCGACGTCGATCGGCCTATCGCAGACATGTACGCCGACTGGACCGCTACCCACGAATTCAGTCATCTGCTGCTGCCAAAAATCAGCTGGCGACAAAAATGGATATCGGAAGGCTTCGCCAGCTACTACCAGAATATCCTGATGGCGCGAGCTGGGCAGTACACGCAAGAACAAGCTATTCGAAAGCTCAGCGAAGGCTTTGACAGAGGCCGGGGTTCGCGCCCGGAACTGTCGCTTAACCAGGCCGCCGAGGAAGGCGTGCGTTACGCGCGGTACAAGATCTACTGGAGCGGCGCAGCGATCGCCCTGCTAGCTGACCTGCAACTTCGTGCGCGCTCCGGCGGCAAGGAGTCCCTCGATACTGTTCTGGGCAGTTTTCAACAGTGCTGTCTGCCCTCGAAGAAATACTGGTCGGGCGTTCAGTTCTTCACCCGGTTGGACTCATTTATCGACGAGCCTGTTTTCATGCCTCTCTATCGAGAGCACGCCAATACGCCGGGCTTCCCGGACATAAACGCCGCATTGTCCGATCCCCTGTTTCGCAAGCAGGTCTTGAAAGTGCGTACTTCCCCGAATTGACCATGTTTCGCCTCAGCTCCCATAGTTTGCGGATACCAATTGAGGTGAATGCGATGAAGACCACGCTGCGACTCCTGCTATTACTCACACCAGTGATGTTCCTGAACGGCTGCGGCCAGGGCGAAGTCAGCTTCTCCGACGACATTCAGCCTATCATCGCCAAAAACTGCACCAGCTGTCACAGTGAAACCGGCGAAGGTGCCATGGCCAGTGACTATCTGATGACCGACTACAACGGTGTAATAAAGGGCACAACCTACGGCCCGGTGGTTGTCCCCGGGAGCAGGATGTCGAGCTCCCTTTACCTGGTCATCGCCGGCAAGACCGGTCCGGAGATCCGCATGCCGCCGCACAACAATGAGTCGTTCGCGGAAGGTCGCGGATCCATGCTTTCCGCCGAGACGATTGAGATGGTCGGTCTCTGGATCGACCAGGGCGCCAAGAACAACTAGCGCTAGTGCCGCTGGCGCTCGTCCTCGGGCATGGCAAAGAACTGAAGCTCGCCCAGGTCGCCGCTCAGCGACGTCAGTTTAACGTCCGGCTCATTCCGGAGCTGGTCCGCGATTTTTTGCGCTTCCGTCAGGTAGTGGCGATACAGTTGCTGGCGCAGCGCCAGCGACAGAGTTGCCGGCTCGCCTTCGACATTGTTCAGCGCCTCGTCCAGCGAGAACTCCGGTAGTACTCCAGCGGCATACTTGTGTGCCCAGGTACCGGTTGCCAGGTCGAAGTCGTACAGGTTCAGAAATTGATGACCTTCGCGCGCGAGGAACAGAACGGCGTCAATGACGTAATTCGCCTCGGCATCATCCATCACCCAGTGCAGGCCGACACGGCACCAGCCAGGCTTGAGGCCACAATGCCCCTGCTGTACTGCCGACCGATATTTTTCCGACGTCTCGTTGTCGATATCCAGCAACCGATGACCGTAGGGTCCGGCACACGAACATCCTGCGCGCGACTGGATGCCGAACAGATCGTTCAGAAGGACGGTCATGAATTTGTGGTGCAGGTATTTGCCGCTCGAATCCCTGACGTTAAATGAAATAATACCGACACGACTGTCCGCATCCGGGTTACCGAGCACCTCAATGTTGCTGTTATCACCCCAGATACGCAGGGCACGATGTGTGAATTCGTGTTCGCGCTGGCAGATCACGTCGACCCCGACGGCGTCCTTCACCTGGAACACAAGCCCGGCCTTTAGCGTTTGCAGCACGCCAGGTGTACCGGCCTTCTCCCGCTCTTCGATGCGCGAAATAAAATCCTGATCTGTCATGCCGACGTAATCGACGGTGCCACCGGCACTCATGCTCGGCGGCAGGTCCCGATCGTAGATACGTTCGTTGAATACAAGGACGCCGCTGGACCCAGGTCCGCCGAGGAATTTATGCGGCGAGATGAAGATAGCATCGATACTCGGGTCGTCACCCTCGAACTCGGGTTCCGGATTCATGTCGATTTCGACATAGGGTGCGCAGGCAGCATAGTCGAAACAGGCCAGCGCATCGTACTGATGCAGCAGTCTGGTGATCTTGCGGACATCGGCGCGCATACCCGTTACATTCGACGCCGCAGAAAATGACCCGATGCGTTTGCGGTTCTGGTAACGCGGATCCTGCAACAGCTCCTCCAGGTGCCCGAGGTCAACATTGCCGCCCGCATCGAGCCTGACCTGCACCGTCGTCGCGAGCGACTGACGCCACGAGATCTCGTTGGAATGATGCTCATAGGGACCGATGAAGACAACGGGCTGCGTCTTTGCCAGCACTTCGTCATCCAGCATGTCACCGAGGTTCTTGCGCGTCGCCGGTGCGAGGGTCACACCGATGATTTGTTGTAACTTATCGATTGCGCCTGTCGCGCCGGTACCACACGCGATGATGCGCCCATTCGGTCCCGCATTGACGGACTGCTTGATTGCATCCTCGGCCTCATGCAGCAACTGGCTCATGCTGCGCCCGGTAATGTCGTCTTCCGTATGCGTATTGGCATAAACACGCTGCAGGCTCTGCAGATAGGACTCGACGAAACGCAGGCACCGTCCCGACGCTGTGTAGTCGCAATACACCATGAGGCGTTCGCCAAACGGGGTTTCGAACGTGGAATCCACGCCAACGATTTGTTCGCGCAAATAGGCTGGATCGAGTTTTGTTTTGCTCATACTAAAAAGTACCTGGATGCCTGCGGTATACAGAAACGGGGACGAAAACCCCGCCATTTTGCAGCAGGCCCCTCGTCCCCGGCCAATTATGCCTGTTTTTCGTTAATCGGCGCTGATTGTGTCCTCGATTGAATTCGCGATCGAGCTGGGCACGCCCACATTAGCCGTAAAGGCCCGGTAGCCCGAGTCCCAGAAATACAGCTGCATCCGCCACATCTGACCGTAATGCAGGACCAGGGTCCTGTCGCCCTCTTTGAGAATCAATACTTCGGCAGGCAGCGCCGCTACATGATCCACGCCCGGGTACGGCGACAGATCGCTCTTGTCGTCACTCCGAAATCGTGAGTTGATCTGCACCATGCGATCCTCGATGTACGGGTTGGTAATGCCGATATACATCGCATCATCGCGCAAGCCGATCTTCGCAACCTGTTCCCACCCCGTCGATTCTTCGGGTCCGGCAACGTCGCTGGCCGACAGGGCCGCGATCACCTGCTCGACGACCGCATCGAAATTCGCCGCTGAATCCTCGGTAATCAACAACTGGCTCTTTTCGAACGTCCTGAACTTGGCCATCATGCGCGCCGGTCCGTCACCCTTGAACTTGCGGTAGTGCTTCTCGGAACGCATCGGGCTCTGCTGCACAGACATCGCATCACCGGGTACTGTTGCGACAAGCTCACGTATCTCGGCGGCCGCTGCGCCGGCAGCGGTCACCAGAGCATCGTAGT
>Ga0224513_10000568_pt1 | contig 14202 bp, 10 predicted proteins | sample SF_May12_sed_USG_5_FD_169109 | JGI IMG/M metagenome (GOLD analysis project Ga0224513, IMG submission 169109) | Sediment microbial communities from San Francisco Bay, California, United States - SF_May12_sed_USGS_21 | ecosystem: Environmental > Aquatic > Marine > Sediment | place: USA... | reverse complement strand
CCGTCGCCATCCAGATCGGCGACCTCGACGCCCATGCTGCCCTCCGGTTCGCCGTTCCCGTTCAGGGCGCAGCCCGCGATGAGGGCCTGCTCCTGGAATCGACCGTCACCGAGATTCCGCCAGAGGAAGTTTTCTCCGGTGTCATTGGCGACGAACAACCCGTGCCTGCCGTCCAGATCAAAGTCGGTGATCACGACACCCAATGCATTTCCCCGGCTTTCTGCCAGGCCTGCCCTTCGAGTCACATCTTCAAATGTGCCGTCACCCGTGTTCCTGAAGAGGCGATCCGGAAGCGGGTTGTACGCCAACGGACCGCAGTAGTCCGAACGCCCCGACGGCGAGAAGCACCGCTTGTGCGTGGCAACCCTGAAGTCCAGGTAGTTTCCGACGTAGAGATCGAGGCGGCGATCGCCGTCGAAATCAAAGAACGCCGCCGGCATACTCATGCGAAGGTCCGCGACTCCCGCCGCCTCGGTCCGATCGGAAAACGTCCCGTCGCCGTTGTTCCGCAACAGCTGATTCGTCCCTAGTTGCGTCAGATAGAGATCGATCCAGCCGTCCCCGTCGTAGTCCCCGGTGGCCACCCCGAACGTGTAACCGGTCGGCGGAGTCAGGCCGGCCTCGACGCTCACGTCGGTGAACCCGAACGACCGCGATCCGTCGGGACTCACGACGAGATCGTTGCGAAAGAGACGATCGGTCCCACTCGAACCGCTTGAAGTACCGGGGTTCAAGGGCCGGCCCTGGGGAAGGTAGATATCCAGATCGCCGTCGTTGTCAAAGTCCAGAAACGCGCCGCCGGGCCCCATCATCTCGGCGATGTACTTCTCCCCCGACATCCCATTATCGTGAGTGAAATCGAGACCGACGTCTACGGAGACATCGACGAACAGAGCCGCCGGCTCCGCGGGGGTCTCTACCGGCCCACAGCTTGAGAGTGTGAGCAGTAGGCAGCAGACGATTCCGAGGCTCTTGGTGTCAGGGCGCGTCATCGGGCTTGCCGCCCACCTTGAAGGTTACAAGAATCGGGTCGTCGAGTTCCGGAGCCTCCAGCAGGAGATCGAACTGGCGCCCCTTGACCCCATCGGCAGGTCGCGGAAAGTAGATGAAATCGACGGCGTACGTGAACCGTGACAGATGCAGGGTCTTCTCGTGAGGATTGTCAAAACTGCGGGTCAGCGTGCTCCTGACCGGGGTGTACGAGAGGAACGCGCCTGCAATCGATGTCCTCAGGTTGGACAGCCGCCGGTCGACATCGACGTTTCCGTAACCGTTCGACAGCTCTTCGAAACCGACCGTCGGATAACGCGTTCCCGTGGAGTCGATCAGGGTGAAAGACTCCGCCGTAAGCGTTAACGCCTTCAGGCCCTTGTTGGCCACGGCGATCTCGACGGGAACGTAATCACGGCCCTCACGCAGACGCATCACCTTGGTGTCAACGACAAACGCGAGAAGCGAACCCTCTTGTTTGAACGCCGTTAGCGTGAACTTGGCATCAGGTCCGCCCGCGGGGCCCGCAAGAGGGCGCCGAGCACACGACGCGCTAACGAGAAGGGTCAGGGTGACGAGTGAAACGGCGATCGAGGCGCGGGTTAATCTCATGGTGCAACATGTTACACTCATCCTAAAGGTGGTGCGAAGCGATGAAGATGGGTTTCTGCGCGTTTGCATTGGTTCTTGGGCTGACGTTTGGCGCGTTGAATGCGGACGAGACCGTCGACGAGGTCGTGCGGGTCCGTGCTCTGGAGATTGACCTACTTGCCACCGATCCGGAATCTTCGCCCGTCGCCGATTTCAGCCCAACCGACCTCGAGATTCGACTGAAGGGTGAGCCCGTCCTGTTCCGTCTCACGAGCGCATCGGACGCAGCCCCCGCAGAGACCTCCAATTCCGACCTACGCCTGACGATTCAGATCGGCTCCGAGGAACGGGTCGCAACGTCGTCAACCGTCCCCCCACGCCGGTACCTCTTTTTTATCGACCTCAGTGCCGACCACCGCGGGAAGCCGGGCGCCGCCGCCGAACCGCTTGTCGAGTTCGTCCGCGAAACCCTTCGCCCGTTCGACCTCGGCGCCGTCGCGGTCTACAACGGCAACCTGTCGTTCGAGACCGGCTTCGCGTCGGGAGCCGCAGAGATCGAGAGTGCGATCCGACGGGCCTACTCTCGCTCGAAGACACCGGGACTCGCAACGCCGCAGCGAATCCGGTCGTTGATGAACAGCCTTGAACGCTGCGATGTCCAACTGGCACCGGGCCAGGAGTTGACCGAGGAACAGGCACGCATGGAACGCGCCTCGACCTTCGGCTCCATGTTCGTCGATTCGCGTTGCGCCAGGAACATCGCCTCGTTCTTCGTCGAGCAAGGCATCAACCGCGCGGAATCGTATTACGGAGCACTGGGGACCGCGATCGAGGTCGCCGGCGGCGTCGAGGGCATGACCATGATCGCCCTGAGCGGCGGCGTCAGTCTCGCGCCGGACAGCGAGTTCGCGGAGGTCGCCAAGTCCATCATGGGACTGTCCCAGCTCAACGAAATCCGCTCGAGCCTCCAGGGAGGCGATCGTGCGCGTGACGCCATGCTTCGCGCGACGAGGCTTGCCGAGCGAGAGAGAGTTCGAATCTATGCCGTCGATTCTCTCCGCCAGACTGGCGGCGTGCAGGGGGTTCGTCAGGCCTCGCTGTCGATGGATAACGCATCGCCATTCGAATTGGCATCCCAGCTACCCAGGGGTCCCCTCACCGAACTCGCCGAGACCACGGTCGGCGGATTCGTCCGAAACGAGGATCTCCTGGCGGGTCTACGCCAGATCCATGAACTCGATCGCGGGCGCTATCAGGTCCTCGCCTACGTCCCCGAAGAGTTCGACGACGTCGATGTTTCCGATCTCAAATTGACGACGCAACGGGACGGTGTCCGTCTCGCCTACAACCGCGTTCCTCAGGGGCGTTCGACGGACGAAGAAATCACGACGCAGTTGATTCTTGGTGAACCCCGCGCGCTGGAGACTTCGACGCAAGACCCGCTAAACATCTACCTACCGTTCACCGTCGGCGCGCTCCCGAGAGACCTGGACTACGAATTGATCTCAGCCGGTCGGTCCGCAAACCTCACGCTCTACGTCCGCGTCGACACCGCCGAAGGCTCCCATCTGGTCAGCAGCTATCACTCGTTTCGACACACGGTGCCGCAAGAGAAGTGGGATCAACACAAGGAAGCCTTGCTCGGTATCCGTGGCTGGCTCGAGGCCCCGCCCGGCGAATACCACGTCTCCGCAATCCTGAGAAACTCGAGTTCCGGCCGCAAGGGCGTCAGCATCCGCTCCATCCGACTGCGGCCCGAGAGTTCACTCCCCGACGGCTAAACCGAGCAATCGCCTGAAACGTGGATCGTTCGGTTCCAGCTCGACAGCCCATCTCAGGTGTCGCAGCCCCTCGGCCGTATCTCCCTCACGGATCAGGAGTTTTCCCAGGCCGGCGTGGGACGCTGCATGCCGGTCGTCCGCGGACAATGCGGCACGAAAGTAGTTCTTCGCGCGTTTCGGAGAGTGGACCGCCGCCAGATCCCCGAGCCTTCGAGTCATCTCGACACGGTCAATGGCTTTCGGAATCCCCTCTTGTGAGATCGGACGAGAAAGGGGGATCGTGATCGTCGCGTCGTCCGAGAAACCCGAGGCCCACGACGTCTCCATCGCCTCGATCAGAGACTCCGGTTTCATCGACTCGCGTAACTTTTCCAGGAGACCTCCGCGCGCACCCTCCGCCACCGACAGAGTCAGCAGATAACGCACGAACGCCCAACTCTGCGCGTGGAATCGTGGTTTGAGCACCGCATCTCGGTAGGCCAGTGACCGCGGAGTCGTCTCGAGCACCGCGCGTGGCGAGAGCAGAAGACCACGCTTGAGGGTCTCGACATGCTGGGTCGCAACTCGACCGACCTCCCCCTCGTACGCCGTCGTCTTCGTCGTTTCAAAGAGCTCGGCCATCCCCTCGCTGAACCAGAGAGGTGCGTCCCGCGCGACCTGCCGGATCACGTAGTGCAAGTACTCGTGATAGGCGAGGGAGACGACGTCGGCACCGGCAACTGCGTGGATCGCGATAAAATCCGTCTCGCCGTCACTGAAGTAGACGCCTCCCGACCGATCGATCTCTCCCCCATCGGGTAGTACCCGCCGGGAGGACCGCAAGCTGCGAAAGACGTAGACCGACAGCGGGCGACGGGGCGTCTCGACGACCAGCCCGAAGTAACTCTCCAGCAGGTCCCGGAGTCGCTCCAATTCCGTCGCAACGGCCCTCACCTGCTCGGCGTCGGCATTGCTGAACAGATGAAAGTGGGTCGTTCGGAGTTCGCTCCAACCCTCACCTGTCTTCCCGACGGCCACGGGCCAGACAAGCCCTATCAGGCAGAGAAGCACGATCGATGCGGATTGGAATGAACGCATTGGACGGTCATTGTACCTGTCGATTCGGGCCGGTGATAAACTGGCGATGCGTCATGACTTCGATGCGAACCATTCTCTTTCTGTTGATCGTGATGGTCGTTTCCCAATCGGGAGCGAGTGCCGCAACGATAACGTGCGCTGATTCACCGGACCAGAGCTACGAACAGTACCTCCCGCCCGACTACACACCGGATCGTCGCTGGCCTGTCCTCTACCTGCTGGATCCACGCGGACGGGGTGAATTCGCGCTCGACATCTACCGGTCCGCAGCCGCGACCTATGGCTACGTCATCGCAAGTTCCAACAACAGCCAGAGCGATGGACCGTCGGGCCCCACCTACGAGTCCGTTCAGGCCATGCTCGACGATACGTTTCTGCGGCTCTCCGTCGATCCGCGCAGGGTCTACCTGGGTGGGATGTCAGGGACGGCTCGCGTTGCCTGTGATATCGCGGATCGCGCGAATGGCGACATTACCGGAGTCGTCCTCGTGGGCGCTGCGTGCGCCGATGCGGTTAAGCTCGAATCGAACTCAATCTTTGACGTCGTGGCGATCGTCGGAAGGAGAGACTTCAACTACATTGAGGTCGAGAAGTTCGCGGATGAGGCGCTGGAGCGCGGCGCGGCCCATCGACTCCTCGTCCATGACGGTAGCCATGGGTGGCACGACGAGGCGATCGCCTCCGAGGTCGTTGCCGCTCTCGAACTACAAGCCATGTCGCGAGGACTGATCGCCACAGACCCCGAGTTCGTCTCCCACCGGTTGGCGACGGCTCGCGACGAGCCCGCCGGCGAAACAACGCTGGACTCCTGGAAGGCACTCTCGAGAATTGTCCGCAATTTCATGTCGCTCGGGCAAGACGCCGCGCTGGACGAGATCCGAACGGAGATTCGATCGCTGGCTTCGTCGGGCCGCTTCCGCAAGGACCGACGGACATGCCGGAAGCGACAAGAAGCGGAACTCCGTGAAATCACTCACATCCAGAACACGCTCGCGCGCTTGCGACCGGCGACCGCTGCGAGGCCAACGGCGACGGAATTCGGGAGACGGCTCAGAATCAGCTCCTTGCTCCGGACGGCCGACCGGACGCCGCCGACGGACGCCTCGTTGCAGGCCGAACGTTATCTTGCAACGATCCGTGCGATGACCTCGTTCTACTACCCTCGGGAACTGGAGGCGGCCGGAGACCCACACGGCGTGCGACTCTGCGAGGCCATCACGGCGTTGTTGGATGCGGCGCCGTCGGAGTCCGAATGAAGCGTGGAATCCTGCTACCGCTGCTGCTCCTTCTCTGGGGTTGCCCTCCTCAGGGTGAGCGTTCGGTCACCCTGGTCTTCGAAGATGTCGCCGCCGAAGCCGGCATTCGCTTTGCCCACCGGAACGGCGCAACCGGCGACTTCAATTACCCCGAACTGATGAGCGGTGGCGTCTCGTTCGCGGATATCGACGGCGATGGTTTTCTCGATGTCTACACTGTCCAGGGCGGTGAACTGCCCGACGATCGATCTTCCAGCGGCGATGCAAACCGTCTATTCCGCAATAACGGCGTAGGCGGTTTCGAGGATGTCACCGAGCGATCGGGCACAGGCGACACGCGTTACGGAACCGGCGTCGTCGCCGCCGACTATGACAACGATGGCGACATCGATCTCTACGTCACCAATCTCGGTCGTAACACGCTGTTCAGCAACGACGGCGACGGCAGGTTTGCAGATGCGACGGAACACGCCGGTGTCGGTGACGTCGGCTACTCCACGGCGGCGACGTTCGTCGACTACGATCAGGACGGGTTTCTCGATCTGTACGTGGCCAATTACATCGATTGGGCGCCCCCGATCGAACGACCTTGCTTTGCTCCGAACGGGCTTCGAGACTACTGCAGTCCGGGCGTCTATGACCGTCCGGCACGAGACACCCTGTATCGCAACGAGGGCGATGGGACGTTTCGAAACGTGACGATCGAAGCCGGAATTCAAGACCGAAGAGGTGCCGGTCTCGGTGTGATTGCGACCGACCTGACCGGAGACGGCCTGGACGACATCTTCGTGGCCAACGACCAGATGCCCAATACGCTGTGGGTCGGTCATCCCGATCGGTCGTTCTCGGAGCAGGCGCTTTCACGCGGTTGCGCTCTGAACGAGTCCGGTCGATCCGAGGCCAGCATGGGCATCGCGATCGGAGATGTGGACGGGGACGACGATTGGGACCTGTTCTTGACCCACCTGGACGGAGAAACGAATACCTACTACCGAAACGACGCCGGGTTCTTTCAGGACGTGACCGACCAGTACGTGCTGGGTGGAATTAGCCGGGAATTCACGGGGTTCGGGACCGGTTTCGCCGACTTCGACTGCGATGGCATTCTCGATCTTGTCATCGCCAACGGTTCGGTTCGACTGGGCGACTCCATGCTGGCCGGCGATTACGGCGAACCGAACCAGCTCTTTCGCGGAACCGACGTGCGTCGCTACGACGACGTCTCCCATGTTCTGGGGTCACCGGAGCTGCGGGAGGTCTCGCGTGGTGCCGCCCTCGGCGATTACGACAATGACGGCGACATCGATATTCTCATCGGAAACAACGAGGGCCCCGTCCGTCTCTACCGGAACGATAGTTGCCGCGACGCACATTGGCTGGGAGTCCGGTTGGTCGATGGCGGTCCCGGGACTCATGGCATCGGCGCAATCGTCACGCTGACGACCGACGCTCGTCGTATGCGACGACTGATCCAACCGGCCTACAGCTATGGCGCCAGTCATGACCCGCGAGCTCACTTCGGCCTCGGCGACGACCCGGGCCCCTATGAAGTCGAGATTGCCTGGCCCGGTGGCCGCGTAACAACCCACGTTATCGAATCCGTGGACCGCTACATTCACCTTTCGCCGACGTCCGGAACGCCTCTGTGACTTCAGTCCGGCCCATCGCGCTCTTACTGCTGCTGGCCCTCCATCTGGCCTGCTCGAATCCGGATTCCGCTGGACAAGACCCTCGTGCCGATCCACCCCTACCGGAGGGGTTGGAGCCGGCCGTGAGAGCCGCCCTCGAGGCCGCTCGTGGTGGGGATGCCGGTGATCTCGCCCGCCTGTACCACGCAAACAAGTTGTTCGCCCACGCACGCCGCTCGTACGAGAAGGCAAGCGAGAGCGATCCGGACGAGGGCGAGTGGCCTTATCTTCTTGGTGCGATGGAACTGAATCGTGGTCACCCACGGGAAGCAGCGGTCGCACTGGAGACCGCGACACGACGGTCTCCGGATTATCTTCCCGCATGGATCCGCCTCGGTCGCGCGCACCTCGATATCGGCAACATCGATGCGGCGAGACGGGCGTTCGAGGAAGCGACCCGTCTCGCGCCTGGTTCCCCGTGGCCGCTGCTCGGTCTCGGGCGGGTGGCGCGAACCGAGGACAACCCGGCGAGAGCGATCGAACATCTGCAGCGGGCGATTCAAATCGAGCCGCAGCTGCGAACGGCCCACTACCTCCTGGCGCAGATCTATCGTGAGGTCGGAGACACGGAGCGCTCGACACGGTCTCTCTCGGCGTTTCGTGATTCGGGTGCAGACCCGGAGCTGCAGGACCCGTGGCTACGCGCCGTGGAACAACGGGAACTGGGTGACCAGAGCATCCTGAAGGAGGCCGCAGCGGCCCTGGTGGCAGGAGACCTCAGCGGTGCCGAACGACGTTACGTCGATGTCCTGACACGACATCCGGAGGACTACGGCGCCCTCCTCAATCTCGGAATCGTCTACTTCGCCCAACGACGCCTGGACGCGGCAGAACGTCAGTTCCGGCGGACCATCGATTTGCGGGCCGACGACCCTCACGGCCACCACGCCCTGGCCCGCTGCCTGTTGGCAACGTCGCGGGTGGACGAGGCGCGGACCCATCTCAGGGAGGTCGTTCGGCTGGATCCGGGAAACCGGGAGGCCGCGGACCTCCTCTCACAGATCGGCTCCTCGACCCCCTGAGGGGTTTCGGCGAGCGCTCGAGAGCTGCGTTAATATGACGGTGCACGCAGACTCCATCCGTTGAGGGGAATTCGTTGTGGTCGATGTTTTTTTGAACCGTTCATTTCGCCGGAGAGCGTTGACGGCCATCGTGATGACCCTCGCCATGCTTCCCGGCGGGCCGCTGCTCGCCCAGGAAGAACCCGCCCAGGAAGCGGCCGTCCCGGAGGCGGCCGACCTCTCGGAAGGCAACCGTCTCGTGCGGGAAGCCAAGTACGAGGAGGCCGAGGCCCTACTGGCGGAGTTACAGAACGATTTCCCGACCGATGTCGATCTTCTGCTCATGCGTGGCGAGCTGCTACTCCAACTTCAGCGGGCCGAAGACGCCCGCGACGTTCTCAGCGCCGCCGTCGAGCTCGATGCGGAACGAGAACGGATCCAGTTCCAACTCGGTAGCGCGTTGGTTCGGCTCAACCAGACCGACGAGGCTCTCGAACGGTTCGGTGCGGAGCTGGAGAACACCGAAGACTCGGCGATTCTCCGGCTGAGCCGGCTAAATCGATCGATGCTCTTCGAGCAGAAGAAACAGTGGAAAGACGCCGCCGCCGAACTCGAGGCCCTGCTGGTGGGTGACGAGGTCGAGAAGGAGATCTTCGCCGATCTCGTGTCGCTCTACCTGCGGGACAAGGCGTTGGATCAGGCGGTCGACGCACTCGAACGCGGCAAGTCGGCCGGGTTCGAATCGTCACTTCATTACTATAGTGCGGGTGCCCATCTCTTCCGGGCGGATCGACTTGAGGAGGCGCTGCAGCTCTTCGAACAGGCGCTATCCATCGACTCCGACATGGCGCGGGCCGAGCGGAGCCTCGCCGCGGTCCTCAACAAGCTAAAGCGGACCGACGAAGCGCTGGTCCATCTGCGCCGATATCTGGAGTTGGACCCGACGGCGAAGGACGCCGAGAAGGTCCGGGAACAGATTCGGGTCCTGACGGTGGAGACCGCCGGCGCTCCTTGAAGCGCCAAGGGATTTCCGCTAATCTACCGATCTGGTTTGCCTAGGTGGGCCGGAAGGCCTGCCTTTTTTATTGGTATTTGCGTTTTTCGGCCTTTCAAGGGGTGACAAGCGGCGTATGGGATTGTCTCATCAGGATCGGCTCGATGGCCTCAGCTCCCTTGCGAGGGAAGCGGTGGTCGAGTTGGGTCTGGAGTTCGTCGAACTCCTCCTGCAGGGCTCGTCCCGACGTCGGACGCTGATCGTCATCATCGACCGTGCCGGCATTCAGGGAGTGACCCACGACGACTGCAAGAGGGTGACACAGTCGGTTGGGGAACGGCTCGACGAGTCGCCGTTGCTTCCCGACGCGTACAACCTCGAGGTCTCGTCTCCCGGAATCGACCGTCCAATCAGAACGGAAGACGACATTCGTAGAAACATCGGTCGCGAAATCATGGTGACGACGACCGAACCGATCGAGGGTGCGACGGAATTCCGTGGTCTCCTCGTAGGGGGTGACCGGACCCTCTTGCGTATCGAACGACCGACGTCCGGCGGTGCCCTCGAAATCCCAATCTCGGCGATCGATTCGGCACGGCAACACGTCGGCATCTAGCTCCAGTTGAGGCATCGACAGTTATGAGCAGCGAACTGTTCCAGCAGATCGAATTGATCGGTCGGGAAAAAGGTCTCGATACCGAGGTCGTCATCCAGGCCCTCGAGGAGGCTTACGCGGCTGCAACCCGTAAGTACTACTCGAGCAAACAGGACTTCGGCGCGCGCTTCGATCGTGACTCCGGCAAGTTTGAGGTGTTCTCTAAACACACCGTGGTGGAAGAGGACGATCTGGCCGATCCCAACACGGAAATCGTCCTGGACGAGGCCAAGAAGCTTCACCCGGACGCCGAACTGGGGATCATCCTCGAGACGCCGTTCGACTACCCCGAAGCCCCGTTGACCCGAATCGCCGCTCAGGCGGCCAAGCAGGTCATCTATCAAAAGGTCAAGGAAGCCGAGCGGGAGCTGGTCTACGAGGAGTATGCCGACCGTGTCGGAGAGTTGATGACCGGCGTCGTCAAGCGATTCGATCGCGGCGACATGATCCTCGACCTCGGAAGAACCGAGGGCATCGTCAATCGGCGGGAGCAGTCCCGCGCTGAGCATTACAACCCCGGCGATCGCGTTCGAACCGTCCTGACGGAAGTCGAGCGGCTGGGTAAGGGTCCGCAGCTGGTCATGTCCCGTGGCAGCGGTCTTCTGGTGACGAAACTGTTCGAGATGGAAGTTCCCGAGATCTACGACGGCACCGTCATGATCGTCAACGTGGCCCGTGATGCCGGCGAACGCAGCAAGGTCGCGGTGGCGTCCAAGGACCGAGACGTTGACCCGGTTGGCGCATGCGTCGGCATGAAGGGTTCGCGGGTTCAGGCGGTTATCCGTGAACTCCGTGGCGAGAAGATCGACATCGTCCAGTTCGACGAAGACGACGCGCTTTACGTGCGCAACGCCCTCAACCCGGCGCAGATCAATCGTGTCGTTGTTCGAGACTACGAAACCCGCGAGATGGAAGTCATCGTCGCCGAGGACCAGCTTTCTCTGGCCATCGGCAAGCGTGGCCAGAACGTCCGACTCGCCAGCAAGCTGGTCGGCTGGAGTCTGGACATCAAGAGCGAGACGGAGAAGAAGGAAGAGGTCGAAGCGGAGATGGAGCGGATGGAGCTTGCAACCGTCGAGCTCGGTAGCCTTCCCGACGTCGAAGCTCCGATCGTGAACCTCCTCCTGGAGGTCGGATTCCGAACCATCGAGGAGGTTTCGCTGGCCTCCCTCGAAGATCTCGTAAGCATCGAAGGGGTCGACGAAGATGCGGCCCTCGATGTTCACGATGCTGCCGAGACGCTCCTGGAGCAATGGGCGACGGAACCGCCGGAGCACCGCGTGCTCGCCGCCGCGAAGGCGGAGGCCCGAGAGCAAGAAGAAGCTGCAGCTGCCGAAGCGGAAGCCGCAGAGGCCGAGGCTGAGGAACTAGAGGCGGCCGAAACTGACGCGGCCGAAACAGAAACCACCGAAGAGACCGCTGAAGTTGAAGCGGAAGTCGCGCCCGTGACGGACGACGCAACCACGGAGATGACGGAAGATCCCGAACGCACCGCGTAGGGATCGACCGGGAGATGCCGCATGGCGAAGGTTAGGGTTTTCAAACTGGCGAAGGAATTGAGCGTGCCCAGCGCGCTGATTCTGGAGCTGCTGGATCGAATGGGGCAGGACGTCAAATCCGACCTGAGCACTCTCGATCCGTCCGTCGCGGACAAGGTTCGTGCACGGGTCACGAAAGCCCTGGAGAAGGAACGCGTCCGGCTGGAAGCCGAAGCGGACCACGCGCCTACCCCCAGCGTTCCCGCGACCGCCCCGCCGGAGGAAGAGGCGCCACCCGCTCCTTCGGCCGACGAGCCACCGGCGGAGAGCGCCGAACCGGTCGTCGCCGCCGAGGCCGAAGAATCCACAACCCCGGCCGGCAGCCCCCCGGCGGTACCGGAACCGGCCACCGGAGAGACGCCGATCGCGGCCGAACCGGCACCCGTCGCCGCAGCACCGACGGTCACCGTAGCGACCCCGGCCGTCGCCCCCGCCGGAGCGACGGGCGTGACGGCAACTCCTTCCAACGCACCCTCACCGATCGCACCACCTGCCGGTGGACGGAAGCCCAGAGTCTTTCCGGCGCGACGGATTCCCCCTCCCGGCATGCTTCAACGCCCGAAGGCCAAACCGCCGACACCGCCGCCGGGCGCGTCGCGGACGGTCCCCAGTGCCGGTCGGCCGCTGCCGCCCACGCCGGGCCGTCATGGTGTCGGACCTCACGGAAGAGGCGCACCGCCGCCCAAGAAACGACGAAGAAAGAAATCCCCTGCGGAGAAACAGGCCTCGGTGATCGCTCCCGCGAAGCCGAAGGCCGATCTTCCGCCGGTCCCGGAGAAGATCCAGCTGTCCGAAGGCGTGACGGTCAAGGAGCTCGCAGAGAAGCTCGAACGAAAATCCAAGGACGTGATCGCATCGTTGATCGGACGCGGCATCCTGGCCACCATCAACCAGCCTCTGGACCCCAAGGTTGCCATCGATGTCGCCAAGGACTTTGGCTCGACCGCAACGCTGATGTCGTACGAGGAAGAGGCCCTGCAGGAGGCTCTTGCGGTCCAACCTCGGGAAGCCATCACCCAGGAACTGGACGCGGCCGATACGCCCGAAGACATGGTTCCCCGGCCGCCGGTTGTCACGGTGATGGGCCACGTCGATCACGGCAAGACATCGCTTCTTGACGCGTACCGAACCGCCACCGTCGCCGAGGGCGAGGCCGGCGGAATTACTCAGCATATCGGCGCCTACCAGGTGGACCTTGGCGGGCGCAAGATCACGTTCCTCGATACCCCGGGTCACGAAGCGTTCACCATGATGCGTGCTCGCGGCGCCGGCGTGACCGACATTGTCGTGCTGGTTGTCGCCGCCGACGACGGCGTCAAGCCCCAGACACTCGAGGCGATCGACCACGCGAAGGCGGCAAACGTGCCCATCGTGATCGCCATCAACAAGATCGACAAGCCCAATGCCCAGGTCGATCGCGTCAAGCAACAGCTTGCCGACCGCGACGTTCTGGTCGAGTCGTTCGGCGGCAAGATCGTTTCCGCCGAGGTGTCCGCCAAGCAGAGGACGGGACTCGACGACCTCCTCGAGTTGATCGTTCTGGAAGCGGATCTGCAAGAGCTTCGAGCCAACCCCAAGCGTCCGGCATCCGGCATCGTCCTCGAGGCTCGCAGAGACCGAGCCAAAGGAGTGGTTGCGACCGTCCTTGTCCAGGAGGGCACGCTGAATGTGGGCGACCCCTTCATCGCAGGTAGCGTGTGGGGCAAGGTGCGGGCGATGACCGACGAGCACGGCAAGCGGATAACCTCCGCCGGTCCGTCGATGCCCGTGGAAGTGATGGGCAGCGCCGAGGAGCCCCTGGCCGGCGACTCGTTCCAGTCGATCGCCGACGAGGCGAAGGCCCGCCGCATCGCGTCCCACCGGCAGGAGAAGGTTCGCGCCGAGGACATTAAGCGCAAGTCTGCGCGCCGCACCCTGGAAGGCCTTGGCCGCGATCTCGATGCCGGTGGCATCAAGGACCTGGCCGTCGTCCTGAAAGCCGACGTCCAGGGTTCCCTGGAAGCCGTACGAAAGATGCTTGGCGACCTTCCCGACGACAAGGTTCGCGTCCAGATCGTTCGCGCATCCATCGGTGGGATCACCCAGGCCGACGTCCTCCTGGCGGCAGCCGCCAACGCGATCGTGGTCGGGTTCAACGTCCGTCCCGAGAAGTCCGCGACACAACTGGCCACCGTCGAAGGTGTCGAGTTGCGGATGTACACCGTCATCTACCACATGGTCGACGAGATCCGTGCGGCGATGGTGGGGATGCTGGATCCCACGTTCAAGGAGATCGTTCTGGGACAGGCCGAGGTTCGGGAGTTGTTCAAGGTTCCGAAGATCGGTTTGATCGCCGGCTGCTACGTCACGGACGGCAAGATCACTCGGAAAGCCGAACTCCGCCTCCTCCGCGACAATGTCATCATCCATACCGGCAAGGTCGGATCGCTGCGACGGTTCAAGGATGACGCCTCGGAGGTCAAGAACGGCACCGAGTGCGGCATCGGCATCGCGGGCTACAACGACCTCAAGACGGGCGATGTCATCGAAGCCTTCATGATGGAAAAGATTGTCGCTGAAAGCTTGTAGTGACCGTCGGACTGCTCACGTTTGAACTCCATCTCCCGGACGCGCGATCCCTGAAGACCAAGC
>Ga0224513_10000566_pt1 | contig 14215 bp, 13 predicted proteins | sample SF_May12_sed_USG_5_FD_169109 | JGI IMG/M metagenome (GOLD analysis project Ga0224513, IMG submission 169109) | Sediment microbial communities from San Francisco Bay, California, United States - SF_May12_sed_USGS_21 | ecosystem: Environmental > Aquatic > Marine > Sediment | place: USA... | reverse complement strand
AGCCGACGGCAACGCTACTGCGAACGCTCGACGTCAATCCACTGATTTTCATCGGGCAGACAACGTTGCTGCTGGCCGTACCGCTGGTGCTCGGTATGGCGTTAGCGGCCAGGGCGCCGGATGTTGCTGCGCGCATCAAAAAACGCACGACGGTGCTGGGTGTATCGGTCCTTGTGGGCGTAATCATCTACGGCATCGTCTATTTCTTTCCCGTCCTGTTCCCGGCGCTGCCCTTGCTCGGCGGTATCGTCGTCCTGCATAACACGCTGGCATTCGCGACGGGCGCCCTGGCCGGAAGGGCGTTGTCACGCTTGTCTGCGACGCGGCGAGCACTGACTTTCGAGATCGGCATTCAGAATTCGGGCCTGGCGCTCGTCATTCTGCTGAGCCAGTTGAAAGGACTGGGCGGCGCGGCGGCGATAGCCGCCGTCTGGGGCGTGTGGCACCTTATTGCAGGCGGTTTGCTGGCGGTGTTTTTCCGGCAGCTGGATGTCATTCGAGGCGAGCCCGGCTACGTCAGGTCAGACTAGACACCGATACTCCAGAACGCGCGCCAAGTTGCTTTACACCTGATTTCAGAATGCCCTGATGGTACCGTAGCGCCTGCCAATTTCGTTGACCAGCAAGGAAACCCGCTTGAGCACTGATGATCCTCAAATCAACCTGGACGAATTTCGACGTGCCTTGGGTTGTTTCGCAACCGGCGTCGCCGTTGTCACTACAGTTGACGCCGATGGCGATTGGGCTGGCATGACCGTCAGTAGCTTTAACTCGGTGTCCATGGATCCGCCACTTGTGCTCTGGAGCATTGCCAACAACTCTGCTAATTACGACACGTTCATGGGCGCGGAGTATTTCGCGGTCAACGTGTTGACGATCGGACAGCAGCAGCTGTCATCGCGGTTCGCCAGCAGACGCACCGACAAGTTTGATGGTCTCGAATGTCGTGAAGGCCTGCACGGGGCACCGATACTCCCGGAGTATGCCGCGTGCTTCGAGTGTCGCACTGAGGTGCGCCACGACGGTGGCGATCATAAGATCATCGTCGGTCGTGTGCTGCGCCTTGAGGATCGCGACGAAGACCCGCTGATTTTCTACCGCGGTCACTTTCATCGTAAGGGTGAGCCGAACTCGGGCGACAGGTAGTTTTTGCTGGACGCTGACCGACTAGTTGGCGCGGGTCTTCCACATCTGGCGGCCCAGTGAGACAACCAGGTCGATGAGTGATCCGGAGACAAAGGCCTGGAACAGCGCGAAGCTCCTGCTCTCGGCCAGTTCGACCACAGGCGTGGCGGAATAGAAGGCAGATCCGGTCGCCGCAATAATAATCACAAACGCGGCAATAGCGGATGCGCGGCCGATCGTCGGTCGAAACGTCCACCAGATAGCCATGCCGACCGGCAGGCGATGCAATATGACCGCCGCGGGCAGGTGCTCGCCATGACCGGGAATCAGCGCGATGCCATCGATGATGGCGTGCAAGGCAAGGGCCATCGCGGCCAGTATGGTCATGGCGAAGTGAGTCGTTCCTGTAGCAACGTGCAGGACACGCTGCATGACCAGCGGGAACGCGATCCCGGCTCCCAGAAAAGCAATCGCGAGCAGACCGCCTGTCTCGACAGACTCAGGAATAATATGCACACCAATAATCCAGGCCACGGCGACGATGATGAATGCATCCAGACCATGTCTGATTGCACGATTTCGCCGACCGAGGGCATAGATGAACGGCCCTAGCAGGAGCGCGAGTGTGCTGAACAGAAAATTCATGTTAAGAATAGTCTCATGATTCGGTCCGAACTGGCGCTTCTGATTTTGCTGTTGGTGATGCCATCGGCTGCGCTCGCGCATGGTGGCGTCGTCGAAGAAGACGATATCTGCGTCATCAAGGTTAACTACCTGCGCGCCCATTTCAAAATCTACCAGCCACGCGTCAGTGGCCACGAGCAGTTCTGCGAAGATCTGCCGGCCGCGGCTGAGAGTCTCTTCGTCATGGAGTACATGCACGACGCGCTGCAAACGATGCCAATCGATTTTCGCATTATCAGGGACGTGACCGGAAAAGGCCGATTCGCCCAGATGGAGCACGTCGCGGCCATCGAAGACCTCGATGCGGTGACGATATTTCACAAAGATTCCACGCAGGAACCGGATGTGTACATGGTTACTCACACGTTTGCCGAAGAGGGTGATTTCATCGGCATCGTTTCGGCGCAGCATCCCGAGACTGGCGCTGTCTACGCGGCCGTTTTCCCGTTCGAAGTTGGATTTACCGGCTGGGGATACTGGCCGGGACTCATCGCACTACTCGTGCTGGTTCAGGCGCACTATCTCGTCATGAGCGGCCGGCTCCGACGATGGTTCGGTAAGTCTGCGCCGGCTCTGCTGTTGCTCGGGGTTGCCGCGCTTCACCTTCCGCAGGCGGCGCAAGCATCGGAGTTCGTGGTCACGTATTCGACACCCGATGGTCCGCCCGAGATCAATCGCATGCACAGCTGGGTCCTGCATGTCGAAACCGACCAGGGAGCGCCAGTCGAAGGCGCTGAGATTGAGGTCGACGGCGGTATGCCGGCTCACGACCACGGCTTGCCGACCAAACCGCGCGTCACTGAAGAACTGGGCGGAGGAGACTACCGTCTCGATGGCGTGCGTTTTCACATGAGCGGCTATTGGGAGATGGTTATCACGATCAGGAGCGACGACTCAGAAGAAACCGTCGTGGTGTCGTTAACCCTGTGAGAATCCGCCCCATTACATTTGCTGTTCTTGCTCTAACGATTGCGACGGTCGTATGGCTCGTATCGCGCTGGGATTATCAGCCGCGAGGCTGGTCAGAAGAGGACATCGCTGTTCTCGAGTCTCTCTGGCTCGAATCGCTTCCGGACCTGCCGCCGGATCCCACTAACGCTGTCGCGGACGATCCACGCGCTGTCGAATTTGGTCGCCGCCTGTTCTTTGAAACCCGCTTCAGCGCCAATGGTGCTATTTCCTGTGCGACCTGTCACCAGCCCGAGCGACACTTTACTGATGGTCTGCCGAAGGGCGTTGCGATCGGTATTTCGAAACGTAATACCCCCAGCATCGTTGGCACGGCCTACAGCCCCTGGTTGTACTGGGATGGGCGCCGGGACAGTCTGTGGTCGCAAGCCCTGTCGCCGCTCGAAGATTCCAATGAGCACGCCGTCAACAGGCTCACGACTATCGCGATCGTTGTCGAAGACAAGGACCACTGGCGCATGTACAAGGCGCTGTTCGGCGAAGCGTCGAGTGTCGACACGATGTTCTCAAATATTGGCAAGGCCATTGCCGCCTTCGAGCGCACGATCATGCCGACGCCATCCCGCTTCGATCGCTATGTGGCGGCTGTCGTTGCCGGAGACGAAGCACAGCAGATGGCTTTATTTACCGATGAAGAAGTCCGTGGTCTGCGGTTGTTCATTGGTGAAGCCAATTGCACGCAGTGCCACAACGGGCCGCTCCTCACCAACAACGAGTTTCACAATACAGGTCTGATCAATGTCGAGGGTGAGGTGCCTGACAAGGGTCGCATCGTCGGCATTCGGGAGGTGCTGGAGCAGCCATTCAACTGCAGGGGTGCACATAGCGACGATCCCGCCAGGGAATGTGCCGAACTGGACTTCGCGCGTACGGGTACGGAGCTGATCGGTGCCTTTCGAACGCCGTCGCTACGCAATCTCGAGAATACGGCGCCTTACGGCCATCAGGGCCAGGTCGCCACGTTGGCGGATATGCTGGCGCACTACAATAAGGCGCCGGACGCCATGATCGGCCATAACGAGGCCAAGCCACTGGGCCTTAGTAAGCGTGAACTGACTTATCTGGAGGCATTCCTCAGAACGCTGGCTGCGCCATCCAGCTTTAGCGATCGCTGAGCGTCTAGTTCGCGAGCATGTAAAACTGCCAGAGGTCCTTCTGGCTCATACGCATGAAGGGCTTCATGGCGAGCAGTCCCGTCGTACCGATACTAGACTCGAGGAACTTCAGTTCCTCGAGCTTGGCCTTCGTTTCTTCCCCGGCCTTATCCATAAAGCCCTGTTCACGCATCATCAGCAGACCCTTCGCACGGATTGAGAGCTCCGTATGCAGTCTCAGGTAGCAGAGCAGGTCAACCACGATGGGTCCCTCGAATTTTTCTTTCAATGAGTGCAGGTACATACCGACATTGGACGTTGAAAACTCACCGGAGTTGATGATCTGAAGTAGTTCAGTGTCTGCATCGAAACCAAGGCCCAGCCAGTCTGAAACGGATCGTTCGCTTTGCTGGAAAACGACTGTCAGCAGAACTGGCAGAGATGCGAGGATGATCAGTGTGTTGATGATCGGCGCGAAAAAGAAATGGTTATAAACAGAATGGGCAATGGTTGCGACGAGGAATCCCGGCAACAGGAGGATGCTGCCCTTCGTCGGATTCTGGCCCATCAATGTATGCGACACGATGGCGAAGATCGCAGTTGCACCGCCGTGCATGATGGCGGTGCCGAAGCCGCGAACGATCCACGTGCCGAGCTGCATGCCGGGTGCTACCTGCAGGTAATACAGGTTCTCAAAGATGGCGAATCCGGCGCCGACCGCAAAGCCGAAGATCGCTGCATCGACAAGAAATCCGACCCGGTTGTTACGGATCAGGGCAATGATAATGATCGCTTTGAGGGATTCCTCGATAAACGGGGCAACATATCGGGTCAGCGACACGAACTCGATATCGAGCAGCCGTGCCGCACCGACATTAAACGGGTAGCTGAGGACGCCCGCGAGACAGCCGAGCCCGATTACAGAAAGGACCCAGCGGATTGGAATAAGCTTGTAGCTGTCCAGGTAAATGAGTGCTGCCAGGAAACAGCATACGGGCAGCAGGCCAAGCAAGGCATGGATTACATAGCTTTCCGTCACAATATCTTCAGCGACAACATGAACTCCTCATCATCGGGAATTATGCTGCTACCGAAGCCTTTCGCATAGCCCGCCGACAGGGTCATATTCAGGCGCGACAGGATAGTGAAGCGAAAGTCGATCTGAAAACCTGCGCTCTGTACTTCTTGACGGACGGTGCTGTCGTCGAGGTTCGTTGTCAGGGCACTCACGAAAACGGCAGGCCGCGCCCAGCTCAGGTAGAAGCCCGGAGTGCCGACCCGCGTGAATCGCATGGGGGGCAGGTTCCACTCGAGCATTGCGCGGTGGAAATTGCGACCTGGCACAGCATTGATCTCAAAGCCCGGCATCGAAATGGCGTCGCGGTAGCGTTTGACCGAGCTGCGATCCACATAGTTGTTGCCGAAGCCGCCGAAGTAGAAATTCGCAAACACGTCCGTAGCCTCACCAAACGCTCCGCCGGCTGAGTTGCGCAGCCAGATGGAGGAGTGTTTCCAGGGCAGGGCAAAACCGAAGTCGAAGCCGGCTACAAATTTGGGAATTGTGTCTGAATCGACATAGTTGATGCTACTTCCCAGGATCCACTTGTAGCCCTTCTCGTCATCAACAGCACCGAGCGAAGCTTTCACATCCGAGTATTCCAGGCTTGCCTCGAATGCTGACAATTTATCAAAGGCCGCCGGGATATTCTGGTAGCGCGGCAGACTGTCCATGTCCGTGAAATGGCTCAAATTCATGGCCAGGTCGAGCCGCCGCGGGCTGTCCGAGATCAGCGCTCTGTCGAACTCGACCGAGAACTGGTTGCCCTTACGACTGCGTTTGGTCGGACCAAAGAGGTCATAGAAGTCAGCGTTGTTTCGTTTGGCCGAGAACGTCCACGCACCGGAAATTGGGCTCGAGCTGATGACATTGTGGCGATAGACGATGCTGAAGTTGGCGCGCTCGTCGGAGGGTAGGTCGCTGTCGGTTGAGTAGCCTGCGCCGATACTTAGCGTATCGAGACGCAACTTGTCGGAGAAGTTTGCCTTGAGACCAACAGAGACTGAATCCTTATATCCGAGCAGCACTGGATATACTGATTCCGTGCCGAGATTTCCGATCGCGGAGTAGCTGCCTCGGGAAACGATGCGCTCTTCGGCATCGATGTCGTCGGGGGAGCCTGCACGCCAGGTTTCGAGCACCGGGTGTTTCGCGATGGTCCGCGCCCCGAGGTAGACGATAGGGCTAACGTCGTCGAGCGGCTTGGCGGATATTCGGGCGGGCATGAATCCCTGCCCCGTGTAGCTGAAAACTATCAGGTTGTCGTTGTCGATCGGGATCGGGCGGAAGAAGCCGGTCTCTGTATTGCTGACCGCTTCGAGCGCGCCCGTTTGATACTCGAAGCGAAAAATGTTCGACACGCCAGTGTAGTAACTGCTGCCGAACAGATATCGACCATCGGGCGAAAATACGAAGCTCTCCGGAATCGTATCGCCGAAAACGTACTCGGCAACCGGTTCCAACCTGTCGTCGAGCAACGTCTCAATGTCGTGAACCTGCAGAGCGTGTTTTCCCTGGAGGTCGCCAAACGAACCTGACAGTTTTGTTCCGTCGGGTGATATATCGAGATCGTAGGCAATCCCGCCGTAGGGCAAGGTCTTGACGAGATTCCATTCCGTATATGGATGCGGGATGCGCACAATCGACGCGTAGCCATTCAGGTGACGTACGCCCCACAGCGAACGGTCCTGTTGATTGAAAACGATCTCGCCGATACGCGCGTCGCGCTGCAGCATGGTGGCTTTGCCTGTTTTGCGATCCAGCTGCATCAGATCACGGTAGGCGTAGTTGTCGGTCGTGTAGAAGATGGTGTCCGAGTTTTCGTCGAAGGCCACAGAGGCGACGCGGTAGACCATTGGTCCCTTGACGTCCTCAAGGCGTCGAAGATCACCGTTAGCAAGCGAAAGTTCGCCGATATTTGCCGTCACGCCCGGCTCGCGGAAACCGGCAATCAGGCTGTCGGTGCTGGCGTCGTAAAAGGCGCGCGAGATCGAACCCACGGCCTCGCGTGTGAGGGTTTCGTAAGGGGTCGTTGCATATTCGCGGATGCGCGCGAGATTGTCTTCCTGGTACTTGCGTTCGAATGTAATCCAGTCCTGCCAGGCGTCATTAAGACGCTTGCCGAAAACACGATTGAACTCCTCCTCATAGGATCGGCGGCTGCCTTCGGTACGTTGTGCCCACTCGACAACCTTCTCGGGAGAATGCTCGTACGCAAGCCAGGTGATGAAGCGCGCGCCGTAGAGGTACGCATTGGCGCCTACCTGGAAGTCGACCTTGACGCCCTCGGCCACGAGACCGAGCGGGTCATAAAAGTGTGCGTCATCACGAACCATGGCGCGGAAAACCATCTCGTCGTAGGCGCCCTGGGCGCGGCCGTGACCGCCCGCCATCCAGGTCTCGAGAAACACCGCCATACCTTCCAGGAACCAGCGAGGGCTGGTCTTGCGGGGAGCTGTCAGGTACTGGTAAAGGATCGTCTCGGGATGTTCAGGGACGGCAAGTACTTTTCCGCGGAAAAAACGCCGGGCTTTCAGGTCGGCCGGCGCTGCCTGGTCGGTGTTGCTGATATGAACCAGTTCATGGTTCATGATCGTATACATTCGTTCGGTCACGGCCGACGTTTCGAATGTCAGGGGAATGGGTGCAATGTCGACAACGACAGAGCTTGCCGGGACGGACGTCGCTCCGGCATTGCCGTAATCGGCAAAGTCGGTAAGCAGGATCGTGATTTTTTCGTCGGGCGTATAACCGAGAATGCTTTCCTGACGGTCGATCGAATTATGAAATGTCTGGATGACTCGCGGGACGAGGTAGGTTTCGGTTGGATCGAAGTACAGTAGCCTGAGTTTATCCGTCTCGACGGAACTGAGTTGCTGCCCAAACGCGTTGGCACCGACCAGGACGGCCAGTGCCATGGTGATCAAATATCGGGCGCCTGCGTTTCGCATGTTCTCTCCCTTTATTCCCCCAACGTACTGAGGACGCGAACCAGGTCGCGTCCTCAGGTCTTGCTCCCCTTGTTCGCCTGAGCGCGAGGCCGGGGATTAGGGCCTACCGCTCGCTCAGGTTGTCTCTCAGAGCCTCGGAACGCAGGGCTTCCATGAATCCACGATTTGAGAAAGCCAGGCGTAAATTGTCGGCGGCCAGTGCATCGCGGAAGGCGTTGCTGGCCATTGCGTCACGGAACGAAGCGCTGGCAAAAGCGTCGCGCAGCGCATCACTGGCCAGTGCATCGCGGAAGGCGTTGCTGGCCATCGCATCGCGGAACGAAGCGCTGGCAAAGGCCTCGCGCATTGCGTCGCTGGCCAGTGCATCGCGCAGAGCGTCACTCGACAGCGCGTCTCGCAGGTTATCGCTGGACAGTGCGTCGGCAAACGACTGGCTGGCAAATGCATTACGCAGGTTGTCGCTTGCCAGTGCATCGCGGAACGAAGCGCTGCTCAGTGCGTCGGCGAATGCGTTGCTGCGCATTGCGTCGGCCCATGCCGCGCTGCTGAATGCGTCGCGATAATTTTCGCTGCGCAGTGCGTCCGCGAACGATTGGCTCATCATTGACTCGCGCAGGCTGTCGCTACGCAACGCATCGCGGAATGCTTTGTCCGACATCGCATCACGGAAAGAGGCGTTTGCGAAGGCGTCCTGCATCGAACGGCTCGTGAAGGCGTCACGCAGCGCATCGCTATTCAGCGCGTCCTGGAATGAGGCGCTGGCGAAGGCATCGCGCATCGAGGCATTCGAAAATGCATCGCGAAGGCGGTCGCTGGACAGTGCGTCACGGAATGAGGCGCTGGACAATGAGTCACGGAATGAGGCGCTGGCGAAGGCATCGCGAAGCGCGTCGCTTGCCAGTGCATCACGGAAAGCTTCGCTGCGCATGGCATCGCGGAATGCGTCATCGGCGATCAGGCGCGCAAATACGTCGGACTGCATGACTTCCTGAATAGACTCATCGCCGAGCTGGATTTCATTGTCCTGGGTGGCGCGATAGCGCTCTGCAGGGGCAACTGTACCGGCGACTTGATCACCTGGCGGGTTGTTCATGCCGAAATACGCGACCACGGCCAGTGCAGCGACGCCGACTAATATGACAGGAATTGTTTTGTTGCTTGTAGACATCTTTCCATCCCCTTGGCCCTATAAAGGGCTCTGTGCTGTTCGTCTTAACTGCAATACCGGCCGGTCGGGAAAAAGTTGGTGCTTTGCGCCAATCGATTAGCGAACCAGCCTTGCAGGGCTTTAGTGACCAGGCGAATACTCGAGCTTCGCCTGGTGGACGACCTTGCCATCAGACATGAAACGCAGGCTGACGGTTGTACTACGGGCGCCTCTGTTTTGCAGATAAACGGCATAGCGCCGTTTCCCTTCTTCCATGTGCAGCCGCACCCGGCCGGTTTCGGCAGAAACCGTCGTTCCTTCGCTTTCGAGCTGCGCAAAGCCGTTAAACCAGATTGTCTTGTCGGTGTAGTCGGCCTGCACCTCTATATGGTCCGCAGAGACCAAATCGAAATCGAGAATCATGAGCGAGCCGGCATTGCGCAACGACACAGTGCCCGCGATATCGGTCTCGCTCAGCGTTACAGAATGGGCAAATGTTGTCCTGACAGGCTCGGCTACCGTGCCGACCAGCCCCGTTACATCATCGAAAGTCCGGGTTGAAATCTGGTTGGAACTCAACATGCTAAGCGTGAGAAACACGCCGGCCGCGAACGTTACCGCGTACTTCAACGCAGGCGTCGCAAATAGTATCTGGAGGAACCCCGGGGACTCTTCTTTGCTCCCGGTCGGTGGTACGGAATTCATGATGATATGCCTCATGTAGGGCGGAGGGGCTTCCTGTTCGACGCCATCGAGCGCGTCGCTGAGAGCGGCAAGCTCGTCGTGCAATGCACGTCCTTCTGCGTTGTCACTGAGGAACGCCTGCAGTTCGGCCTTCTCTGCTTCGCTGATGTCACCGTCAATGTCGGCGTTGATCAGGTCTGTGAATTTTTGCTCTATTGCCATAAGCCCAAGTCGGTCAGTTCGTCTTTAAGCTGCTGTCGCGCAGTGTAAAGACGTGATTTAACAGTCTTTTCCGGGAGTTCGAGGATTTCGCTGATTTCCACATAACTGCATCCCAGGAAGTGCTTCAAAATTACGACGGTCCGGTAGTCGGTATTGATGGTCATCAGTGCCGCCTGCACGGTGGCAGACACCCTGGCGCTCTCAAGCTCCTGCTCCGGTCCTTTCCCTTCATCGACCGCTTCGAAAGCCAGCGGCTCGAGTCTGTTTGCCTTGCCGAGCCAGTTGATCGATTCATTCAACGTGATTCGGTAGATCCAACTGAAGAAACGGCGCGACGGGTCGTACTGGCCAAAATTCTGGAAAACCTTCAGGAAAACCGTCTGGGTCACATCCCTGGCATCGTCCCGGTTATTGAGCATTCGATAGGCCGCGTTATAGACGGGTCTCTCGTACTCAGCCAACAAGGCTTCAAATGCCTCCCGGTCGCCTGAAATGCACCGTTCAATCAATTTCGTATCGTCTGTCTTACTCATACGTACAATTGACCCGGCAAAATGTTGGTGGAATGTTGCTTCGACTTATTCTTTTGCTTCTATGTCGAATATGGTGTGAAACCCGGAATATCGGAAGACATCGTGTATGTGGTTGTTGACGTTTATTATTTTTAGCCCTGCGCTACTCCCCACAAGGCGTTTCTGTGTCTTCAGTAGTATACCGAGGCCAGCACTGGAGATGTATTCAAGGTCGGCAAAATCCAGCGTACTGGCGCCCTCCAGTCCATCCATGAACCCCTGCGCTTTCTCGCATTGCGCGGCATCCAGCCGCCCACGGCACAATACCTCGCCGTTATCTCCGTATTCGATCTCAAACATCTTCATTCCCTGAGCCTTTGGTAAATATAACCTCGCCCCGGCCATCTTTGTAGGTGTATTCGAGCCTGTCCGCCAGATTCTGGATGAGGTGAATGCCCAGGCCGCCCGGTGTGCGTTCCTCGAGGGGGGCGTCGATGTTCACCTGGCGCTTCGCCGTTACGTCAAACTCGACACCGCCGTCATCCACCAAAGTGACAGTCACCTCCTTGCTGGAGGCCGCGTCGTTGGTGGCTTCTCCCAAAAAGGTGACTGTCACCTCCACGGTGATGTCGGTCGGTACGTCCGGGTTGTACTTGACCATATTGACGAACAGCTCTTCCATCGCGAGGTGGGCCGGGAAGCGCACGCCCGGCGAGATATCGTTGGATTCGAAAATCTCCTCCGCGAACTCGTACAGCGGTGACAGCGAGTCGAGATTCCTGGGGAAGTCGCGTCGCATGGCCGAGTTTACTCGGGTAGCCGGCGGGCGAGGACGATTGTGATGTCGTCGGCCTGTGGTGCCGTGCCGCCGTGCTCGCGGGCCGCCGCCATGATCTTGTCAACGAGTTCCTGGGCGCTCGCATCGGGATTGTCGTCGAGAACGCGGATCACGCCCTGGCGGCCGAACTGCGCGCCGTGTTCATTCTCGTATTCGTAGATGCCATCGGAAATCAGGCCGAGCACATCGCCGGGCTCGAGCACGGACACAACCGGGGGCTGCAAGTCCGACTGGGGCATGTAACCGAGCGGAAACGTCGTTGCGGGATGCCACTCGAACTCAGCCATCTCGGCCTGATAATGCATGATCGGACCCTGGCCGCCCGAATGGAAACGAACCGTGTGGGTGTCTGCGTCCAGCAGGCCGAAGAAGCCGGTGACGAAGCGGTCATCGGGCAGGTCTTCGCAGAGTTGGTCGTTGATGTGCACGAAGGCGTCGTCAAGGCTGGCCTCCAGGCGAATCGCAACGCGCAGCATGGCGCGCACCTGGGTCGCGCTAAGCGCCGGACCAATGCCATGGCCGGTGGCATCGCCCATAAGCAGGAACAGGCGTTTGTCGTCGAGCGGGACAAAGTCGTAAAGGTCGCCGCCCGTCTGATCGGTCGGTGCGAAAGCCCCGCCAAAATCGTAGCCATCGATCGTGGGCATGTTCTTCGGCAGGGTGCCCATCTGAACGTCGCGTGCCACCGATATCTCCCGGTCGAGACGCTCCGACGCAATAATCTGCTCCGTGATTTTTGCACGGTGCAGCACGACCGCGGCCTGCGCGGCAAGTGCCTGTCCGACGAACTCGTCTTTCTCGTCAAACACGCCTTCATTCTTGTTGAGTATCTGCAGGACGCCGACCAGCGTATCTTCGTACCCGATCAGCGGGATGGTCAACATGCAGCGCGAGCGATACCCGGTCTGCTTGTCAATCGCGCGATTGAAACGATCGTCGGCGTAACAGTCGGGGACGTTGATCAGTTTGCGCGATTGCGCGGACTCGCCAACGATGCCCTTGTTCGCCGGAATGCGAATGTGGTCAAGATCGGTGCCGACGCGTACCACGAGTTCGTTAGCTATTTCGTCATAGAGAAATACTGTGCCGCGATCTGCGTTCAGCACCTCGCGCGATGCGTCGACGACTTCGGCGAGCATGGTGTCGAGATCGAAGGGCGCGGCGAGTTTGCGAGTGACCTCAAGAATCTGGCGCAGTGCATGCGTGTCATCCGAGTCTTTTCGCATGACTCTAGTGCTCTCCGATAACTTCGGTCATAGGGAGTCTCACATACTTGATCTTGATCTCCGAGATGCGCGACACCATGCGCTCTGCAAGTTTGGGAATGACGAATTTGGAATGCTCAATGGCCCGATGCGTCACGAGCACCTCCGCACGAACAGCCAGGTCTTCACCCAGTTTGGAGGCAGTGTTTACCGGGTCGCCGAAAAACTCCATGTCACCGACTAAGAGCACCCGCCCATAGTCGATGCCGACAGACAGGTAGATCTGTTCGCCGATACCAAAATCTTCATTGGCACGGAACAGGGCGGCGTTCACGTCGAAGCTGGCCTTGATGGCATCGTCGGGGCTCTCGAAAAACGCGTAGCAGTTGTCCGCATCGCATTTCAACAAAAGACCGTTGTTCGCTTCGATGACCGGCGCGACAATTTGCCGGGCGCGGTGGATCATCTTCAGAAAGTGACACACGCCGAGCTTCCGCGACGTACTCGAAAAGCTCGCCATATCCGAGATGAACACGGTGCCTTCGACGCCAAACTTGTCCCAGATGCTGCAGCGAATGCTCTCAGCGCGATTGGCATCGGGTTCGTCTGCGAATTCCGCGATCAGCTTGTCGAATTCGTCGTGCCCCGTAAGGGGCTGGTGAAAAGCGTTTTCTGCCATGTTGATCCCCATTTCTTATTATATGTATTGGCAGTCATAGGGAGTATATCGCGCATTCAACCCGGTGGCAGACAGGATTTCGACCCGATGTCGTCACCGAGACCGATATCCACCGTTTGGCAAACAGACCCGGCATATTCAATCGTCCTGTCGGAACAAAAAATGTCCTGTGCTATCGTAACAATACCTTTAACTTATTGTTTCATAGTGTGGAATTTAGAATGCGTTCGATCGAACAACTCATCGCAAACCAGCGGCCCGGCTATTCGCTGGATCAGCGGTTTTATACCGATCCGGCGGTCTATGCGCTGGAGCTCGAGCGAATTATTTATCAGAACTGGATTCTTGCCGGCCATGTTTCGCAGTTTGCCGAGCCCGGCGATTTTCGCGTCCTGAACGTCGCTGGCGAGTCCGCGATCATCGTGCGCAGCCAGGATGGTGAACTGAATGGCTTTGCCAATGTCTGTCGCCACCGCGGCTCGCTCGTGTGCCTGGACGATAACGGCAATACCGATAAGTTTTCCTGCCCCTATCACGGCTGGATGTACGACCTCGACGGTAAACTCATTGCGGCGAGAGATATGCCGGATGACTTCGACAGGGAATCCCGCTCACTCAAACGCGTATCGGTCGAAGTTGTACATGGACTCGTATTCGTGTGTTTTACCGATAAACCTCTGTCGCTCGAAAGCTGCAGGCGCGACCTGGCCGAGCCGATGGCCATGTTTGATTTCGAGAACCTCAAGGTTGCCGCGCAAAAGACCTACGACATTCCGGCGAACTGGAAGCTCTCGATCGAGAACTACCAGGAGTGCTACCACTGCGCGACGGCACATCCGGAGTACGCTCGGATGCATACACTGATGCTGGGCCAGGATCGGAGGGCCAGGGTGCAGCAGCATATGCAGGAGCGAATGGCGGCCTGTGGTGTGCGTGACATCAACGTTGACTTTACCGACGCAGCTGCCCCTCCCGGTGAAATGGGTTATGCGTACAGCCGGACTGCACTGTTTGAGAAATACAAAACAGGCAGCAAGGATGGCAGCCC
>Ga0224513_10000556_pt1 | contig 14325 bp, 13 predicted proteins | sample SF_May12_sed_USG_5_FD_169109 | JGI IMG/M metagenome (GOLD analysis project Ga0224513, IMG submission 169109) | Sediment microbial communities from San Francisco Bay, California, United States - SF_May12_sed_USGS_21 | ecosystem: Environmental > Aquatic > Marine > Sediment | place: USA... | reverse complement strand
GAGCGCAGCGAATTTAACTGGGGACCTCTGACCTCCGATCTCCGACTTCCGACCTCTGACCTCCGATCTCCGACTTCCGACCTCTTCCCTCTGACCTCCGAGATCCAACCCTCCCTATGGTGGTTTGTTTATGATACGGACAATCAATATCTGTGCCAATCCTGCTGAACAGACAAACACATATCTATATATCTGAAATCATGGACTTTTAAGAGGCTTTGTTGTCTGATGGTTTAAGAGAGGAATAATGATCATGCACAGAAAACAGGGCATACGTGCACATAATATTGTGCAAGGTTTACGAGAGCATCTTTGCCGGCAGGATAATTTTTAAGGTAAAAGGGGAATCCAGGAAGGAATTGTTTTTATCAGCCGTTTGTTTGGCGGGCTTTCTTTTTTCTACCTGGTCTCCGATCCCTGACCTCTGGCCCCTGTCCTTCGTACGATATCACAGATTTTTTTCCAGCTTCAGAACTCAAGATACATTGCAGTAAAGCGTAATGAGATCTGATTTTTCTCCCCAATAAACTCACTCTTGTGATGATCTGGATTCACGATTAAAGGCAGCAATCATGCATCTTGGTTCCAAAAGCCAGACCGCAAGATATGGGAATTCCCAGCTTTCGGCCAGATCCGTAACTGATGGCATGCCAACTGAAATACTCATTACCAGCATTGCAGGTATCTTGTTGACAATACGGCCAAAATCGTTAAACGATTCTTATCACCGTTATCCGGTATGAGGATGATCGCTTCGTGATAGATAATACCACATATTATGATTTATCCAACTATCGCACACAAATCGAAATTTCAGCTTAATCCGTTTTTTAAAAGCAAGTTCTTATCAACGGACTGCTTGACTTGTTTGCCCTCTTTTTTTAAGATGCCAGGAACGATTTAACCTTGTTCAGGGGGGCAGTTTTGGCTATAAAATCGTCAATTAGTTTTTAAAAAAGGGGGGCTTAATAATGAAGAAATGGTTTAAAAGACTTCTGGGACTTGAGGATATAGAGACTGAAAAGAAAGAGGTGGAAGTAGATAAACCTAAAAAGAGGTCTCTTGAATCAGAATTAACACCTGAAGAATTTCTGGATACCATATTGATTCCGGAAAAATCGAGTGACCATATATGCTGGAACTGCACCGGCTTGAAGCCGGTTCTCAAGGGCTCCAAGTTTCCGCCCGCAGACATTATCGGCTGGTGCAAGAAAATCCACTGGCCCCATTACTGGTGTGTAGCAGACTTCAACGTGGTCAAGAAATGCTATGCCTTCGAAGACAAGAAGAAGAAGTAGCATTGAAGAAAACGTAATCGAAGAACTCCACATCCTCAAGTGGATGCTGAACAACTGGAAAAGAGGTTTTCCGGCTTGGGCATCCTCTGGCGGGGATAATGAATATGTGCTTCCGGAATTTCGTGAAGAAATCGAGGAGCAGCTTTATCCCTATGTCACAAGATTGCTTTCTTATATTCCGGAGCCGGAGTTGAATTTCAAGGAATTTTGCAAAAATTGGGCACGGCTGATACTAAAGATTTATGAGGTCGATCCGCTGACATGTACGAAGTGCTGGGGTTCAATGCGGATAATCCATTTCAGGGATGGCAACAAAGTCGAGCCCTTTAGACCAGAATTTTTTGCAAAAGCTGCTGGCTCTGTCTGTCATTTGAGTCTTTCGGTATAGGAAAACGATGCAGGGATGTCGACTCATTCCGAATTATGCGGCATAATTTTTCAAAAAGCTGTCCCGCACGCCTGTTTATCGGTTTTCAGTTGTTAGTTGGAGTGTGGCAGATAAAGTAAGGGTTCATTGCCTAAATCATCAATCTCCTAAAAGTGGTGATTTCTTACCATAAACACAATTTTTGCCTGAGTTGTGATATTATGTTTTATTCTCTATTACTTTTCCCGTTTATATCTTTCAATTTCTTTGCCGTCCGCAGATGTAAAGGTCAGTACATCTCCTTGTAAAGAAAATGTTCCGTTAACAATCTCAGAAGGAGAATCCTGTCGAAAAATCTCAAACCTTACATTTCCAGGTTCAATAAGGCTATATTTTCCTTTTACAGCCATTTTCTGATTATCAACAGCCTTGAATGTGCCATCTTTCCGAAATTCTAATGTAGCTGTCTTACCAATTTCTTTCCACTTCCCGACTACATATGGTGTGTTTGCAGCACAAGCTAAAATAAAGGAAAGCGCGATGACAACAAATGCAGAGCAGAGTTTAAATTCGTCTTTTTTCATATTTCCAAACAATCTGATATCTAATTCATATCGATTCAAAAACAAAACCCCATCTCTCTATTTGAGAAACGGGGTTCTTTTACCACATGGTTTTTCCTTTGTTTAATGTCAAAGCAACTATTTTGAAATCATATGTTTTTTCGCATATTTAACCTAAGCTGTCAAGGATGTTGCAGAAATGACACATTGTGGCAAGTAAGGTTTTGTCGAATGCTTTTGGGCTAAAACCGTAAATGGGATTAATTTGAAAATCTTTGATACTGAAATTTCTTTAATCGAATCTCCCCCGAAATCAATTCCATAAGGGTATCAGCCATCACCTTCCTTCTTTTATTCTCCCCGACTTCTGCTTGCCCCGTTAAATTCTTCGAAGAAGACAAGCTCGCCAAGTTTAATTCATGATAATGACAGCAAAGCGTATTTAACAAAGGCGCAGCGAATTTAACTGGGGACCTCTGGCCTCTGCCCTTCGGACGATATCACAACTTAAATTGAATCCTTGTGACTGAAAGATAATTTGCAGGTATTCAAATGTCGGACAATAAAAAAGCAGGGCCATTGCTGACCCTGCCCTTACTGCCTTGAAAGCCTCATTTGTTTCAAGGCATCATCCGGTTCGGCAAGCCATCACCTTTGTTTGGTGAGGAGTCGTCTGAACCAGGAATATTATCATGATACGTACCTGCCTCAATTATAGTACATACCAATCATTTTAATATGAAGGTTTACCCGAAAGACTTAATTTAACTCGGTTCACGTCATTTTTTTCATATTTAAGGATATTTGCCATTTGTTATTGAACCAGGGAGTTCATTAATTTGTATGAATCATTATCCATGATTCCTATCCCCCAGCCCAGATCCTCCAACTCTTCGTTAACTTCGGTTCTGGTACGATATATACCTTTGTCTAAAATATAAAAAATATCTTTGACGAGTCCTGAAATTTCAATAGGCATAAACCCCTTTGTTTGAAACCTCAGAGATAAATCATTTAATCTGTTTCCCATTTTTTTCCTCCTTAACAAACCCTTCTTTTAAGTCACCACTCATACCAAGGGCAGCACCTTATCCGCCTGCCAGAGTGCTGTGTTCAGGCACATTATCTCTGTTCGGTGGATGTCAGTTTTTGTAGTAACGTTCCTTCAATTGTCCATGATTAGTTTTTGATATTTGACAATCCTCAGATCCTAAATATCCGCGTTAGGATGTGCTCACGGACTCCCCAAAGCTTCTCTTTGTCCATGAGCCTATAGTCTAATTCCTCCATTCCATTTTTAAGCCGGTCCAATGACAGTACGAGTATGCTTCTGGGATTTCCTTGTTGCAATCAAAACAAGCAAATATAACCTTACCTCTTGAGCTTCTTTGCCGATTTATGCAACTTTTTGATACAGGTTTTATCTTTACGGACAAAAGCACAGACTTTCCGGTTATGAGACTCTTTACAATTATTGTGATTATACAATGGGCATTCTAAATGTTTCTTTGACATCTCTATCCCTTACTTTTTTTTGAATTCTTTAGGGCAAGCCTCTAAGGGGTTAGATTTTAAAAGGATGTGTTAGATATCAGGTATGCTCTTTCACAAATTGGAAATAATCTTTGATTAATGAAATACTATGTCCCTATCTGATAATTTTAAACCTAACGCTAAAAGGATTTTTCGTTTAGTCTCCACTCTGCATGGCTTACCACCTTCTATCCGTGTCAGAGTGAGCACTGATAAATTAGCTATTCTAGCAAGTTCCGCCTTGCTGATCAAAAAAGACTCTCTAATTTGTCTCAAGGAATTTATGCTCATTTTTTCACCTATAACATGTTTCGTATTAAGTTCTTACCCGAATCGAGTCAAAATTCGATTATGGTAATTTATGATTTGCTTTAATCACCTGTTGATAATGATTTAAATTCCAAAAAAACCTTCTGATTTTGTCCATCTATTTCCGGCGTGCTGTCTTCCCAAGTATAGATTCTGCAGGCATCAACCTGATTAGATTGAATTATACAGCCAATAAAAGGCATAAAAGGATTATCGAGCGGACTTTGTTGAGGTTTAAGGTCTGATGATAGCGAATTGGGAAGGTATAAATTCAAACCAAAAAAAAGGGCATCCCCTCAATATTAGAAGGAATGCCCTTTTTACTCAGAATATAAGGTTACATCAAAGTGACATTTGCAGCAGCAAGACCTTTTTGTCCTTGCTCTATGTCAAAGGAAACTCGATCGCCTTCATTGAGGGATTTAAAACCGTCTGCATTGATTGCAGAATGATGAACAAACACATCAGCTCCGTCTTCCTGCTCAATGAATCCGAACCCTTTATGGTCATTAAACCACTTAACAGTTCCATTGGTCATGATAACATCCTCCTTTCTTAAAAATTTTCAACGTCACAAACTGGAGAATGCCACTTTGACAAATGGATTATTCCTTCAGAGAGAAACCGTCCCGCAAATTAAGCAGGACTTAATTGATTAAATATATAATAATCTTTATTTAGAAAGAAAGCAAGCTAAATATTTGTTTTTTTTAAAAATATTGTTAATTGTGCATTTAAACGTGCAAATACGAAACGTTAAGCGAACAACGCCAGAGACGGATCTGTATGCAAGGTTTGTGGTTTTAGGATACTTGCATGATTCTTGAATCGTGAAGGAGTGCAAAAAAGGCAAATCCCGAAAAAGGATCTGCCCTTTTTGAAAACGATATCACAGATTTTTTTCCAGCTTCAGAACTCAAGATACATTGCAGTAACATGAAATCAGGGTTAAGTGCATAGACGTTGGAGATAGTAAAGGCTTCAAAACGTTCAAAAATCCTGTGCTCACCATTAGGTATCTGCAATTTGCCCCTATTTCAGATATATTGTGTAGCTGTTTAAATAAGAAAAGCGTGGAATTCTATCAATCTGAGCCTTTCTCATATTGAAGGAGTATATTCAACCAACTGGTTCCTGCCAGCTTCTTTTGCTTGATAGAGGGCTTTGTCTGCCAACTCCATAATTTCAATGGGAGATTGATCCATTAAACTATTGTATGATGTTATTCCCATGCTTATAGTGATATTAAACTGAGATAGGTTGTGTTTAAACGGATGCCCGGCCACAATTTTCCTGAACCTTTCACACACAGTCTTGGCTTTTTTGACATCAGTGTCAGGCAATATGACTGCAAACTCTTCACCTCCATAACGACAGGCCAAATCGCTCTTTCTGATGCAATCTTTGAGTATCTTTCCAATCTCAGCAAGTACCATATCTCCAGCTGTGTGACCATAAGCATCGTTTACTCGCTTGAAGTAATCCAAATCCATCATACACATAACCAGAGAAGTACCATACCTCTTCGCCCTTGCTATCTCCCGCTCCAGGGCCTCCGTGAAGTACCGGCGATTATAAAGCCCGGTTAATTCATCCGTGGTGGACATCTCTGCCATTTTCTTCATGGCCATCTTTATCTCTCTGTTGAGGCGAAATCTTTCAAGGGTAGTATTTATGCTCCGAGAAAGTGAGCTTTCGTTGATATTTTCTTTGGAAAGATAATCATAGGCGCCTGTCTGGATGGCCTTGGAAGCAATCGCCTCATTCCCTTGCCCTGTAAGCACCACCACAGGAACTTGTATATCCTCTCCTTTCATGAACCTTAACAAATCAAAGGCATCACCGTCCGGCAGTTTGTATTCTAACAGGGCGAGCGCATAAGTATTATTTGTCAATAGCGTTTTTGCCTCCTTAATATTCATAGCTTGGGATACCTCGGTCATTCCCAGGTTGCTCAACATTTTCTTTAGTATTGAAAAGTACATTTTGTCGTCTTCTATCGAAAGGATATTTAAATCCTGGTCTATGCTTATGATCTCGCTCCCGTCGGGATAGGCCTTTGTTTGGTAATTACGAATGGTTTCAATTTTCTTCACAATATCGGAGATCCTGTTTCCGGCATCCTCTATGGCGGCAACGCAATCAGACAACTTTTCAGGATCGCTCTTGTACATTCCTATCAACTCAATATTACCCAGAAGGACCATAAGCGGTTGATTCAGTTCATGGGCGGTAGCGCCTGCCATCTGTAGCAACACTTTAAGTCGTTCTTCATCAATTAGCTCTTTTTGTTGTTCAAGAATCTTTTGATTGGCCTTTTTTAACTTCGACCTAAGCCTATGTCTCTCAACAGCATAATGTATAGCACGAATTAACAAACCGCTATCTATTTGTCCCTTGACTAAATAGTCCTGAGCCCCCTTGCTGATAGACTTGATTGCTAAGTTTTCATCTTCAAGTCCTGTAAGTACAATCACGGGAATTATCTGAGCTTTGGCATGTGCTTTGACGATTGTGTCTAATCCTTGGCTATCTGGTAAGTTCAGGTCCAGAAGAATCAGGTCGATTTCCATTTGGGCTAACTGTTCCAGACCTGTAGAGAGACGATCAAAATGTTCCAACTCAAAATAAGCACTCTTGGATTCTATCAGCATTTTCCGAATCAGGTGTGCGTCACCGGGGTCGTCTTCGATCAATAGAATTTTGAGTTTTTTGTTTAGCGTATTGGGTTTTGAGTTCATGATCTTTGTCTTTTTGGAATTGGCATCTCTTAATTTATGGTTTGTAACTTGTGCTTCGTTATTTTCAATATACGATAACTACAAATTATTCACATCGGGATCCTCAAGTAAGTTTTCCAGTACCAGGAGGTTCTCCGGAATGCCATCTACAATATGTATGTTCTGTTTTTCTTCTTTAAGGCGTTATTATTGTATTTTCCATGACCCTATTTATCGTCCTTTGCCGGCAGAACAACAATCTGTAACCAATATTCCTCTAAAGTTCGAATCACATTGAAAAACTGATCCAAATCTACCGGCTTGGTTATGTAAGAATGAACACCCAGATCGTAGCTTCGGGTAATATCTTCTTCCTGGCGGGATGTGGTTAAGACCACCACTCTGATATTGCGAAGTTCATGGATTGAACATATTTGCTCTAAAACCTGTCTGCCGTCTAATTTTGGCATATTAAGGTCAAGCAGAAACAGATCCGGTCGAGGGGATGTTTCCGGATCCGTGTACCTTCCCCTTCGGAACAGGTAATCCAAAGCCTCCTCGCCATCTTTTACGATATACAGTTCATTCTCGATCTTTCCTTCTTTCAAAGCACGCTTTGTCAACTCTTGATCTCCGAGGTCATCCTCGGCCAGAAGAATGATCGCCGGCCTCTTCAGCGTTGCTGCCATGATCTCCCCTCCTTATTGTAAACTTGAAATGAGCCCCTTTGCCGGGCTCAGATTCAACCCAAATTTCTCCGGTGTGGCGTTCAATCGCTTTTCGGCAAATTGCCAGCCCGATTCCTGTCCCTTCGTATTCAGTCTGGGAATGTAACCTCTTGAAAGGCCGAAATATCTGTTCGGCGTATGCTGTAATTATGCCAATACCATTGTCCTTAACGCCGAAAATAGAAACTCCGTCTTTATTTTCAACCGTAATTTCAATCCTCGGATGTTCTTTATCGCGAAACTTCAGGGCGTTGCCGAGCAGATTTCGATAGAGTTGGGTTAGTAGTGTCTTGTCTCCCCATACTTCCGGCAATTCATTGCAAACGATTTCAGCTTCAGTTTCTGCTATCTCGCTTTCTAATTCCTTCAGGGCAAGGTTTACACAAGTATCCAATGAAAACCGTTCAAATTTCATATCCATCCGGCTGGTGTATGAAAGCTTCAAAAGATCCTGAACAAGGGTTTGCATTCGAAGGGCCGCATCGGCAATAAAAAATAAATCTTTTTCTGCTTGTTCCGGAAGATTTTCTCCCAAATCCTTTTTCAGTAGATCACAAAAAGCGGATAACTTGCGCAATGGTGCCCGCAAATCATGGCTGGCAATGTATGTAAATTCATTCAGCTCCTCATTCTTTCGTCTCAATTCCTTATTAAGCCTTTCCAACTTAAGAGATTTCTCAGCCAATTTCATCTTTGCCTTCTTGCGCTCGATGATTTCCCTCTCCAATCCCCTCGTGCTTTCTTTCAATTTCAGGTTAATCAGCCCCAGTTCTCCAATCATAACTGCAATTTCGCTCAAGAAAGAAAGAGCACTTTTGAACTGTTTCTCCGTTACGATCGGCACCTTATTCAATGCATCCAGATACGCATCTATATCATAGCCATAACTTTCACCTTGCCTTCTGAATCGTCCGATATCGGGTTTATTAAAAAGGATTTGTCCGGTAAGTAGACTGGCTATATGTTTACCCTTGATAATGATCGGTGTTGCTCCTTCTACTAAACCATTTTTACAAGGCCTTACGTTCAACTCCTTCAATTCTTTTAGGTGGCTCGTCAAGGATCTATTGCTCTTTTTACAATGTTTCTCAGATTCAGGAAAGACGCGATGATATTTAGTGCAGATATCTCTCCATCCCGTAATTAGAAGAGGCTCCTGTTCAGGATATGAAACCAATCCTGTAGTAAATCCGGTGGCATTGGAAAACTTTTCTAAGACTCCACGAAGATGTTGAATGTCAATCAGATCCTTAATTGAATATTTGCCATTAACTAAATCTGGGGTTTCCGATTTGGCATTAGAAAGGTCAAGTTCATCTGGATTTGGTATGAGAGAATTCTTTGCCCGCTTGTGTTTAACGACTTCTCTTTCTAGTTCCTTGACCTTTTGTTCCAATTCTTCATAGGTTGGTTTTTCAGCCATTAGAAGGATCTCCAATTTTTAAAAAGGGAAGCCATTTAAAATGTTGTGCTGTTAAGAATACTTGCATCATCATTTATCTGACAGCCGACAATTTATGGTTTTGCCTTGTATCGGTATCCTGGACAAACTCGGCTTCAAAATACTCAGGTTTCTGATAATCATCCTTAAATTCCGGCAAACTCAACAATGCCTATGATATTATTCAGTTTCCAGAGTGCAAGAAGTGAAGCGCGTTGCCGCAGTGTGTCGTGAGATCAGGAATAGGTCAAGTGTTGGCTGAAAATGATAATCTAAACCATACCAAAAAAACGGGTTCAAATTCAAGATAATATGGTCTGGTTAATCACGGTGCAGTTTGAGATACCTTACAACTATTTGGAATCACATGGAATTGTGATATGATATTATGCTATCAAAAAAATTGTGCCTTGATTTTTTCCTTGAATAACTTGCCAAGATCGGAAATCCATTAAATTACAGATATCCAATTCAGACTGTAAATATCAAGATATGATCATTTTTCATATAACGTTTTCTTATCTTAAGTCTGGCGCTATCTGTGATCTATTGAGAATACATGGCAAAAATCGGAGTTGTCAAATCCTTTGATCTCTTGCCATAAACACAATTTTTACCTGAGTTGTGATACTATGTTTTATTTTCTATTACCTCAATTGTGCGAAGGCCGAGGATGCCCTATATCCTCCCGACAACGGGATCTCCGTTTTACTACGAGCGGCATCAAGGGCGAAGCCGTAGTCGTCTACTGCGAGCCTTTGATAACAAAGGAGATCCCCGTGAGCGGGATTTCGCTTCGCTCAAGGCGCATTCATCGGCTTTCCCCCAGGGTAAACAAAAACGAGATAAAATAACAGACCCCATATTTCAATGATGGTAGAGATATTAAAAATCAGTCGAATCATCCAAACAATTATTTAAATAAATATATTATGATAGTTCTCGGTTTTGTTTACGCTCAATTTAGGTATTACTTTTCCCGCTTATATCTTTCAATTTCTTTGCCGTCTGCAGATGTAAAGGTCAGTACATCCCCTTGTAAAGAAAATGTTCCGTTAACAATCTCAGAAGGAGAACCCTGTCGAAAAATCTCAAACCTTACATTTCCAGGTTCAATCAGAGTATATTTTCCTTTTACAGCCATTTTCTGATTATCAATAGCCTTGAATGTACCATCTTTCCAAAATTCTAATGTAGCCGTCTTTCCAATTTCTTTCCACTTCCCAACTATATATGGTGTATTTGCACAAGCTAAAATAAAGAAAAGTGCGAGGATAACAAATACGGAGCAAAGTTTATATTTGTCTCTTTTCATATTTCCAAACATTCTGATATCTAATCGGCCCTCGTAAAAATACAAAACCCCAGCTCTCTATGTGAGAAATGGGGTTCAATATATTTACATATGCTCTCCCTTGTTTAGGGTTGAAAGCAACTATTTTAAATCATATGTTTTTTCGCATATTTAACATAAGCTGTCAAGGATGTTGCAGAAATGACACATTGTGACAGGCAAGCAGTGGAGTATCTGGTTCAACACTTCTGGTTGCCAGGCTTTCTTTTATTCTCCCTGATTCCTGCTTGCCCCGTTAAATTCTTCGAAGAAGACAAGCTCGCCAAGTTTAATTCATGATAATGACAGCAAAGCGTATTTAACAAAGGCGCAGCGAATTTAACTGGGGACCTCTGGCCTCTGCCATTCGGACGATATCACAACTTAAATTGAATCCCTGTGACTGAAAGATAAATTGCAGTAACATGCAATTCAGCCATAGAGACTGGAATCGATGATATCACAGGTTTTTTGAGCCTCTAATCTTGGTCGATAAGTTGGAGGTATCACACGTTTCACACCAGACGGCATCACCACAATATATTGGATAGCCTTCCAAATAAAAAAGCGAGGACTTTTAAAGTCAATCCAAGCTTTGTTTTTTTATAGGTCAAAGTGAACAATAATAGCCGTATTGTGCAGTAACACATACTTACAGGGTAAGACGTGCTTTGTTATTGGGTCTCCGATAATTCTTGCGCTGCAAGAGTAAATAGCTGGTTTACGAGCTCATCCCTGTCTTCATATCTCATATCTATTGTAGGAATCGCTTTCAGTAACCGGACTACTACTCTTCCCGAACGGATTCTCCAATTACCATATCCAAGACATTCTTTAGTACCGTAAATAATAACAGGGACAATCTTAGCTTGGGCCTTTATTGCCATTACTACGGGCCCCTTCTTGAATTGGGATAATGATCCGTTTTCCGACCGCTTTCCTTCGATGGACATCCAGAGGTTCCCCTCGTTCTGGAGAAAGGCCTCTACCCTTGCTAATGTCTTTTTTGCCTGAGAAGACCATTGACGGATTATCACCCAGCAAAAAATCCACATGGCCCAACCAAAGAATGGTATTATAGCGTACTCAAGGTTCACAATGCCCCTGCAAGGTCTAGGAATAGCACATATACCTACCGGGCCATCGAGCAGACTGTTTTGAGACAGTAGTGTAAAAACACATCCCGACAATTTTTCCGTGGAATCGTTGTCGTTCTGAACATGAACATCAATGCCGTATAGCCTTAAAAAAAACCGTACCCAAGAGAAGATGATATTGATTCCAGTCTCTTTATTTAACAGTCCGGCTATTATTCCAGTGGACAGCCAAACCACCATCATGAGAAAGTGAAAAATTGAGCGAATCGGAAAAATTAAGAGTTGTTTTTTTAACATTATATATTTCGTAGAACTCTTTTAAATGTATTCAAGACTTCTTGCCACAGTGCTCACTCATGTATATCTAAATCAGGGGAATGTCTTTTGACTTTCAAGTTAGTATCAATCGGTTTGCCCTCGAAGAATCCCTTTATTATGATATCGGCATACTCAAGATTATTAAAACCAAGATAAAAATAGAGAAAATCGACGAAAACTCTTTTCCATCCGGATCCACTTGCATGAGCCTTAAGATAAATCGTTTGGCCTTGCGCTCCTTGCTGATTCATGTGTAGAAAAAGACAGTTTTGGCTCTGATTTCTAAGTTCACGAAAGATCTCTCGCACTCCGGGCCAGGAGATCGCATCTGAATAGACAAATCCACGGTATGAAAGGGGAGAGTAGATGAGGGAAACACTTGTTGTAGCCCGAATCAACTGGGAAAGGGTGAGGTCTTTCAGATCTGATTCAGAATGTATCTTGCAGAATTTCTTTCGTGTCTCATTATAAGTCCAAAAGAACAGATTTTTTGGTAACTGAGAGACTTTCATGCTACAGAATTCTTCGGACGTTAAGTATCGCAGTGCAGCTTCGACGAGTTCTCCAGAAAAGGGATGCTTCCGGCTTATGATCTTCTGAATTGTCTTTGATAACAGAGTCCACAAAGGAATAATCCCATGTCTCTTCTGATTCTCACGATTGAAACGTTTAATATCTAACTCGTCACTTACGAATTGACCCTGATGCATTGCAAGAAATCCGAGGGTGGCATATGAGCTTGCACTAAATGAATGGATTTCACCGAGTTCTCGAAAGCGTTGATATCCCAGCAGTGAGAGCAACAGGATTGGAGTGGGACATCCCAATCCCGGACCATCTAATATCAGGGATGAATCAGGCAGTGAGCCACGCTCTAAGAAACGCGTTGTTGTCTCACGAAAACGATCAATCAAATGAGGATTGACAGGATCGCTTCTTCGATATTGAGCTGGTAGCAGGCACATTGTTGACCTCCATCCCTAAAACTGCCTCCTACTCTATCCGTAGTATATTCATGGGATATTTATCAGATATCCATCCCCGAGCACTCCTTGCCAGAGTGCTTGATGATTAATACCATTTAAGCAGCGTGGATTACAACAGATAGTGTTGATTTTTTGAAATTATGGAGAATCCCACATATTGTGGTTCACTTAAAATCCAAAAATTACAGATATATTGCACGTATCGGTAACGCCCCGCGTCAGGTGTACGGGTACCGCGTCGCCTGCATGGGCTTGTTCGCGGCTCTATTTGAATCGGTCATCCGATTTCCGGGTTGAGACGGTTTTAGTGGTTTTCTCAAGCCAGCCGGTCCGTATTTCCGCTTGAGCATCGAATTCAGGAACATAAGGCTTGATGTCCAAAAGCGGGGTGCCGTCGAGAATGTCAACGGCCTGGATGTGCAGCACGCCGTCCTCGATCTTGTCCAGCTGAACAACGGAAAGCCCGATTGGGTTCGGACGCTTGGGCGCACGGGTGGCAAATAGTCCCCGCGGCTCCGAATCCATAAAAGGCACAACGCGGAGGTTGAATCCTTGGCTGCGGTGGAAGTGGTACAGCAGGATGATGTGTGAGAAGCCGTCGAGATCCTTAAGCCCTGGGTGGAAATCTTCGAACACCTCAACAGTACCCTTAACACCGGCGGCTCCCGCCGGCTGGATCGGCATGCCTTCTGGTTCCATAAATGGAGAATGGATGATCCCGATTGATGCGAATTCGATCTTCATTATTCACCGTTGTCAAATTATCTTCGATAGGTCATAACTCTTGCTGATTACATATATCATAAAAATGAAATAGGCAAACCCCCAAGAAAAGAATTTGCCCTTATTGAAAAACGATATCACAGATTCTTAACCCACTGTTAGGATGTTGGATACATAGCAGATACATGTAATAGAAAAGGCAGAGCCATTTGACCCTGCCTGTTTGAATGTCTTTTGAATTATTTTTAGGTTCTTGGTTTTAGTCTTCTATCGTTTCCGAGTCTCCTATCTTTACCAGACCTTCGTTCAGGAATATGTTGAGTATATGAGAATTGACGTCTTTCAATGCCTAAACGTCTTCCTCCATTATCGGGGAATATGTGGTTCATGGCCATTATTTCTTAAATCTTTTACGTCCAATCACTCCAAGACTAACCAAACCAGAGCCAAGCAATAAAAGTGTAGCGGGCTCAGGTGTTGCGAGGGGAGCATCTCCGGTAGGGCTAGAACTTACTGATGTTGAAGTTGTTGAAGTAAAGCTTGATGTGGTTGCCTGATTATCAGATGAGTTTTCAGGGCAGCCTACAATTCCAAAAAACATAATCACAACACATAAAACCATAAATAATTTCTTCATCTTTTTCCCCTTTCTTATGAATAGGCACATATAATATTTCTCAGTTTAGATTTTTCTTGGAAACATAATTAAACTTATTAAATTATAATTATGCAAAATTTATGCAAAAATAATAAGTCGTCTATTAATAGCAGTAATTTCAAATTGTTGATTTGTTTTGGATGAAAAAATAGGTATGCAAACTCATAGAAAAAACTATGTAATTGTGGGGTAGATTACATAAAATTATTACATAATTTACATAAATTTGTTAACCGATTCAAATGGCTAAA
>Ga0224513_10000542_pt1 | contig 14420 bp, 16 predicted proteins | sample SF_May12_sed_USG_5_FD_169109 | JGI IMG/M metagenome (GOLD analysis project Ga0224513, IMG submission 169109) | Sediment microbial communities from San Francisco Bay, California, United States - SF_May12_sed_USGS_21 | ecosystem: Environmental > Aquatic > Marine > Sediment | place: USA... | reverse complement strand
GGCCTGGCAGTTTCGCCGAGTGTGCCCAGGCCTCATTGCACGGTTTTGTTGCCGTGACACCCGAGCATGATTCATCGCCTGAGTATCTGCATCAGTACCTTCAGGAACTGCGGGAGCTCTTACGATCAAATAGTGTCAGTCGATTGATACTGCTGTTCCGTGACGGCTTACGCGCCGATGTCCGGCGTTCCCAAACGCTGAAGTTCTGGCGCCGTGACAGCGAGCTGCTCGACTGACCATGCAAACTACAAGACCGATTATTGAGCGCCCAAAACCGAGCACCGACGACATCGCCGCGCTCGGCGATATCGATCCGCTGCATGCGCGACTCTTCGCCATGCGTGGTTTGACCCAGGCCTCGCAACTCGACTACGGACTGTCACAGCTTGCCCCGATTGGCGCGCTAGAGAATATCGACCAGGCCGCCGAACTCGTCATCGCTAACCGCGACAAAAAGATTATTGTCGTCGGTGATTTCGACGTCGACGGCGCGACCAGTACCGCGCTCGTGCTGCGTTGCCTGCGCGAATTCGGTTTCGCTGATGTTGAGTATCTCGTGCCTAATCGTTTCGAGTACGGCTATGGGCTCACGCCGGAAATCGTGCGCGTTGCCGCAGACAAATCGCCCGCGCTGCTGATTACTGTCGATAACGGGGTGTCCAGCGTTGCGGGTGTCGCCGAGGCAAACGCACTCGGCATTCCGGTGCTGGTGACGGATCATCATCTGCCCGGAGAGGAACTGCCGGAGGCCGCGGTGATCGTGAACCCGAACCTCGATGGCAGCCAGTTCCCAAGTCGCTACCTTGCGGGAGTGGGTGTGGCTTTTTACCTGATGGCTCGCGTTGGTCGCATGCTGCAGGAGCAGGGCGCTGCCGGCGCCGCCAAAATTCCCGCAAAATACCTGGACCTGGTTGCGCTCGGTACAGTGGCTGACGTAGTGCCGCTGGATCACAACAACCGCGTACTCGTGCAACAGGGTCTGTTTCGGATTCGTGCCGGTCATTCTGTGGTGGGTATCCAGGCTATCCTCAAACAGTCCGGTCGGCAGGCGGGTCGTTGTGTCAGCACCGATCTTGGATTTGCCGTGGGTCCGCGTATCAACGCGTCCGGCCGTCTCGAGGACATCTCTGTGGGCATCGAGTGCCTGTTGACCGATGACTTCGATACAGCGATGAACTATGCGCACCAACTCGACAGCATCAATAGTGAACGGCGGGATATCGAAGCAACCATGCGCGAGCAGGCCTTCGCCTACGTCGATGCAATGGGCTCGCAGCGCTGGCCGGCCTGCGTGTGTGTCTACGACCGGTCCTGGCACCAGGGTGTTGTTGGCCTGATCGCGGCCCGCGTTCGGGAGCGTTGTCATCGACCGGTGATCGCGTTTGCTCGCGAGAACGACCGGTTCTTGAAGGGATCCGCGCGGTCCATCCAGGGCGTGCATGTTCGCGATCTGCTGGAGGCGGTCTCAGCGATGCACCCCGGCATGATCGAGAAATTCGGCGGACATGCTATGGCGGCGGGACTCACCATCGCTGAAGGCGCGCTGGAACAATTCAAACAAGCCGCCGCCGAGCAGATGGCGCGGCTTTATCCGAAGGCAGATTTCAGCGGTGCGATCGTTACCGATGGCCAGCTGCCGGGTGACGCAATCAACCTCGGTTTCGCACGTTCCTTACGGGATGCCGGACCCTGGGGATCGGCGTTTCCGGAGCCTACCTGGAGCGGCGATTTCGCGGTCGTCGAACAACGCGTCGTTGGCGAGAACCACCTGAAGCTCAGGGTACGGCCGGCCGGTGGTGGCAAGATTGTCGATGCGATTGCATTCAACCAGGCAGGCGGGGTTTACCGGGGCACGGTACAGCTCGCGTTCCGCCTGGACGTCAACGAATTTCGAGGAGTCGAGAACCCGCAGCTGGTGGTTGAACAAATTGCGCCGCTAACTGCAGCTGACGCGTGCTAACATCGCGCCTTTTCCGCAGCTCAACACCAGCGATACCCTCATGGAAACCAGCCAGATCAAACAAACGATTGCCGACCTTGCCGAACGCTCCGATGCGTTGAGGAGGTATCTTTGACTACGAGGGAAAGGCTGAACGCCTGACCGAAGTTCAACGCGAACTCGAACAACCCGATGTCTGGAACCAACCCGAGCGTGCGCAAGCGCTGGGGCAGGAGCGTGCGCAACTCGAGCAGGTTGTCGAGGGGCTCGACACGATAAGCACCGGGCTGGCCGATGCCGGCGAACTCCTCGATATGGCTATCGAGGAAGAAGACGACGGGACGGTCAGGGAAGTCGTCAATGATCTCGCGCGTTTCGAGAAGGTAGTCGCAGGCCTGGAATTCCGTCGCATGTTCTCGGGTGAGATGGACCCGAATAATGCGTACGTCGATATCCAGTCAGGCGCCGGAGGTACCGAGGCACAGGACTGGTGCGAGATGTTGCTGCGCATGTACCTGCGCTGGGCAGAAGCACATGGCTTCAAGGCTGAGGTAATTGAGGCGTCCGCCGGTGAAGTCGCCGGCATCAAGAGCTCGACCGTACACATCAAGGGTGATTACGCCTACGGCTGGTTGCGCACCGAGACCGGCGTGCATCGGCTGGTGCGGAAATCGCCATTCGACTCGGGCAACCGCAGACATACTTCGTTCGGGTCGGTGTTTGTATCGCCCGAGGTGGATGACGATATCGACATTGAGATCGATCCGTCCGATTTGCGTATCGATGTCTACCGCGCGAGTGGCGCCGGTGGCCAGCACGTCAATCGTACGGAGTCGGCGGTACGTATTACTCACTTGCCGACCAATACGGTCGTGCAGTGCCAGAACGATCGCTCGCAGCATAAGAACAAGGCGACTGCGATGAAGCAGCTGAAGGCCAAACTCTATGAGCTGGAATTGCAGCAGCGTCGCTCAGCGGCCGCCGAAGTCGAGGAAGGAAAGTCCGATGTTGGCTGGGGTAGCCAGATTCGCAACTATGTACTCGACCAGAGCCGAATTAAGGATTTGCGTACCGGGGTTGAAACCGGTAACACTCAGGCAGTACTTGATGGCGGCCTCGACGCTTTCATCGAGGCAAGTCTCAAGCAGGGACTGTAGACACACAACGGAAGACCAGTGAGCAACGACAAGCAACAAGACGAAAACAAACTGATCGCCGAACGGCGAACAAAACTGGATGCTCTGAAAGAGCAGGGCAACGCGTACCCGAACGATTTTCGGCGCAACGCCATTGCAGAAGAACTGCACCAGACTTTTCATGCGCATGACATTGATGCGCTGGCCGAAGAACAAGTCGAGGTCAGCGTTGCAGGTCGTATGATGGCCAAACGCGTCATGGGCAAGGCGAGCTTCGTCAAATTGCAGGATCGTTCCGGGCAGATTCAGTTACGCCTCGAGCGCGATCGCCTGCCGGAAGGGGTCTACCAGTCCTTCAAGAAATGGGATGTCGGTGACATCGTCGGTGCGAAAGGCGTGCTGATGCGCACGCAAACCGGGGAACTGACCGTGCTCGCTGGCGAGGTTCGCCTGCTGACCAAGTCGCTGCGGCCGCTACCCGAGAAGTGGGCGGGCCTGTCCGACCAGGAAACCCGGTATCGCCAGCGCTATGTTGATCTGATTATCAATGAATCGAGCCGCGAGGTATTCCGCAAGCGCTCGCAGATTGTTTCTTATATGCGCAGCTTCCTCGAGTCACTCGACTTTCTTGAGGTTGAGACGCCGATGATGCAGGTGACGCCCGGTGGCGCCATCGCGCGTCCGTTCACAACTCATCACAACGCGCTCGACATGCCGCTGTACCTGCGCATAGCGCCTGAGCTCAACCTCAAACGCCTCGTCGTTGGCGGTTTCGATCGCGTCTATGAGATCAATCGCAACTTCCGCAATGAGGGCGTCTCAACTCAGCATAACCCGGAATTCACGATGCTGGAGGCCTACCGCGCCTACGCCGATTACAACGACTGGATGGACACGACGGAAGCGATGCTGCATGGCATGGCGGAGGCCATTAACGGCACTACGATCGTCGAATACCAGGGCGAGACGTTTGACTTTGGGAAGAAGTTCGAGCGCATCACGGTCGAGGAGTGCATTGCCAGGTTCAATCCGGACTTCGACATGTCGAAAGTGCGCGATCGTGACTACCTCGCGGCCTATTGCGAGAAACTGGGTGCGCAGGTCAAGGACAACTACGGTCCTGGCAAGCTGCAGACCGAGATCTTCGAGGAGACCGGTGAGGCCAGGCTGCGCGAACCTACGTTTATTACGCAGTATCCGGCAGAGGTTTCGCCGCTGGCACGTAAGAACGACGACGATCCGTTCGTGACCGACCGCTTCGAGTTGTTCATCGCCGGGCGTGAGATCGCGAATGGCTTCTCGGAGCTTAACGACTCTGAGGACCAGGCCGATCGTTTCCGCGCCCAGGTCGAAAACGCCGCAGCAGGCGACGACGAGGCTATGTCCTACGATCATGACTACATTCGTGCGCTTGAGTACGGATTGCCGCCGACGACGGGTATTGGCATCGGCGTGGATCGCCTGGTCATGTTGCTGACGGACTCAGCGTCGATTCGTGATGTGCTCTTGTTTCCGCACATGCGACCGGAAGTTTTCGACTGATCAGACGTTTGGTCAGGCAATGACGCCAAAGAAGCGGCCAACGCCGGCTGTGAGCGCCATCGCAAGCGTGCCCCAAAATGTCACCCGGGCGGCCCCGACAAGTAGGTTTGCGCCACCCGCGCGTGCGGCCAGCGCACCGAGAAACGCGAGAAAGGCCAGTGACGATATCGCGATCGCAATTATCTGCCTGGAGCCCGGCATCGCCCACGCGACCATCAGGGGCAGTGCGGCGCCGACCGTAAACGTAGCAGCGGAATAAATCCCTGCCTGCACAGGCCGGGCACTTGCGTGGTCGATGATGCCGATTTCATCCCTGGCGTGTGCTCCGAGTGCATCGTGGTCCATAAGCTGTTCCGCGACCTTTCTTGCAAGATCAGTCTCGATACCTCTCTTTACGTAAATTTCAGCAAGCTCGTCCACTTCAAACTCATAGTTATCTTCCAGAGATTGCATCTCCAGTTCGAGGTCGGCCTTCTCCGTGTCCGCCTGCGAGCTCACTGAGACATATTCACCAGCCGCCATGGACATCGCGCCTGCAACCAGTCCAGCCACACCGGCAATGATGATGCTCTCCTGCGGAACGCCCGCGGATGCGACGCCGATAATCAGGCTGGCTGTGGAAACGATCCCGTCGTTCGCGCCCAGGACTGCAGCGCGCAGCCAGCCAATGCGGTGTGCTCTATGTGCCTCGTGGTGACTCATTTCGGGTCCGGCTCCATCTGCGGCAGAGGATCATGCGTGAGCTTTGTGTCGCCGACGGACAAGCCAGCCTCAGCCAGGTCGACGGGCACGACCGCAAGCAAGTTGCGATCTGAGACGTTTAGAACTTCGCCGACATCGCGACCGTCCAGCGACACCTTGTCGCCTTCGGAGACGGGCGCATCGCTCTTGAATCGCCGGGTGCGCCGTTTTGTCGCGCCTTTGTAGTGCGTCCGAGCAACAATCTCCTGGCCCGGATAGCAGCCCTTGTCCATGCTGATCGCATCGAGCCGGTCAAGATTCAGCATGTGCGGCGTGAATTGCTCGACCTGGCTGCTGCCGATGTACGGGTAACCATGTTCGATGAGAAAGGCGGGGTCGACTGTCTGGCCATCGTCGGTGACCTCGAATTCGACCTTTGATCGAAACCGGAACATGGTCATTCGCTTGACGATGGCATCGGCCGTTTCGGCCGGGGCTGACAGCCCGTAACCGGTATCGACCGAAAAAACGGTGCCGAACCAGATCACGCGGCCTTTCGGGCTGCACCAGGCAGCCAGAATTTCCGCCTCGGACGCCAGGCGCCGCAGGTCGTTCGTCAGCTGCGCCTGCAGAAACTCAAACGCGTCGGGGCCGGTCACTTTGATGGTCTGAATCGAATGCATACTAAAGTAGCTGTCAGTTGGTACTGCAGGTTGCTCAAGGCTCTGGCATACTTTCGCCATGAGCGCACGGGACCCCAAGAACAAGGCCGAAAAAGTCACTTCCAAGAGTGACCCTGAACCGGATAATACCCCAGCAGAGACCGCAGATCGGCAAGTCGTTCGACCGAAGGAGATCGGCGGGCGCGGTGGACTCGACCCAACCCGCTACGGGGACTGGGAAAAATCCGGGCGCTGTATCGATTTTTGACTAAGAAGCTACCTCATGAATAATCACGACAGGCCTCTGTCGCCGCATATCTCGATCTATCGCTGGCCGGTTACCATGGCAACGTCGATCCTGCATCGCGCCACTGGCATAGCGATGGCAGTCGGTTTTATCGTTCTGGTCGGCTGGCTCTTCGACGCCGCTGTCGGACCGGACGTATACGCGAAATTCGTCGGCGCCATGAACTCGACCCTCGGCTGCGTGCTGTTGGTTGGCTGGAGCTATGCGTTCTTCTACCACCTCTCGAACGGTATTCGGCACCTGGTCTGGGACACCGGTCGCGGCCTTGAAAAGGGGCAGGCGACCGCGTCGGCGTGGTTCGTTATTGTGGCATCTATCGTGCTAACGGCCGCATTCTGGTGGGTGGCGTCATGAGCCTGCGATCACCTCTCGGCCGGGTGCTCGGTCTCGGCACCGCCAAAGACGGCACGTCACACTGGTGGGGCCAGCGAGTCTCCGGTATGGCACTGGCTGTGCTGGGACTCTGGTTTGCCTGGTCGCTCGCGACCCTGTCGGGATTTAGTCATCCCGAGGCGGTGGCGTTTATCAGCCAGCCAGTCAATGCGTTGTTGTTGCTTCTGCTGAGTGTCACGATGGCCTGGCATTCCTACCTCGGTGTACAGGTGGTCATTGAGGACTATGTGCATAGCCACGGTCTCAAGATTGCCTCACTACTTCTGTCCCGCTACGCGCATGTTGTTCTCGCGGCTGCGGCCATTTTTGCCATTTTAAAACTCGGAATCGGCGCATGAGCGATTACGAATTCATCGATCACAGTTACGACGTTGTCGTCATTGGTGCCGGCGGCGCCGGCCTGCGTGCGACCTTTGGCCTGGCGGAAGCCGGCTTTAAAACCGCGTGCGTCACCAAGGTATTCCCAACCCGCAGTCACACCGTAGCGGCGCAGGGCGGTATCTCGGCAGCGCTCGGCAACATGGGCGAGGACGACTGGCGCTGGCACATGTACGACACCGTTAAGGGCTCCGACTGGCTCGGCGATCAGGACGCGATCGAGTACATGTGTAAGGAAGCCCCGGATGCGGTTATCGAACTCGAGCATTATGGTGTGCCGTTCTCGCGCACCGAAGACGGCAAGATTTATCAGCGCCCTTTCGGTGGCATGACGACCCGCTTCGGCGAGGGTACGGCGCAGCGCACCTGTGCCGCGGCCGATCGCACTGGTCACGCCATGCTGCACACGCTCTACCAGCAGTCTCTCAAGCACGATGCCGAGTTCTACATTGAGTACTTTGCGATAGACCTGATCATGGAAGATGGTCGTTGCCGCGGTGTCGTCGCCATCGACCTGGCGACGGGGCGCCTGCATCGCTTCCGTTCGCACCAGGTTATTCTCGCGACGGGCGGTTATGGCCGTTCTTACTTCTCCTGTACTTCGGCACACACCTGCACAGGTGATGGCAGCGCCATGGTGCTGCGCGCAGGCCTGCCTGTGCAGGACATGGAGTTCGTGCAGTTTCACCCGACCGGAATTTACGGAGCGGGCTGCCTGATTACGGAAGGCGTGCGCGGTGAGGGCGGTTACCTCACGAATTCGGAAGGTGAGCGTTTCATGGAACGTTACGCGCCAAACGCCAAGGACCTCGCCTCACGTGATGTTGTTTCAAGGTCAATGACCATTGAGATTCGCGAAGGTCGCGGTGTCGGGCCTGAGAATGATCATATTCATCTGCATCTCGAGCATCTGGGGCCCGAGGTTATCGAAGAGCGCCTCCCCGGCATCGCCGAATCCGCACGAATTTTCGCGGGCGTGGACGTGACCAAGGAGCCGATTCCGGTCCTGCCGACCGTGCATTACAACATGGGCGGTATTCCGGCCAACTTCAACGGCCAGGTTGTCACCAAACGGGATGGCGATCCGGAGTCTGTTGTAGAGGGGCTTATGGCCGTCGGTGAGGCCGCGTGTGTCTCGGTTCACGGCGCCAACAGGCTTGGTTCAAATTCGTTACTCGACCTCGTTGTATTCGGCCGTGCCGCGGCACATTTCTGTGCCGAGGTAATGACGCCGGGTGCCCGCCATAAGACGCTGCCCGAGGATGCAGGACAGAACAGCGTGGCGCGAATTGAACAGCTGCGAAATGCGGACGGCAGTCGACCGACCGCAGAGATTCGCCTCGAAATGCAGAAGGTCATGCAGGGCCATGCCGCGGTGTTCCGCACGGGTGACGTACTGGAAGAGGGCGTAGCTCTGCTGCGCAAGACGTTTGCGTCGTTCGACGATGTGGCCGTAGCCGATCGTTCGCTGGTCTGGAATACGGATCTCGTCGAGACAATCGAACTCGAGAACCTGTTGCTTAACGCGACAGCTACGATCGAATCTGCAGCGAATCGTCTGGAGAGCCGCGGTGCGCATGCCCGCGAGGACTACCCGGATCGCGATGACGAGAACTGGATGAAACACACGTTGACCTGGGTCGGTGGTCCGGGTGAAGTGAAGTTTGAGTATCGGCCCGTCCACCAGCAAACGCTGACCGATGAAGTCGACTACGTCGAGCCGAAAGCGAGGGTGTACTGATGGCCGAATTCAGACTCCCGAAAAACTCTCGGATCAAGAAGGGCAAGCATTTCGCTGCAGCCAATGGTTCCAGCAACACACGGACTTATGCTGTGTACCGCTACGATCCGGATAGCGGCGAGAATCCGCGCGTGGATACCTACGAGATCGACATGGACAACTGCGGTCCGATGGTTCTCGACGCGCTGATCAAGATCAAGAATGAGATCGATCCGACGCTGACGTTCCGTCGCTCTTGCCGCGAAGGTATCTGCGGCTCCTGCGCCATGAACATTGACGGCGGCAACACGCTTGCCTGTACGCGGGCCAACGATGAAGTCAAAGGCGACGTAAAGATCTATCCGCTGCCGCATATGCCGGTCGTGAAGGACCTCGTCACCGACCTGACGAACTTCTACGCACAGTACGCATCGATCAAGCCCTGGCTGCAGTCGCGTACGCCACCGCCGCCTGACCAGGAACGCCTGCAGTCAAAAGAAGATCAGGAACTCATTAACGAACCGGCCGCCTGCATTCTGTGCGCCTGCTGTTCGACAAGCTGCCCGAGCTACTGGTGGAATTCCGATCGCTACCTCGGACCTGCCGCATTGCTTGCTGCCTATCGCTGGCTGGTAGACAGTCGCGACGAGGCGACCGGTGAGCGCCTTGATGAACTTGAGGATCCGTTCCGGCTGTATCGTTGTCATACGATCATGAATTGCACGCAAACCTGTCCGAAGGGCCTCAACCCGGCGCAAGCCATCGCCGAGACCAAGAAGATGCTCGCGGCACGAAAATACTAGTGTAGGAGGGCCTTCAGGCCCGAATCAGGCCCGAATTAATGTCCGAGGAATCCAGACTCAGGTGGCAATGCCGTCGCGGCATGCGCGAGCTCGACGAGCTCCTGGTCCGCTATCTCGAGGAAAGCTACCCGGGTGACAGCGAGGACGATAAGGCCGCGTTCCGGGCAGTTCTGGAGCTTGCTGACCCCGAGTTAAACGGTTATCTGTTGCAACGGCAAACACCGTCTACAGAGCCGATCGCGCGTGTCATCAACCGCATACTCCGCCGCATTCAAACCTGACCCGCGCCTGCGCCGGCTCGTCGCCGCTTCCGGCTTACTGCTCGGCATTGCCGGCGTTCTTGTCATCCTCCTGTTGCCAACAGACCTGTGGATGCGACTGCCTGCCTGCATCGTGTGGGTGGCGACTTCGGCGCGTGAACACCGTCAACTGCAGCGCGGCTGGGCTAATTGTTGCGCGCTGCGTTTCACCGCGAACGGGGAGCTCACGGTCCTTGGAGCGGACCAGACCTGGCGCGCGGCGCACCGGGAAACCGGTTCTGTGCTGCTCAGGAAATTCGGCTGGATTCGCCTCCGGGACCATCGCGGCGTGGTATTCGGCGAGCTGCTGTCCGGAGACGATCGTGCAAGCCCCGACTGGCGCCGGTTGCAGGTTATCTGGCGGCACGTTGGAGCTTGAGAACTAAGCTGCTAACATGCTCTTTGAGCAGGAAAAAATAACAATAGCGGCGGGTGTCAGGGCGATCTGCCTAGCCAAGGATGAACGGCGTCACATAACAAAGATGAATAAGCCAGAATTTCGAGAACTTATCGCCCCAAGACCGGTCTATCCCGGTGTCGACAGGCTGTATGGAAATTCCGGCGAGCAAGTCTGAATGTCAAATCAGTCGTCAGACAAAAAGCTGGTCAAACGGGTCCAGAAAGGTGACAAGGGTGCGTTTGATCTGCTGGTGCTCAAGTACCAGCACAAGATAGTCAACCTGGTAATGCGTTATGTGCGCGACCCTGAACTGGCGCTCGATATTACGCAGGAAGCGTTCATCAAGGCATACCGGGCTTTGCCAAGGTTTCGCGGTGACAGTGCGTTCTACACCTGGATGTATCGCATCGCGGTGAACACGGCAAAGAACCATCTTGCGGCGCAGCGGCGAAGGCCGATGGATGTGGAGCTGGACCTGCAGGATCCGGAACAATACGACCTGCATGCCAAGCTTAAGGAGACGGACACTCCGGAGGGAGTAACGCTCAGCAACGAATTGAAGGAAATCGTGGAGCGTGCCATCGCGGCGCTGCCGGAAGATCTGAGAACAGCGATCATCCTGCGCGAACTGGAAGGCATGAGTTACGAGGAAATAGCGCAGACCATGGAGTGTCCCGTTGGCACCGTACGGTCGAGAATTTTCAGGGCACGAGACGCGATCGCAAAAAAGGTCGGTCCGCTGACCCGGTAGATGTGAGGGCTGACAAGCCCGTGTGAGTCAAATATGAATGATGCGATAAGAATGCAGATTTCCGCTTTTGTTGACGGCGAGTTGCCAGACGCGGAAGCAGACCTGCTGCTGCGAAGAATGAGCCAGGACGCCGACCTCAGAAAACAGGCGGCCGAGTTCCTGGAGATCGGACGTGCCATGCGAGGTGAGCCGGGTGTACCGGGCGTCGAGCGGCTGCAGGAGCGGATCAGTGCGGCGCTGAATGACAGGCCGCTGGCGGCTGACGAAGTGTTGCCGGAGCTGCCAACAGGGCGGTCGATACGGCCATTGGTTGGCGTCGCGGTTGCAGCGTCGGTTGCCGTGCTGGCGATAGTAGGCCTGCAGTTCAGTCCCGGTCTCGATGGGACGGACGCTGCGGCACCTGCCAGCGCTGTAGCAGAGGTTGCCGAGGATACGACCTATGTTGTTCCTCCCAGACCGGTGGACGACCAGTTGCGGCAGTACGTCATGAGCCACGGCGCGTCGGCGTCAGAACTCGGTGGCAACAGCATGAATGCTCGCCTCGTGACCCTGCGACTAAGCGAAGAAGTGCTGGCCGAGGAAGACGCCCAAGACGAGGCAGCTGACGAAGAGACTGCCGACCAGATACCGACCCAACCGTAGTGCAGCTAACTCGCGTGCAAGCATTTGTCTGGCCGGCTCTCGCGGTAGGCCAGTTGTTCTGTACTGTGGCCGCCATGGCCGAACGTGTCGAGCCGAACGAGTGGCTCAGCCGCATGGGAACCGCTGTACAGACGACCAGCTACGAGGGCACGGTCATTCGTATCAAGGATGGCAAGGCCGAAGCGCTGAAGGTCGTTCATACGGTGAGCGACGGTGTCATTCGGGAGAAAGTCGTGGCCCAGGAGGGCAACGGTATCGAGATCATTCGCAATGGCAACGAGGTGCATTGCATCCTGCCCGACCGCCAGTCTGTGCTTGTCGAGGAGTGGGACGACCAGTCCACGCTGTTTTCAACGTTGCCGTCGAGCGAGGTCCGCTTTGGCAGCGAATACGACGTCTCAATCGTTCGCAAGGAGCGAGTGGCCGGGCGCCAGACAATTCTTGTCGCCATCCGACCGCACGATGGCTACCGCTACGGGCACCGCATCTGGCTCGATACAGAAACCGCATTTCCTTTGCAAACTCAGCTCATTAGCGAGGATGGAACGGCGCTCGAGCAGGTCAAGTTCGCCGATATCAGCCTGAACAAGACTATCGATGCGAGCGCTTTGGCTCCATCGTATAGCACCGAGAACTTCCGCTGGCTGACACAGCCGTCACGCCATGTCAGCCATGAACTGGAAACGGAGTGGGCGAGCACTGATATGCCGCAGGGATTCCAGACAGTCTCCTCGCACGGAGAAAAAATGCCCGGCAGCGATGCGGTTGTGACCCACATCATGTACAGCGATGGTCTCGCAAGCGTGTCCGTGTTTATTGCACCCAGGGACTCGGCTGTCTCTGAAGGGCCCTCGCGGGTAGGTGGCTCTAATTCCTACAGCGTGGTTATCGACGGCCACCGGGTTACGGCGGTCGGGGAGGTGCCGGCCATGACCGTCGAGCAAATCGCGACGACGATGGCGCGTCGCTGACACCCACCTCCTGTAAACTTTTGCCATGGAACACAGCCGCGGCCGAATAATTTCAGTTGCTGACGACCTGTCACACGCCACCGTTGAGGTGAATACCGAGGTATTTTGCTCTCGGTGTGCGAGCGGCAAGGGATGCGGCGCCGGAATTTTCGGCAGTGACCGTGGCCCCCGGCGTCTTGACGCCCCTGTCGTCGGGCACCTTGAACTGCGTGAGGGAGATGAAGTGCAGATCGAACTGGCCCCGCAGAGCGTGCTGCACGCGGCTCTTATCGTATATGGGATACCGCTGGCGGCGACGGTGCTCGTGACGGGCATCGCCTATCTCGCGCGCCTGACCGATGCCGAAGCTGTTCTGGCGGTGATGGCGGGTATTACGGTGAGTGTGTTTATCAGCCGCCAGAGACTGCGACGATCCAACTGTCTTCGCCAGTTCACGCCGGCTATTACAGGACGTCTTGGCAGGGTGGAATGAGGGCCCTGCAGGTCTACAGCCGCGAGGGCTGCCACCTCTGCGAGGCGCTGATTGACGAACTTAAGCCCCTGATAGACGGCAAACTTAAGCTCGATGTGCGTGATATCGACACCAATCCGGAGTGGCATGAGCGCTGGTTCATGGACATCCCGGTCGTCGAGTACGAGGGCACATTGGTCTGTATGCATTTTCTCGATCACGACGCGATTACAGGTATACTTCGCGGCTGAATTTTCCGGCGATTTCGCCGCTCAAGCTTACGGTTACGCCGTTGGCGCCAGGTCCCCCCTTTTGATGAAGCAGATACGCAACTTTTCGATCATCGCCCATATCGATCATGGCAAGTCGACGCTCGCGGATCGATTTATCCAGCTATGCGGTGGCCTGGCAGATCGTGAAATGTCGGAGCAGGTCCTCGATTCGATGGACCTCGAGCGTGAACGCGGTATTACGATCAAGGCACAGAGTGTATCGCTCGACTACACGGCCAGCGATGGCGAGACCTACCAGCTGAATTTCATCGACACGCCAGGTCACGTGGACTTCTCCTACGAGGTATCCCGATCCCTGGCGGCCTGCGAGGGGGCGTTGCTCGTGGTGGATGCTGCACAGGGCGTTGAGGCGCAAAGTGTCGCGAACTGCATCACGGCGATCGACCAGGGACTCGAAGTGCTGCCCGTGCTTAACAAGATCGACCTGCAGGCGGCTGAGCCGGAGAAAGTCGTTGCCGAGATCGAGGACATCATCGGTATCGATGCCCAGGATGCGATCCATGTGAGCGCGAAGACTGGCCAGGGCATACCTGAACTTCTGGAACAGATTGTCGAACTCATCCCGCCACCTCAGGGCGATCCGGAAGGACCGTTGCAGGCGCTGATCATCGACTCCTGGTTCGACAACTACGTCGGTGTGGTGTCTCTTGTGCGGGTTATGAACGGCCACCTGACCAAAGGTAGCAAGATCAAGGTGATGTCCACGGGTGTCTCATACAACGCAGATCGCGTCGGTGTGTTCACGCCCAAAATGGAAGATCGGAAAGAGCTCAGGACCGGGGAGGTCGGGTTCGTTATCGCGGCAATCAAGGATATTTATGGCGCGCCGGTCGGGGATACGCTGACGACGACGAAAAACGCATGCGCAGAGATGCTGCCGGGATTCAAGCAGGTCCAGCCACGAGTGTTCGCAGGCTTGTTCCCAATCAGCTCCGATGATTATGAGAATTTCAGAGAGGCACTGCAGAAGTTGCGCCTGAATGACGCGGCCCTGCATTTTGAGCCCGAGACGTCAGCGGCTTTGGGATTTGGTTTCCGCTGCGGCTTCCTTG
>Ga0224513_10000540_pt1 | contig 14428 bp, 14 predicted proteins | sample SF_May12_sed_USG_5_FD_169109 | JGI IMG/M metagenome (GOLD analysis project Ga0224513, IMG submission 169109) | Sediment microbial communities from San Francisco Bay, California, United States - SF_May12_sed_USGS_21 | ecosystem: Environmental > Aquatic > Marine > Sediment | place: USA... | reverse complement strand
GATCGGGCCCTCGAAGCCTTTTCCCCGAAGATGTCGGAGTGCCTCGATGAACTCCTCTCCGAAACCGATGATGTACGCCGATGCCGGGTTGTGGGCGGCGAGAAGGTCGGCAGATTCAGATTCCCATCCATCCTCGTCAAGCCCCACCCGACCGACGACCTCGCCTCCCATCGCCTGCTCGAAAACCAGGCGGAACGGAGGCTCGATACCTTGCGCCTGCGCGGAATCTGCAGCATAGATAATCACCGAGGTCTTGTCCTGGTCGTCATACAGAAATCTGCCGGCCCGACGGCCCTCGAGCTCGTCGGAGGCGAAGACCCTGAAGAATCTCCGAGAGTCTTTGGTCAGGCTCGGCGCGGAGGCTGAAGGTGAGACGGCAATCGAGTCCGTTTCGTCGAGCACTGGAAGCAAGGCGCGAGCTGTGTCAGACGTGGTGCCGGCAACGAACAGAACCGCTCCCTCTCCCGCGAGGCGCCTCATCTCGTCGGCGCCTGTTGTCGGATCGGATTCTGTGTCGCCCCAGAGCACCTGAAATCCGTCGGGGAGATTTGCTTGATCCATCTCGAGAGCGAGATCGATACCCCGCTTCATGCTTTCGCCGTGGGTTGCGGCCTCTCCGGTCATTGGCAGGAGCACGCCGACCACTGGCTTGCTGCCGCACGCCGATAGGGCGACAATCGCGGCCAGAGTCAGCGTAGTTGTTGCGATTGTTTTCGCGGGTTTCACGGCTCCACCTCCATCGGGACTTTCGTCTCGGCGGCCATCATACAGAAATTCGGGTCTATTGTGGGGTCAGATCTCTTTTCGTCATGCGAGGATGAGCTTCACACCCATGGCGATGACCGCAGCAACGAACACCACCCTGATCGGGCGCTCACCGTGGGTGATCGTGACTCGCGTGGCCAGCCATGCGCCGGCCGCATTGCCAACAGCCAGCGCCAATCCGCCGAGCCACCACACCTTACCCTCCAGGGCAAAGACCAGAAGGGCCGGAATGGTGTAGATGCCAACGATGAATACCTTGTGCATGTTGACGCGAATCAGGTCGAGGCGCAGTAGTTGATAGAGGATAGGCATGATGAGAAAGCCGACTCCGGCCTGAAGAAATCCGCCCCAGAATCCGACACCAATCATTGCGAGATGGGCGAGGGCCGGACGGCTGACACTGCCATCCTGATCGGCGGATGAGGGTCTCTTGCGGAGGATCAAAATAACCGCAGCTACCAGTACGATACCGAGAATTCGCTTGAAAAGGACTGGATCGACGACCACCGCGGCATAGGCCCCGGCGACCGCTCCAGGAACCGTGCACAGAGCGAGCCCGAGGCTGCGGCGAGCTTCCGAATATCCCTGGCTCCGAAAGCTCGAAACCGCAGTGATGTTCTGAACCAGAATCGCGACGCGGTTGGTTCCGTTGGCCATTGCCGGTTCGAGACCCAGAAAAATCAGAATCGGCAGAGAAATCAAAGAACCGCCGCCTGCCATCACATTGAGGAAGCCGACCGCGATCCCAGTTGTCGCGAGAAGCGGGAAATACCAGAGTTCCATGCGGGCCGTACTTTAGCAGGGGAGTGACAACGAGACGCGCGTAGGGGCTTCGACGACACCGGTGCCACTCTTCGCATTGTTTGATTGTGACGCGCCTCGCAGCAGGGAGACGACGATTTCAAACAATGCGAAGGGTGGCACCTGTCGCCTTTCAATGAGGGGCGCTTCAGATTGGCGGGACCTCCCTCGCCGACGCGAGAAGCGACTTCCGCCTTGGCCCTATCGTTGCGGAGGAAAGGTGCGGAGTATTTTACCGACCCGTTTGGCGACCTTGGCGTCCGACGGGTTTGTGCTCGTGAAGGCCCCCTCGCCAACGCCACGCCATACGAGTTGCCGGTTTTGACGGTCGATGATGTCGATGACCAGTGTTCCCTCGGGGAAGCTGTTGACCCAGGTCGAACCTCCGCGCCAGCCCCACCGTCCCCAGCCGTACCATCCGGCGCGGTTGACTACGACCCGGCGCCGAACTGCGGTGTAGAAGGTGACCAGGAAGTCGGCACCACCGGGCGAGGTGGAGTCAAAGCCTTTGGCACCGAGCTCTGCGGCCATTGCGGCGGCGATGCGCCGGTCTACGAGAGGGCTCATCTGGGGTCGGCGGCTCTCTTGACCCTGGCGCTCGAAGACTGCGAACGCGGAATAGGCGCTAAAGTCATTTTGCGAGTCGTGGTCGGCCCGAACCGTCATCGACGAACAGCCAAGGGTCGGGATGATGAGCACCGCTGCGAGCCCGATGTAATTCAGTCTGCGCATAGAGGAACTCCCTTCGCGCATTCGACGGCCAAAACCGTCGTTGGGTTGTCAGGGTCCGCTGGATAGAACGGTCGGGGCCACATCATCAGCGCTTACGTGGCGGGCGGAAAGTCGACGAACACTCGCGACATGGATTGTTCGATCTTTTCGTCCGAGTGGCTCTTCTTACCCAGGACCCGGGTTGTGACACCCCGCCACACGAGCTGGTTCTTTTCCCGATCGATGAGATCGATGATGATGGTTCCCTCGTGGTAGGTGTGGACGGTGGTGGTAGTCCAACCCGGCCAAAAGCCGTAGCCGAATCCCCAGCGCGGTCCCCAACCCCAACCCCCCCCGTAGCCCCAGCCGGTGGTGTGAAACTGCATTTGCGAGTTGAGAGACGCGTAGTAGGTGACGGCGAGATCGGCCTCACCGGGCTCGGCCCGGCTGAGGCCTTTGGCCTGCAGGTTTTCAGCGATGGCGCGCCGGATCCGCCCATCGACGATCTGGCTCGGCCCCTGAGTCGGCCCGTCAGTCTCCTCCATCTGGTACCAGGCAAAGGTCGAGTAGCTGCCGAAGTCTGCCTGATGGTCGAAATCGGTATGGATCCTGGAGGAGGAACAGGCGAAAAAAGGAATCGCGGCCGCGACAGTGATCAATGTACGCAATATCCGCATCAGTCACCTCCGCTTGCTGTGATATGCAGATTCCGCGCCAGAGGTGCCACTCCGCCGATTGAGAGCGCCATACCGCACCGGTGACACAGTTGCCACTCTTCGCGATGGTTCAGTGAGACGTGCGTTGTGGCTTCGACGACACGGGTGCCACTCTTCGCATTGTTTGCCTGGAGGCGCAACCGGTTTCGTCATCGTCAAGTCAACCAATGCGAAGGGTGGCACCTTCCTCGCCGACGCGAGAAGCGCTTACCGGGTTGTTCTCAGTTTTTTCGGAAGATCTGCGACAACTGCTCCCGAGTGTGGGATGAAGCCACTTTCTGGATCTCCTGCATCGCCGAGGGGCGCTCGTGATCGGGGGTCTTTGTGAGGCGACCTGCCCGTTCCTTGTTGATCTCGGTGGCCCACTTTTCGAGTCCGCGCAGTACGTCGTGCCGCGTAATGCGACCGATGAGCCGGTCTTCGTCCATCACCGGCAAGCACGAGAAGTCGCACTCGATGAAGGCGCGCGCCGCGGTCAGAAGGTCCATTTCAGGTGTCACAATGACCTCGAGCGATGACATGTAGTTACCGACGGTGCCACCCGCTCGCTGGTCGTAGGCCCAGTTGATGACCGTCCGTATGACGTCCTTCTCGGTCAGCAGCCCGACGACCTCATTGTCGTCGTTGACGATCGGGATGGCGGCGAAGGAGGAACGAGCGAGGACGCTCATACAGGGCGCCATCTCCTCATTTTCGTTGAAGGTCCTGGAGGCCTTCTTCATGAACTTCTTGACGATCGGTGTCTTCGCCATGGGCGTCACCCCTCGCTTATTTCCATCAGCTTAGCACCGCCGCGGATTTGATCAAGCCGGTCTCGTGAACCTGGATTCAAAATTGGTGTTCCTAAGGCTTGACGTCCTTGGTATCCTCTGTGCGCTCGACTGCTTCAAGCAGTCGTGAAAAGCGGAAAAGAGTCGGCAATGGCAGTCCACGTCATTCAAAAAGGTCTCGACCTCCCGATCAAGGGGGCGCCGGAACAGCGCTTCGGCGATACGCCGATGGTTGGGAAGGTCGCGATTCTCGCTCGCGACTACCCGTTTATGAAGCCGCGCATGCATGTGCAGGCTGGTGACCGGGTCAAACGCGGCCAGTTGCTTTTCGAGGATCGCAAGACGGAAGGCGTGCGGTTCACCTCTCCGGGCGCCGGGACCGTGGCGGCGATCAACCGTGGGGCACGGCGAGCTCTGCAGTCGGTGGTTATCGAGCTGACCCCGAGTGAACGGCGGGGCAAACCAGAGGATTCCGATTTGCAGCCGTTCGACAGCTTCACCGGTCGCGATGTGGCTGAGCTAGATTCCCAGACAGTGCTCGATCTTCTGGTGGAATCCGGGCTGTGGACGGCAATCCGGCAGCGTCCGTTTTCGAAGGTCCCATCTCCATCGTCGACCTGCCATTCGATCTTCGTGACGGCGATCGACACCGATCCGCTCTCGCCGGACCCCAAGGCCGTGCTCGAAGGACAGATGGACGACCTTCAGCGGGGTCTGAAGGTGCTCGGCCATCTGACCAAAGGCAAGGTCTACCTGTGCCGCGCACCAGGTGCGAAGATCGAGCCCGGCGACGCGCCCCGGGTCCAGGTCGAGGAGTTCGCAGGTAAGCACCCGGCCGGTTTGGCGGGGACTCACATCCATCTCCTCGATCCGGTGCATCGCGAGAAGGCGGTCTGGTACATCGGCTATCAGGACGTTGCCGCGATCGGTAGGCTGTTCGAGTCAGGGAAGCTGCCAGTCGGACGAACAGTTGCTCTCAGTGGACCGGTTGTCATCCGTCCGCGGCTTTTAAAAACCCGGTGCGGCGCCCACATCGATCCGTTGATCGATGAAGAGCTGTTCTTTGGAGGGTCCCGGGTGATCTCGGGATCGGTGCTCTACGGGCAACGGGCGAGGGGTGCGGTCTATGGTTATCTCGGGCGATACGCCAGACAGATTTCGTGCCTGGCCGAAGATCACCGGCGACGGCTATTTGGCTGGATGATGCCGGGCTCGGAACTTTTTTCGACGACCCGTGCCTACCTTTCGGGTTTCCGCGGAAAGTCCGCCAAGTACGATTTCACGACCTCCGCCAGGGGGAATCACCGAGCGATGGTTCCGATCGGATCCTTCGAGCGGGTGATGCCGCTAGACATCATGCCGACCTTTCTCCTCCGCGCCCTCATGATGGATGATCTCGAGCGAGCCGAGGCCCTCGGGTGTCTCGAGCTCGACGAAGAGGATCTCGGCCTCTGTTCCTTCGTCAGCCCGGGCAAGGAGGATTACGCGCAACATCTCCGACGCACCCTCTTCGAGATTTGGAAGGAGGAGTCATGAGCATTCTTCGCCGACTCCTCGACAATGTCGGAGATCGATTGCAGTCGGGCGGCAAGCTCGATCATCTGTACCCGCTCTTTGAGGCGATGGACACGTTTTTCTACACCCCGGACAGCGTCACAACCGGGACCACCCACGTGCGGGATGCTCTCGACCTCAAACGCATGATGTCGGTGGTGGTGGCTGCTCTGATGCCGATCGTGTTCTTTGCAATGTACAACACCGGGCTTCAGGCCCACCGAGCTATCATCGCGGGCGGCCATCCTCTCGATACCTGGCAGACCCGGCTCTTCGAAGCATTTGGTTATGGCTACACAACCGATTTCTGGGCCTGTTTTTTCCACGGTGCCATTTACTTCATACCTGTCTTCGTAGTCGGTTTTGCGGCAGGCATCACGGTCGAGGTGATCTTCGCGAGTATTCGGGGTCACGAGATCAACGAAGGCTTCTTTGTCACAGGATTCCTGCTTCCCCTGACTCTGCCTCCGACCATTCCGCTTTGGCAGGTTGCGTCGGGCGCGATCTTCGGGGTACTGATCGGCAAAGAGATCTTCGGCGGCACAGGGATGAATGTCCTCAACCCAGCTCTGACGGCGCGAGCCTTCCTGTTCTTCGCTTATCCAGCCGAAATCTCCGGCGATAAACCGTGGATCGCAGCCGACTTTGTCGGCGTCGACGGTTTTTCAGGCGCGACCTGGCTCGCGCGGGCAACTGCCGAAGGGTCGCAAACCCTCGGACCGATCGGTGGTGCGCAATGGTGGGATGCATTTATTGGTTTCATCCCGGGATCGATGGGCGAGACGTCAGCCCTGCTCTGCCTGGTGGGCGCCGCGATTCTGATCATCACCCGGATCGGGTCCTGGCGGACCATGCTCGGCGTCGTCGTCGGTTCGGCTGCCACGGCTGTCCTCCTCAATCTGATCGGTTCTGACACCAATCCGGCATTCTCAATCCCGTTCGCATGGCACCTGGTCCTCGGAGGCTGGGCATTCGGAACCGTGTTCATGGCAACCGATCCGGTCTCTTCCGCCTTCACGGACAAAGGTCGACTCATCTATGGATTCGGCATCGGCGTCATGGTGATTCTGGTCCGGGTGGTCAACCCGGCCTATCCGGAAGGGATGATGCTGGCGATCCTCTTTATGAACATGTTTGCACCGTTCATCGATCACTTTTTCGTCCAGGCGAACATCAAGCGGAGGTTGGCGCGCAATGCGGCAGGACAGTAACGCCTACATCATCGGCTTCGCGACCACGGTGTGCCTTGTTTGCTCGATTGTGGTTTCGACCTCGGCCGTAGCGCTGAGGGAGCGACAGGACCGCAACAAGGTCCTCGATCGCCAGACCCAGGTGTTGGTGGTCGCTGGTCTCCTCGAAGAGGGCCAGAACGTGAGCCCTGAAGATGTCGAGAGCCTCTTCGATGAGAACATCCAGATCCGTGTCATTAATCTCGAAACCGGCGGTTACGAGGATTCGATCGAGTCATCCACCTACGACCAGCGCAAAGCGACGAAGGACCCTGCGGCCAGTCGATCGGCCCCGGCCAACAACGCTGGCCTGACGCGCCTGCCCGACAACGCGCTTGTCTACCAGCGGGTGGAGGACGACGCGGTACAGTCGCTGATTCTGCCGATCGAGGGCAAAGGACTGTGGTCGACGTTGTACGGATTCATCGCGCTGGCGCCGGATACCACCACCATCCAAGGCATCACCTTTTACGAACACGGAGAAACGCCGGGGCTTGGTGGCGAGGTCGACAACCCGACCTGGAAGGCGCTGTGGGTTGGGCGCCAGGCCTACGATAACGATTGGGCGCCGGCCATCGAGGTCATCAAGGGTGCTGCAGGGCCTGTGGCCGAGGATCCCTTCAGGGTCGATGGGCTCTCGGGGTCAACGTTGACCGCGCGCGGGGTGACCAATCTGGTCCAATTCTGGCTCGGCGAAAACGGATTCGACCCGTATCTCGAAAGGCTCCGCGTCGAGGGGAGCGGCTCATGAACGCCAAGCAAAAGAGCACGCTTCTCGACCCACTCTTCAACGACAATCCCATCGCCGCCCAGGTGCTCGGAATCTGCTCGGCCCTCGCGGTCACGACCAAGCTCGAGACCTCGGTCGTGATGTCGATCGCTGTGATCGCGGTGATGTCGCTGTCGAACTTGACGATATCGATTATTCGCAATCTGATCCCGTCCTCGATCCGGATCATCGTCCAGTTGACGGTAATCGCGTCGTTGGTCATCGTCACTGACCAGGTTCTGCAAGCGTTCTTTTTCGACATTTCGAAACAGCTGTCGGTCTTTGTCGGCCTGATCATTACCAACTGCATCGTGATGGGTCGCGCCGAGGCCTACGCCATGCAGAACCCCCCAGTTGACAGCCTCCTCGACGGACTCGGTAACGGTCTCGGTTACAGCTTGATTCTGATCGTGGTCGGGTTTTTTCGCGAGCTGATCGGCTCAGGCAAACTCTTCGGCGTCCAGGTGCTGCCGCTGGTGACCGATGGCGGCTGGTACCAACCAAACGGGCTCTTCGTGCTCGCGCCCGGGGCGTTTTTCATCATCGGGATTCTGATCTGGCTCTTGCGGACCTGGAAGCCAGAGTTGCAGGAGGACTGAGATGTTGGAGCACTACCTCAGCCTCGCCGTCAAAGCGATCTTTGTCGAGAATATGGCCCTGGCCTTCTTCCTCGGCATGTGCTCATTCCTCGCAGTTTCGAAGAAGGTCGAGACCGCCCTTGGGTTGGGCGCCGCAGTGACCTTTGTCCTGACGGTCACGGCGCCGCTGAACAATCTTATCTACAACTACCTGCTCAAAGAGGGCGCGCTGACCTGGCTCAATCCCGCCTGGTCGGGTGTTGACCTCAGCTTTGTTCGATTCCTGGCGTTCATCGGTTCGATCGCTGCCTCTGTTCAGATCGTCGAAATGATACTTGACCGATATGCGCCCAAGCTTTATTCGGCACTCGGCGTGTTTCTGCCACTGATTGCCGTCAACTGCGCCATTCTCGGTGGTTCTCTCTTCATGGTCGAACGCGACTACACCTTCGGTGAGAGCGCCGTCTTTGGTTTCGGCTCGGGCTTTGGCTTTTTGCTCGCGATTGTCGCCCTGGCTGCGATTCGCGAAAAGATGGTTTACTCAGACGTCCCGCCGGCTCTGCGAGGGCTCGGCATCACATTCCTTGTCACCGGCCTGATGGCGATTGCCTTCATGGCATTCGCGGGGATCCAGTTGTAGGCAGGTGGATTGATGCTGACTATCATCCTCGGAGTCGCCGTATTCGTCTTTGTCATCGTGACTCTGGTGGTCGTCTTGATGATCGCCAAGTCGAAGCTCGTGGCATCAGGTGATGTGACGATCACCGTCAACGACGATCCGGACAAGGCTATCGTGGCCGCGGCGGGCGATACCCTGCTCAACACACTCGGTGCCCGCAAGATCTTCATCCCGTCGGCTTGTGGTGGCAAGGGAACCTGCGGCGTCTGTAAGCTTTCGGTCCTCGAAGGCGGCGGCGCATTGCTGCCGACTGAAACCTCACACGTCAGCCGCGGAGAAGCGCGCGAAGGTGTTCGCCTGTCGTGCCAGGTCAAGGTCAAACAGGACATGAAGATCGGAATCCCGCCCGAGATCTTCGATGTCCGCAAGTGGCGCTGCAGGGTGCGGTCGAATCACAATGTCGCGACCTTTATCAAGGAACTCGTACTCGAACTTCCGGAGGGCGAAGAGGTACCCTTCCGGGCGGGCGGCTACATTCAGATCGAGTGTCCACCGCATGTCGTCAACTACTCCGACTTTGAGATCGAGGACGATTACCGCGGCGACTGGGACAAGTACAGCATGTGGCAGTTCGTCTCCAAGGTCGACGAGCCGGTGACCCGCGCCTATTCGATGGCCAGCTATCCGGGGGAAGAGGGCATCATCATGCTCAACGTTCGCATCGCCTCTCCTCCGCCGAACATGCCGAGCGTGCCTCCGGGCAAGATGTCGTCCTATATCTTCAGCCTCAAACCGGGTGACGAGGTGACAATCTCGGGGCCGTTCGGCGAATTCTACGCCAGGGAAACCGACAACGAGATGGTCTTTATCGGCGGTGGCGCGGGTATGGCGCCGATGCGATCCCACATCTTCGATCAGTTTCGTCGTATTCACACAGATCGGAAAGTTTCTTTCTGGTATGGCGCGCGGAGTCTGCGGGAGGCCTTCTACCAGGAAGAATTCGACGAGATCGACAAGGCCAACGCCAATTTCGGTTGGCACCTCGCGTTGTCGGATCCGCTGCCTGAGGATGAGTGGACTGGCGACACCGGCTTTATCCACCAGGTGGTGCACGAAAAATATCTCAAGGACCATCCGGCGCCGGAGGACCTCGAGTACTACATGTGTGGACCACCGATGATGAACCAGGCGGTCATCAACATGCTTCTGGATCTCGGCGTCGAGCCTGAGAACATCATGCTCGACGACTTCGGCGAGTAACGCGGAGGAAACTGATGTCTCCTTCGGGCGGCCCTCCACCGCTTCGGCGCCTGGTCATTCCGGGGCTGTTTGTAGCGGGCCTCTTCGCCATCTACTTTTTTCGGCAGGGGCCGAACACTGCCGTCTCCAGTGAGCTTGCGATCACCGGTACCACCATGGGCACCACATTCAACGTCAAGGTGGTGACGGATGATCTGACCGACGCGAATCGGGAGCGCCTGACGCTGCTCGTGCGCGCAGCGCTCGACGGCGTCGACGAGCACATGTCGACCTACCGATCGGATTCCGAGATCGAGCAGTTCAACCGTGGCGACACCGAGCCTTTTGCGGCCTCTCAGGATCTACTCGTGGTGGTCGCCGAGGCTCAGAGGGTGGCACGGCTCACGGGAGGCGCATTCGACATCACTGTCGGGCCCCTGGTCGACATCTGGGGATTCGGCCCGCCGGGTGCGACCGAGGCCCCGGACGAGGATACCCTTCAGGAGCTGGTGGCGGTGACCGGCTTCGAACAGCTCGAGGTCGATGTCGAGGGAGGGGCGCTGCGTAAGGCCCGAGCCGACTGTCGGATCGATCTTTCCGCCATCGCCAAGGGCTTCGCCGCGGACCAGGTTTCGGAATTGCTTGCAGGGCAGGGTCTGCCGCACCACATGGTGGAGGTCGGTGGCGAGGTTCGAGCGCGCGGTTTCAATGGATCCGGGCAGGTCTGGCGCATCGGCATCGAACGACCTACCGCCCAGGGTCGGTCGGTGCAACTCGTGGTTCCGCTCGCAGACCTTTCGCTCGCGACTTCGGGCGATTACCGCAACTTCATTGAGCGTGATGGTGTTCGAATCTCTCATACCATCGACCCACGGACCGGTCGGCCGATCTCCCACAATCTGGCTTCGGTGTCGGTCATCCATGCGAGCTGCATGACCGCAGATGGGCTGGCCACTGCGTTGAGTGTCCTGGGACTTGACGAGGGATTTGAGCTTGCCGATCGGCAGGACATCGCGGCATACTTTCTGGTACGGGTCGCTGATGACGTCTTCGAGGAGAGCCAGACCAGCGCTTGGAAGAGGTTGACCGAGAATTCATCGAGCACGGGAGTTGTTGAATAGGAAAGACGATGCAGACTCTCCTCCTGACCTTCGCCATCTTCACGATCGCGGTTCTTCTGATGACCGCGGGTGTTCTGATCAGCGGTCGCAGCCTCAAGGGCTCGTGTGGCGGCCCGAGCTGCAAGTGCAACGCGGAAGGCAAAGACCTGGGCGCATGTGACTTCGAAGAATCGACGTTGCCGACGCTGCCTGCCAGTGATCAGTAATCAGTTACCAGTAATCAGTACCCAACCACCCCCTCGGGCTCTCACACCGGCTGCTCGTCGCTGATCACTATTCACTGATCACTGGGTGGGTGGGGGGACTAGCCGCCGGAGACCATCTCCTCGGCATCCGGGGGTGTGGCGTCATCCGGATCGTCCCAGAAACCTTTCGGCAAGAACACTTTTTGAGTGCCGCTGCGTTTACCGCGGCGGACGAGGTGGCCGTGCTCGGGGAACGGCTCCTCGCGATCAATGCCGGCGAGCCCCTCTTCGAGCTCGGAGAGCTGTTGCACCTTCATCAGCCGTTCACGGAGGCGGGCACTCGACCGGAAGCCTCTGGTGTACCAGCCGCAGTGCTTGCGGAAGGACAGCATGGCCTGCCGCTCACCGAACCAATCCACGAGCAGTTGCGCGTGCTCGACCATGAGGTCAGCCACGTCGCCGAAGGTCGGTGGTGCCTGAGGCTCACGACCGGCAAAGACGTCCGCGAGATCGCGGAACAGCCACGGGCGCCCGAGACAGCCGCGCCCTACCGCAACACCATCGCAGCCGGTCTCCCGCACCATTCGGGTGGCGTCGTCCGCGACCCAGATGTCGCCGTTGCCGAAGACCGGAATTGACGTCAGAGCCTGCTTGAGCTCGCCGATCGCGGGCCATTTCGCGTGTCCGTCATAGAGCTGAGCGGCGGTGCGCGCGTGGAGGGTGACGCCGGCGCACCCCTGGTCCTCCGCGATCCGGCCGGACTCGAGGAAGTTGAGGTGTTCTTCGTCAATCCCCATCCTGAATTTGATCGTCACAGGAATCTCCGCCGCCGCGGCCACCGCGGCCCGGACAATCGACTCGAGCAATCGCGGTTTTGCCGGAATGGCCGCACCGCCGCCTTTACGGGTCACTTTGCGGACCGGGCAGCCGAAGTTGAGGTCAAGGTGGTCGACGCGGCCTTCACCGACAAGACGGCGCACCGCCTCGCCGACATACCGCGGGTCGACGCCGTAGATCTGGAGGCTCCGTGGCCGCTCGTCGGGCCCGAAATCGGCCAGCTTGAGGGTTTTCTCTCGGCCCTCGACCAGGGGGCGGGCGGTGATCATCTCGCTGATATAGAGCCCGGCGCCAAAACGGCGGCACAGGGCTCGGAAGGGATAGTTTGTGACCCCGGCCATCGGCGCCAGGACAACCGGTGGCGAGACCTCAATCGGCCCGATGCGGACGCTTTGAGGAATCGTCATCGATCCCTCAAAAGAAAAACGCCGCGGTGACCGCGGCGTTCGATGATCAGATTGCGAGGTCGGGTCACTTCAGGAGATTCTCGAGGAAGGTCGCCGTGAGCACGACCCCAAAGCCGGACGCTCCTTTCGGTAGTCCATTGTGCTCTTTCTCGTTGTACCCGACGCCGGCGATGTCGAGGTGAGCCCAGCTCACCTTTTCGGGGACCCACTGTTTGAGGAAGGTGCCCGCCGTGACCGCCCCGCCCCAGCGTCCACCGACGTTCTTGATGTCCGCCCACTCGCTCTTGAGGTAAGAGAGGTACTCGTCGTACAGTGGCATCGGCCACACCCGCTCACCGACCTGTTCGCCGAGCTTCTGGAGCTCATCGAGGAGACCTTGATCGTTGCCCATCATCCCGGCGGCCTCGTGGCCGAGGGCGACGATACAGGCCCCGGTCAGGCTGGCAAAATCGATCACGATGTCGGGATTGAAGCGGGCCGAGTAATGCAAGGCATCGGCGAGGATCAGACGGCCCTCGGCATCGGTGTTGTCGACCTCGACGGTTTTTCCACTGGAAGTCGTGAGAATATCTCCGGGTCTGATCGCGGTCCCCGACGGCATGTTCTCGACCGCCGGGATCAGACCGACAACCTTGATCGGCAGGTCGAGGTCGGCCACTGCTCGCATGACGCCCATGACGGTCGCTGCGCCGACCATGTCGGCCTTCATCGCGCTCATCCCGGCGCCGGGCTTGAGCGAGATGCCGCCCGAATCGAAGGTCACACCTTTGCCGACCAGCACCACCGATTTCTTGGGTTTCTTGGGCCGGTGCTCGATGACGAGCATCCGTGGCTCCTGTTCGGAGCCCTGGCAAACGCCGAGGATGCCGCCCATTTTCTCCTTTTGCAGCTCTTTCAGCCCGAGGATGGTGACCCGCAGACCTTTCGCCTCTTCGGACATTTCCTTTGCCGCCTGCGCAAAGGTCTCCGGGTTAAGGTCATTCGCGGGCCGGTTGGTGAGGTCGCGCGCCAGCACCTGGGAGGTCCTCAACAGGCGGACCCGCACCAGCCGCTCTTCCAGTTCTTCCTCGGTTTCTTTGCTGAGGGGGAGGATGTGGAGGCCGTCGATTTTTTCGAACTCGTTCTTCTTCGACTTGAAGGTGTCGAAGGTGTAGTCCGAGATCGAGGCTTCGCGGAGGGCGAAGAGGCGCGATTCGGCGGCGGTGAGGCCATGGACCTTGACCGGTACGCCGAGTGCGATTTGGTACTCGCGATTTTTAGTGGCCTGGCGCATGACCCGGTTGAGGGCCTCGCGCATCCTCGAGTGGGTGATGTCCTTCTCGGGACCGATACCGACGAAAGTGATCCGGTGAGCAAGGTCGAGTGGACACTCGCCCGAGATCAGCTCGCCCTCCTCACCGCGCGGGCCGAGGGCTTTGGCTTTTGCTCTCAACGACTTGCGTTCCTTGGCCGAGAACTCGAGCCCGCCTAGCGGATCGCTATCAGTGCTCTGGAGAATGTAAATACAATCGAGGGGCTCTTCGGGGACTGTGCGGAACTGGTGAAGATCTGCCATGGGGTGAGGTTGGTCCTCCTCTAAAAGTCGTCAGTACGGCGCGGAATTGTAGCACACCCTACTAATGTCAAGATAAGAGGCTTGAGATCAGCAACTTAGCTTCTTTTTGTATATTGAAATCGGGGTCAATTTCCCGATTTGGGCATGAAGGTTGCTAGGACCCGGATCTCGTCCGCAAACAACCCAGCAGTGAGTTCGTCGAAAGCAATGAAACGTACCGTTGTCAGCGACGAATCGGGGTGGCCGTCGAGCCACAATCGAGCTTCCTCGACGATGGTTGCAACGCCCTCCTGCTTTGGATAGCCGAAAATGCCGGTCGAGATTGCGGGCAGCGAAATCGATGCCGCGCCAAGTTCCGCGGCGCGATCCAGGCTTGCCCGCACCGCCGATCGAAGCGAGGCCTCCTCGTTTCCGTCGCCCCAGATCGGTCCCACCGCATGGATCAACCAGCGACACGAAAGGTTGCCGGCGGAGGTGACCGTGGCATTACCGGTCGCGACCGGCGCGAGTTTGTTTGACTCTTCCTGGATCACAGCTCCGCCGCGCGCAACGATGGCTCCTGCGAGACCGCC
>Ga0224513_10000537_pt1 | contig 14440 bp, 9 predicted proteins | sample SF_May12_sed_USG_5_FD_169109 | JGI IMG/M metagenome (GOLD analysis project Ga0224513, IMG submission 169109) | Sediment microbial communities from San Francisco Bay, California, United States - SF_May12_sed_USGS_21 | ecosystem: Environmental > Aquatic > Marine > Sediment | place: USA: California... | reverse complement strand
CGCCGAGCTCCTCAGCGCCGCCGATTCCGCCTGCTATGTGGCCAAGGACAGAGGCCGCAACCAGATCCATGTCACCCGAATTGACGACTCCGCCGTGCGGATCCGCCACACCGAAATGCTGTGGGTAGAGAGAATTAATCGCGCCCTCCACGAGAACCGTTTCCGACTCTTCAAACAGCCGATACGCCCCCTCCAGAAGAAAGACGCGCCCCGGTACCACGAGTTGTTGTTGCGGCTGGTCGATGCTGAAGGCAATATCGTCGCACCGAGCCAGTTCATCACCGCAGCGGAGCGCTATCGGATGATGCCGGTCATCGATCTCTGGGTCGTAGGCGAGGCGCTGAGTTCTATAGGTTCAATCGCAAACTCGGCCATCGAGGATACCGTAGCATTCACAATCAACCTGTCGGGACAGAGCTTTGGAAACGTAGAGCTCAAAGAGCTTATTCTCGAGCAGCTCGATCAACTCCAGATCCCGCCCGGGAAGGTGATGTTTGAAATTACCGAAACCGCGGCTATCACCAACCTTTCGCAGGCCCTCGATTTCATGAAAGCTCTCCGCGCACGAGGATGCCGGTTCATTCTCGACGATTTTGGAAGCGGCCTCTCCTCTTTCCGATACCTGAAGAGCCTCGACATCGAGTTTCTCAAGATCGACGGCGAGCTCGTTCGCGAGGTCGCCACCGACCCGATACAGCGGGAGATGGTGGCTGCGATCCACCGGATCGGGGAATCGATGGGAATCCAGACTATCGGCGAGTGGGTCGAAAACTCGGAGATCGAACAAACCCTGACCGAGATCGGCGTCGACTATGCTCAGGGCTGGGAAATCGGCCGGCCGGAACCGCTGGCCGAGTCATGACCTCCACCTTCCTGCTTGAAAAAATTTGCCGCATTGCGGCATTTTGAATTCTTCGACATCCTCAACCCCAACAACATGCCCACGTCGCGATTCGTCTTCCCGGAGATTCCTCGATCTCCAATATTGTGAGCATCTTGATGCCCTAGCTACAGGTCAGTCCATCACCCCATCCGCTTGACACCGTTGCCGCACTGCGTTATATAAAAGTGGACGCCGCAGAGCGGCATTCCGCTCCACGAATTGCCCGCGGTGCTGGAGAAACGTCATGATCAGACTCATCAAACGATATGGAAGCCGCAAGCTTTACGACACCGAGGAGAGCCGATATGTGTCGCTCGACGAGCTGGCGGGGTGGATCCGAACAGGTCAGCAGATTCGGGTCGTTGACAACAAGACCGGTGATGACGTCACATCGCAGACATTGACGCAAATCATTTCCGAAGAGGGCCGCAAAGGCACTGCTTTGCTACCCAACGAACTTCTCCACGAGCTGATCCGGATCGGCGAACAGGCGGTCTCGTCGGGCGTCGAACAGCTCCAGACCAGAATGGATCGACTGGTCCAGGCTTCTATCGATCGCATCGGCCCGGTGCGCCGCGCACGCGAGGAGATGGGGCGGCTTCGTGAGCGTCTCGAGGATCTCGAGAGCTCGCTCGCAGCAATCGATACCACCGGTCAGGACTCGGAAGGCCCTTCATCGGGTCCAAAGGACTCGTCCTGAGCGGTCGCGGATGATAGCGTCCCACACTTCGACAGCCAAGATCGGACTCGCTCTGGCAGGGGGCGGACCTGAAGGAGCGATCTACGAGATTGGTGCCATCCGAGCCCTCGACGAATCCATCGAGGGGCTCGACCTGAATGATCTCCACATCTACGTCGGGGTCAGCGCTGGGGCGTTCATCTCGTCGTGTCTCGCCAACAACCTGTCGACGGCCCAGATGTGTCGAGCGATTGTCAAACCCGAACCCGGCGAACATCCGTTCGTGCCGGAAAACTTTCTCACGCCTGCGGTCGGGGAATTGGTTCGCAGTGGACTCAAGGTTCCGCGATTGCTCGGGGAAGCATTCTGGAAGATGCTCTCCCACCCCGCCGAGTCGAGCCTCTTCGAGCCCATGAATCGCCTTGCGAGGGCACTGCCCGTCGGTATTTTCAAAAACGACCCGATCCGTGCGTACCTCGCCAAGATCTTCAGCATGCACGGCCGCACCGACAACTTCCGCGAGCTCAGGCGAAAGCTGGTGCTGGTGGCCACCGACCTCGACTCGGGACAGCCAGTCCGTTTTGGTGAGCCGGGCCTGGATCACGTGCCGATCTCGAAAGCGGTCCAGGCCTCTACCGCACTGCCCGGCCTCTACCCTCCGGTACTCATCGATGGTCGCTTTTACGTCGACGGGGTCCTCCTGAAAACCGTCCACGCATCAGTAGCGCTCGAGGAAGGCGTCGACCTCGTGTTGTGCGTCAACCCGATCGTGCCCGTCGACACATTCCGCTCGGTCGAGCTCGGAGTCATGCGCCGGGGTCAGCTCGTCGATCGCGGGTTGCCGACGGTGCTCGCACAGACATTCCGCACTCTCGTCCACTCTCGAATGGGGACCGGCCTCGCAGCCTACGAAACCAGATATGCCGACCGGGATGTGCTCGTCTTCGAGCCGAGGCGCGACGACTACACCATGTTCTTCACCAACGTATTTTCTTTTACCAACCGCAAAAAGGTGGTCGAACACGCGTATCAGAGCACCCGCCGCAAGCTGTTGCGCAACCGACACCGAATTGAACCCATCCTCGAGCGCCACGGGCTCCGCCTCCGTACCGAGATCCTCGAGGAAGAGAGTGACCTCTGGGAGTCTGTTGACCTCCACGGCCGGCGCAAATCGACTTGGCACGTCAAGAAGCGCCTCGACAAGGCCCTCGCGAAGATCGAAGCTCTGGTCGCCGAGCACTCCTCTTAGGCGCGGACCTTTCAACTCGCCGCCACCTCACCTATAACGCAGAGAATTTATTCAGTTTGTGAGACCCCTGGCCATCGACAGCCACAAAAGGCCGCGGGCAGGCCCGGTGCGTCGAATTGTTTAAATTCAGCACTGTCTCACTGTCTCATTGTCTCAATGTCTTGCAAAACAATTTTGAGACACGCGACACACTGACCAATCGAACGACACATATTGGGCGAAAGTATTGAAATGATTGATCTTTTGGGGTACGGGTCGGACCAGGGATGAGACACTCGGTGACCGGACCGCTGGCGTCCGCTGTCTCACATCATTGTTTTCGATACAGTCGCGACGGTGCGTTCTTCAGAGAAGAGCACCTTCAAGTGTCTTATTTAAAATAACTTAAATGGAAATGTGACCGACATCACAGACCTGGCACGAAAGTTGCTGTTAAACGTCAGCAATGGTTTCTATTTTGAGATACCTCGGTCCGATCGAAGGAATGAGGAATGAGTCGGCGAAAGAGAATCACAGGATACCGAGCGAGGTATGGAGCAAGCAGCAGTCTACTCGCCTGCCGCACATTGTCGTGTCGCAAACATTAACGAAAAATCTCTATGGAGAATGAGGAGGGTAGTCGTGAAGAGAATTGTTCTTGTGCTTTCAATAATCTTGTGTGTGGGCCTCGTTTGGTCCCCACTCGCCCAGGCGCAGGTGGTCCAGACGCCGTTGGACCCGGCGGGCATACCGAAGTTCGTCAACAACCTGCCGATGCTCAAGTTCGAGCCGGACAAGAAGGGCAACTGGAAGGGTGACATTCCGGTGGCCCTTGGGGAATCGATCACCGTCAGCATCTGCGAATTCAAAGCAAAAATCCTCCCGGACGGAACCGTTGACACGGTTACCGGTCTGGCCGTACCGAACGAGACCTTTGTTTGGGGCTACCAGATCGGGGATGTCTGCCATCCCTTCCCCAAGCACTCCTACATCGGTCCGGTCGTGGTTGCCGAGCGCGGCACCCCGACCCAGATGACCTTCATCAACCAGCTCGGTCTCTCCTGGAACAGCAACGTTCCTGCCTACACCCAGAACACCGACCAGACAATGCACTGGGCAGACCCGCTGAATGACGAGTTCAACCAGTGCGCCAAGTACCTGTCCATGTATGGCGGCGCTCCGGTTGGAGAGTGTGCGAACAACTATGTTGGTCCAATCGGCGCCGCGGTCCACCTCCACGGTGGTGAAATCCCGCCAAACCTCGACGGAGGACCGGACTCCTGGTTCACCTTCGACGGAAACTATCAGGGTCATGGGTTCTATACCCGCGAGGTCGATAACATCGACGACATCACCTTGCCCAACGCTGACTTTCCCGCCGGCGTCCTGGTGAAGAACCGCCCCGATGGCGTCTATCACCGGAGTGAAGGCGACACCTGGACAGCCAATGCGCCGATCGACCGTGCGACCTATGTCTACCCCAATACTCAAGAGGCCGCCAATATCTGGTTCCACGACCACATCCTCGGCATGACCCGACTCAACGTCTACGCCGGGATCGCCGGTGCCTACATCATCACCGATCCTGGCGCCACGAATCCGAACCTTGGTCAGGTGACCGACCTCGTGCCCTTGGTGATCCAGGACCGCATGTTCGACACCAACGGCCAGCTCTATCTCTCCGGCCCCGGCGGCAACACCACCATCGAGCGCCCCTACTGGGTCGCCGAGTTCATCGGCGATGTCGCCGTGGTCAACGGCGCCGCCTGGCCGAAGATGACGGTCGAGCCGAAACGCTACCGCTTCCTTTTCCTCAACGGCTCCAACTCCGTGGGCTACAACCTCTGGCTCGAAGATGCCGCAACGGCCGCGGCCGGTCCACCTCTTTGGGTGATCGGCACCGACGGCGGCTTCCTCGACGTGCCGGCCATCGCCCACGAGCCGGGCTTCAATCCGCAGGACTTGAATTACCCCGGACCCATCGTCGGCGACAAGCTCGTGCTGCTCCCCGGCGAGCGCTACGAGGTCATCATCGACTTCACCAACCACGCCGGCCAGAATCTCGTAATGGCGAACGATGCCTGGAATCCCTACCCGTTCGGCGGTGCACCGCCGATTCCGCAGATCATGCAGTTCGAGGTCAAGGGCAAGGTGAAGAGCCCCGGGGTGGTCTACGACCCGGCGACCGGAGCCAGCCCTCGCGTCGGCGAAGCCATCGTGGATCTAGGTTCGCTCGCGGCGGCCCCGGACGTCTATCGCCAGCTCACCCTCAACGAGGTGGCGAGCCCGATCACGGGCGTGCCGCTCGAAGCGCTGCTCAACAATTCCAAGTGGGACGGCTTGTCCGTCGACGAGACCGTCTATCCCCACACGATCCTGCCGAGAGGCGATTTCACCCAGTCGGGTGATTACCAAGTCCCGACCTACTACTCTGAGATGCCTGCCGAGGGCTCCATGGAGGTCTGGGACATCATCAACATCACCGCCGACGCCCACCCCATCCACCTCCACCTCGTCCAATTCCAGATCCTCGAGCGGATCCCCTTCGACGACATCGCCTACTTCGACGACTACTCGACCACCTTCCCCGGTGGCGCATACCTGCCCGGCTACGGGCCCCCGATGAACTACAACGCCCCGAACTCGGCGGGCGCGGTCGGCGGCAATCCGAACCCATTCGACTTCGAGATCGCCAACTCGGCGCGCGGGCCGCGCCGCGGACCCGCCGCCCACGAGGTCGGCTGGAAGGACACCGCGACCATGTACCCCGGCGAGGTGACGCGGATCGCGGTCCGCTTCGCACCCACCGACGTCCCGGCCGATGCCGCCGGTCCGCTCGGCTATCCCTTCGACCCGGATGACGGCCACGGCTATGTCTGGCACTGCCACATCCTCGATCACGAGGACAACGAGATGATGCGTCCCACCGAGGTTCTGACCAACACCGACTTCACGGGCAGAACGTTCACCCAGGGCACCGATTACTGATAACGGTAAACTCGACCGACAAACCCGGGGGAGGGCCGCACCAGCGGCCCTCCCCTTTTCTCAGCCGCCGGGTCGCACAAGAACCGAATTCAATGAGAGAATGTTGTGATGAACAAACGAACAGTTCTGATCTTGGGGGCAGTTCTGGTCGCCGTTGCGTTCGCGGCCGGTTATGTCGTTTCACCGAGTTCAACCGGGAGCGGGGGCAGCGGGAGCGGCGAGCGAGAGGTCCTCTACTACGTCGACCCCATGAACCCTTCGTTCCGGTCTCCCGAACCCGGCACTGCGCCGTGCGGCATGGCTCTCGAGCCGGTTTACGCCGACGGACAAGGCGGCGGCTCGGACCAGCGGGGTGTCATCAACGTCCGCGCCGACCGGCAGCAGTTGATCGGTGTCACGACAAGCACCGCGGTCCATGCGACGGTGCCGCACGAACTTCGGTTGCTCGGCACCGTCGAGGTGGACGAGACGCGACTCTACGACATCAGCTCCATCACCGAAGGGTGGATCCGTGAAATCACGGACGCCACCACGGGATCATTTGTCCGCAAGTCCGAGGTGCTCGCCAGGTACTACAGCCAGAACGCCTATAACCCGCAGCAGGCGTTCATCTACGCCATCAACAACATGGAACGCCAGAACAAGACCGGACAGCGCTCGCCCGACCAGGGGCTGGTGTTTGAAAAGAACATCCTCAACACCACCCAGGCGCTGCTCAACGTCGGGATGACCCAGGAGCAGATCGACAACATCAAACGAACTCGGAAAGAGGAACTCCTGGTGGAGATTCGCTCCCCTGCCGACGGTTTCATTCTCGAGCGCAACGTCTTTCTCGGCGGCGCGTTCAAACCCACCATGACCCTCTACACCGTGGCCGACCTCAGCGTTGTCTGGATCCTGGCCGACGCGTTCGAAACCGACGAGAAGTTTCTCCAGCCCGGTGTGAAGGCAATGATCAGCCACCCGGCTCTCGATCGAGATCTCGAGGCGGTTGTCAGCGACGTCCTGCCTGAATTCAGTTCGGCGACCCGAACCCTCAAGGTCCGGCTCGAGGTGAGGAACCCCGGCTTCATGCTACGGCCGGGAATGTTCGTAGATGTCGTCCAACCGGTCGAACTTGGCCCCGCCCTCACGGTGCCTCGGAGCGCGGTGCTCGACTCGGGCAGCCGCAAGATGGTTTTTATTGACCAGGGCGAAGGGAACCTCGAGGCCCGCAAGGTCACCACCGGTTGGCGCTATGGCGACCGGGTGGAGATCCTCAGCGGCCTCAAGAATGGAGACGAGGTGGTCACCTCGGGCAACTTCCTGCTCGACTCGGAGAGCCGGATGCGATCAGCGGGGGCCGACCCCGTTACCGAGGTCTCCATTGACCCGATCTGCGGGATGGAGGTCGAGCACGCTCGCGCCAAGGCCCGCGACCTCACCAGCGAGCACAACGGCGAGACGATCTACTTCTGCAACCCCAACTGCAAGAAGACCTTTGACGCCGATCCCGACGCCCACCCGGTGCCGACAACATGATCGACCGCATCATCGATTTCTCCGTCCGCAACAAGCTGGCGGTATTCGCAGTCGTCTCGCTCGCCGCCATCGCCGGATGGTGGTCCATGCAGCGCGTACCGCTGGACGCCATCCCCGATCTCTCCGACACCCAGGTCATCATCTACTCGCGCTGGAATCAATCGCCCGACATCATCGAGGACCAGGTCACCTACCCCATCGTCAGCGCGATGACCGGCGCGCCGGGGGTGCGCGCGGTGCGCGGGATCTCGGACTTCGGTTACAGCTTCGTCTATGTCATTTTCGAGGACGGGACCGATCTCTATTGGGCGCGGTCGCGGACGCTGGAGTACCTCTCACCGGTGCTGCAGCAGCTGCCCGATGGCGTCCGGACCGAGCTCGGACCCGACGCCATCGGCCTCGGCTGGATCTACCAGTATGCTCTGGTGGACAAAACCGGCACGAACAGCCTGGCAGACCTCCGGACCTATCAGGACTGGTATCTCCGCTACTACCTCGAGTCGGTGCCGGGTGTCGCCGAGGTGGCGACGGTGGGCGGCTATCAGAAGCAGTACCAGGTCACCGTCGACCCCAATAGGTTGCGCGGCTACGGCATCGGGATCCAACAGGTGGTCGAGGCGGTGCGCGACGGCACCGCCGAGGTCGGCGGCCGGCTCATGGAGTTCGGCGGCACCGAGTACATGGTCCGCGGCCACGGATACGCCGAGTCCATCGAGGACTTCGAGGAGATCGTCGTCGGCCGCAGCGAGCTCGGCTCGCCGATCCGGGTCAAGGATCTCGGTGAGGTCACCGAGGGCCCCGACATCCGGCGCGGGATCGCCGAGTTCGACGGCGAGGGCGAAGTGGTCCAGGGCATCGTGATCATGCGCCACCAGCAGAACGCCCTCGAGGTCATCGAGGCCGTCGAGGAGAAGCTCCACGAGATCGGCCCCGGCCTCCCCGAGGGCGTCGAGATCGTGGTCGGCTACGACCGCTCCGAGCTCATCCACCGCTCGGTGGACAATCTGAGACGCACGATCATCGAGGTCATCCTGACGCTCTGCTTCGTCATCCTGCTCTTTCTTTGGCACGTTCCGAGCGCGGTCATTCCCATCGTCACAATTCCGTTGGCGGTGCTCATCTCCTTTGTCCCCTTCGAGGGAATGGGTCTGACCGCCAACATCATGTCGCTGGGCGGGATCGCCATCGCCATCGGCGCGCTCGGCGACGCCGCCATCGTCGTCGTCGAGCAGACCCACAAGAAGCTCGAGGAGTGGGAGCGAAACGGCCGGCCGGGCGATCCCAAGCCGCTCGTCCAGAAGGCCATCAGCCAGGTCGCCAGCACCAGCTTCTTCACCCTCCTGGTCATCGGTGTCTCCTTCCTGCCGGTGCTCGCCCTCGAGGCCGAGGAGGGCCGACTCTTCAAGCCCCTGGCCTACACCAAGACCCTGGCCATGGTGGTGGCGGCGGTCCTCGCCATCACCCTCGACCCGGCGCTGCGGATGCTGTTGACCCGCGTCGACCCCTACGATTTCAAACCGGTCTGGCTGTGCCGGCTGGTCAACAAGATCTGGGTCGGCAAGATCCGCGACGAGAAGCACCACCCCATCAGCCGCTTCCTGATCGCCATTTACGCCCCGGTCGCCGCCTGGGCACTGCGGCGCAAGTGGTGGGTCATCGCCGGCGCGCTGGTGATGATCATCGCCACGGTGCCGGTCTTCCTCGCTCTCGGCTCCGAGTTCATGCCGCCCCTCGAGGAGGGGTCGCTGATGTACATGCCGACCACCATGCCGGGGATCTCGATCACCGAGGCCAACCACCTGCTCCAGATCACCGACCGAATCATCGGCTCTTTTCCCGAGGTCGACACCGTACTCGGCAAGATCGGACGCGCCGACACATCCACCGACCCGGCGCCGCTGTCCATGATCGAGACCGTGGTCACCCTCAAGCCCAAGTCCGAGTGGCGCAAGCAGGACACCTGGTACTCGTCGTGGGCGCCGGAATGGCTCAAGACGGTCTTCCGGAGGGTCACCCCCGACCACATCTCGCAGGACCAGCTCATAGACGAGATGAACGAGGCCCTGCGGCTGCCGGGTCTATCCAACGCCTGGACCATGCCCATCAAGGGCCGCATGGACATGATCGCCACCGGGATCCGGACGCCGGTGGGGCTCAAGATCTCGGGCGCCGATCTCGAGATCATCGAGGAGATCGCCGTGGAGGTCGAGGAGCACCTCAAGACCGTTCCCGGCGCCCGCAGCGTCTACGCCGAACGCACCGCCGGCGGTTACTTCCTCGATGTCGACTGGAACCGCAAGGAGCTCGCCCGCTACGGCATCAGCGTCCGCGAGGCCCAGAACGTGCTCGAGGCGGCGGTGGGCGGCCGCAACGTCACCACCACCATCGAGGGCCGCGAGCGTTTCGCGGTCAACGTCCGCTACTACCCCGACTACCGCGCCGATATCCACTCGGTTGGCCGGATCCTCGTTCCCGTGGGCGAGGACCAACGCCAGGTCGCCCTCGACCAGCTCGCCGAGATCTCGATCAGCAGCGGCCCCGGGATGATCCGCAACGACGACGGGCTCACGACGGGCTATGTCTATGTCGATCTCGCCAAGAGGGATCCGGAGAGCTTCGTCGAAGAGGCCGATGCCGTCCTGCGCGAGAACATGGACCTCCCGCCCGGCTACTCCATCAGCTGGAGCGGCCAGTACGAGGCCATGCAACGGGTCGAGGAGAAGCTCGAGGTCGTGCTGCCGGTGACCATCGTCCTGATACTCCTGCTGCTCTACCTGAACACCAAGTCGGCGGTCAAGACCATGATCGTCATCCTGGCAGTGCCGTTCTCCGCCATCGGCGCGGTCTGGCTGCTCCACTTCCTCGGTTACAACATGAGCATCGGGGTCTGGGTCGGGCTCATCGCCCTGCTCGGGGTCGATGCCGAGACCGGGGTCTTCATGCTGCTCTATCTCGATCTCGCGTATGACAAGGCGAAGGAGAAGGGACGGCTGCGAAACCTCGGCGAACTCCGCGAGGCCATCATGGAGGGCGCGGTCCACCGGTTGCGGCCCAAGTTCATGACGGTGACGACTACCTTCCTCGCCCTGTTGCCAATCATGTGGTCCATGGGGGCCGGCGCCGACACCATGAAGCGCATCGCCGCGCCCATGATCGGCGGGATCTTCACCTCGTTCCTGCTCGAACTCCTGGTTTACCCCGGGATTTATGAAATCTGGAAGTGGAACTTCGTCCTGAAGCGGGGGCGAGCGGCCGAGTTGCAGGGAGACCGCGGCTGAGCCGAGTGATTCCCCTCGCGCGCAGGCGTTACGGGACCTAGTTCTCTACAGGAATCCTCAAATAGAGGTCTCTCGCTAGCTCGGGATCGAGCGGTTTGAGGGCCAGGTATTCGGCCAGCGCACCGTCGTTGTCATCCAGGTAGATCTTGGCCAGGCCGAGTCCGTATCGGGCGCGCGGATTCTCGGGATTCAGCTCGATGACCGCTTCAAAGGCTTGCGATGCACCTTCGTACAGACCGAGGTGAAAGCGCGACACGCCGAGGCAGAGAAGGGCACTCTGGTCGTCGGGGTTGGCCGTCACCGCCCGCCAGCATGCATCAGCGGCCTCCTCGTGACGGCCAAGATTCTCATAGACCACCCCCAGCTCCACCATCGCCTCGCTGAGCGACGGGTCGCGGACTGCGGCGTTGGCGAAGAGAGATGCGGCCTCCTGAAATCGATCCTGTTCCTTGGCCACGAGCCCGAGGGAAAAGAGCGTTTCGGCGTTGTCGGGCCGCAAGGCCAACGCCTGTTCGAAGTTCTCGCGAGCCCCATCGAGCCGCCCCAGGGCCATAGCCGCCGAACCGAGCCCGACGAAGGCCTGAAAGCGCAATTCGCTCGTCGACGCAGTTTCGAGGGCGCTTTGGTAGTGAGTGTACGCCTCTTCATGCTCACCATTTTCGCTGGCGAAATAACCCCTCTTGAGCGCGTCGAGCGAGGGGCTCCGGCCCTGTTGCTGATTCGAGTCCGTGTCGTTCGAATCCGCGACCGCCAACCCGGCGGTTATCAACAAGACAAACGCCAATGTGACAAGGAATCGCCAGTGTGCCGACACAAAACCTCCGATACCCGCGATGCTCCAACCATCTTAACCCGCTTATCTCATCGGGCTTCGTCGCGAGGCTGGTGAGAAGAGATTACGAGTCGCCTGTTGTTCTACCGTCAATTACCGAGACCACCTTTCCGGCTCAGCGTCCACCTCTTTGCGGTCTTGGCGGTTCAAAGATTGGGTAGGGAGGGTGGATCTTGGTGGTCGGGGTGATCTGTGGGCAGCTCTCTGTGCTCTCTGTGCCTCTGTGGTTTTTCGAATGAAAACCACAACCAGACGAGGGTCATGCAATCCGCGGATGTTCGAAACACAAACCGCGGAGGCCCCTGAGGACCCCCGCGGGTGATCTTCGCTTTTTTGTTGACACCAGGACCTACTGCTCGAACCCCTCCATGATCTCATCGAGGTCGAAACCGTCCAAATTTGCCAGAAGTCGACCCAGGGTCTCGGGATCGATGTCGCCAACGATGTTCACTACAACAACCTCCTCGCTGCCCTCGCTGACAAAGACAGTAAGGCCAACGATGTTGCCGGCGCTCTCGAGGGCGTAGAGGTAGACCTGCTCGTCGCTCTCCTCCACGCTGAGGATCTTCTGCCACCCGGCGTTTTCGAGCGTGGCCTGAGCGGCAGCGATTTTCTGAGCCACCGTTGCGGCGTCCAGACCACTTGGGGCCCCCACCTGCACCCGAACCCTTTCGAGATTTGCGACCAACTCTGCGATACCCGCGTCCTGGTTTTCCATCGCACCGGCAGCCACTCGCAACATGGCCCCGCTGAGATCGACATCAACTTCAAGATCGCCGTCGGCAAAGATGCCCATCTCTTCGATTGGATAGTAGCCGGACTGCGCAGAAGCCTGCGCTCCTCCGAACCCGGCAAACACTGCCAACATCACACCTATCAACACCGAGATCTTTCTCATTCTCAACTCCCTTTCATTGCATTTCGTGGCGTCGCGAGCGGATCCGCCGTCGCAGCCCCCGCTTCGCCTATTATTTGCAGAGAACGCCGAACACCGCGCACCGTCTGTGCCGCAACACCTTCGTTGAAGATTCTTCCCTTGATCCGGAGCTCTGCCCGTTGCGCGACACTGCCCACGTAGGCCAACGCCAATCTGGTTTCCGCCACAGCCCGAGCAACCTCCTGATCGGTGAACTGCGGTTCGGCGGGTCGCCGCCACGGAGAATCGACAAGGACCAATAGAATCACAATGGCGACGGCTGCAAACGCCGACAATGGACGAATTCTGAAGTCTTCGAGGAATCCTCGAAATCTCTCCACCAGAGGCGGACGGGTGTCTTTCCGAACCGTCTGCATCACCCTCTCAGGAACATCGAAAACAGGCATCGAGCGAAGCTCCGCCACCACGGCCTCGGCCAAATGATGCTCCTTCCGGCACGATTCGCAATGATCGACGTGCACTTTGACTGCGTCCGCTTCGGCAGCATCGAGGTCGCCGTCGATCCACGCGTCAAGCCGCTCCAAAACGTCGGCGCAACACTCGAATTCAGCACACTGCGACATGATCGTGCACCTCCTTGAGCTCTTCACGCAGCCGTCGCCGCCCACGGTGAAGAGTGACCCGAACACTGCTCATTGGCATTTCCAGTGCCTCGCCAATTTCCTGGTAGGACAGGCCCTGGATTTCACGCAGGATGACAACACTGCGGCCAGGTTCGGACAGGGCGTCGAGAGCCCGAAGGATCCTGACACCAAGCTGGGATGCATGTGCGAGCCTCTCCGGTCCAGGGGCAGGCTCGCGAAGCTCGATACCAGCTTCATCATCAATGACGACCCGAGATCCACCTTTTCGGCGGCGTATGGCATCGATGCAGGCATTCCTCGTAACCCGGACAAGCCATGGTCCGATCTTTTCGGGCACCACATCCTGCCCGCGTCTCCACAGCCGAACTAACACCTCCTGGGTCACGTCCTCTGCCTCCTCCCGGTTGGCGAGCAGATACACCGCGAGCGTGTAGACCTTTCGTCCGTGCGCTGCCACAGCGGCGTCGAAGTCCTGTCGCCTCATCCACACAGAAAGACGGTCCCTCCCGGCAAAAAGTTACACGGTCCTGTGCAACTGTCTCAGTTCCTTTTCGTATCGCCGCTAAGGGATCGCAATCCCGAAGAGCACGCGTTGTCAGAAGAAGGAGAAAACATGACCGGTGCGAGTCTTAAACGAACAACAGCGTCGAGTCTGATGTTGTGCTCGCTGATCGCCTGTGGCGCGGCGCCGCCGATCGACCGTACGGTAGATAGGACGAAAATTCCAATCACCACTTCCTCGGAAAAAGCGCGCGACGCATTTCTGAAGGGTCGGTGGTTGTTGGAGAATCTCCGGGTGACCGACGCTCACGGGTACTTTCTGAAGGCAGTCGAAGCCGACCCGGATTTCGCCATCGCCCACCTGGGTGTCGCCAATACCGCATCGACCAATCAGGAGTTCTTTGACGCTATCCGACGCGCCGTCGATACGAGCGTCAACGCCAGTGAGGGCGAACGGTTTTTGATAGCGGCCAGAGAAGCCAATCTCGCCGGAAAACCAGAGGTCCAGCTGGCCAAGCTCGAGGCCCTCGTGACACTCTTTCCAGAGGACGAACGTGCGCACAACGCGATCGGTAATTTCCTTTTCTTCAACCAGCAGGACTATGAGCGCGCAATCTCCTCATACCGCGAGGCGATCGACATCAATCCAAAATACGCCTCGCCCTACAATATGCTCGGATATGCCCTACGACGTGTAGGCGACTACGCCGGCGCCGAAAAGGCATTCCAGCGCTACACCGAGCGCATCCCTGATCAGCCCAACCCCTACGACTCCTACGCCGAGCTCTTAATGAAAATGGGTCGTTACGATGAGTCCATCGCCAGCTACGAAAAGGCGCTCGCGATCGACCCCAATTTCGTTGCGTCGTACGTCGGTATCGGCACCAATCAGATGTTCATGGGCCAGTTCGAGGATGCGCGATTGACCTTTGAAAAAATCGAAGAAAACGCCCGCAACAACGGGGAGCGCCGTCAGGCCCGAATTTGGACGGCCGCGAGCTACCTCCAT
>Ga0224513_10000531_pt1 | contig 14516 bp, 16 predicted proteins | sample SF_May12_sed_USG_5_FD_169109 | JGI IMG/M metagenome (GOLD analysis project Ga0224513, IMG submission 169109) | Sediment microbial communities from San Francisco Bay, California, United States - SF_May12_sed_USGS_21 | ecosystem: Environmental > Aquatic > Marine > Sediment | place: USA... | reverse complement strand
TACCAACTGCAGTAGATGAACGAGCAACAGCATCTGGAATTTTTGTTGCAGCTTCTCTCATCTTTATAATCCAACTTTGATCAGACATTGAATATTCTGTAAAGTATTTAACAAAATCAAATCCTTCGATTTCTTTTAATCCGTGAACCCGTAATACTTCAGGTTTGAACAAGCTTACTTTTACTGCTTCTTTCATTTTTGCCCATGATTCTTCTGCATCTTCAGAAAAGTATACATCAATATCCAAAGCCATCTGGAAATTATCCTTTTCTTCTTGTGTTCTGTTGTGTTTGTCCATGGATACTTGGATTTGTTTTTTGTGATCTTCAAATAACTCAGGAGTGTAACCAATTGGCAACCATCCATCACCAAGTTTACCTGTTAATTCCAAAGTTCTCTTACCGCCTGATGCCATGTAAGTTGGTGGACGTGGTTTTCTAATTGGAGGTGCTTGTAAACATGCACCCTCTAGTTTGTAATATTTTCCATCATAATCTACTGTATTATCAGGAGTGGATTGGTATAATGTATGAATAGTTTCAATTTGTTCTGCCCATTTAGAAACGGGTTTTTCAAATGGTATGCAAAATTCTTTCAAGTTTTGAGCCTCACCTGCACCAATACCTAAAATTGCCCTACCTTTTGAAACTCTATCAAGAGTAATTGCAGATAGTGCAATGTTGGAGGGATGTCTTCTAATTGCATCAGTTACACAGGTACCTAATTCCACATTGCTTGTAACTGCAGCAATTGCAGACAACATGACCCAAGGATCTAATACTATTGCATTTTTCCATTGTGGGACATTGGTATGATCCATATAGAATATAGAATCATAACCGGTTTTATCAGCAAGAATACAAGCAGTCAGAATTTGATCTTCAGAATACCCTGCTCTTGCAACATTCAGACCATTTTGAATACCAAATTTTATTTTTTTATCAGTCAAGTACATTTACGTCGGATTATTAGTTTAAAAAGTTTGATAAATTGCCAATTTCGCAGTTTATCAAGAAAATAGAAAAAAAGTAAAAAAAATTTGAATTTATTATAGATCACCTGCTTTGATATCTTCAAGGCATTTTATAACATCGTCTTTTGATATTGGAATTGGGTTTGGATCCAAATGTCCTTTATCAGTCATGACGACATCTGCAGCCTCTGAAACATCAGCTTTGAGTTCTAATTTGTCAAAGCCAAGTTTGTTCATAGCTTCCTTGAATCTGTCGTAGAAGATTGACTTGTTATGCTTGTGTGCAACGGTAGTACAGGAGGACAGGGAATAACCATGGGGCACACCCTCATTTGAGAATACATAGGACAAAGCATGTCCAAGTGTTGTAGAGCAATTACCAAATCCCATTCCAGATAGCATTGAACCATATGGATAGTTCTCTGGTTTGTTATTCATAATTGCATCATAGAGAATCTCAAATGCTTGTTTACATAGAGTCCTAGTCAAGTCATTACCGAGTTTGCTATCATAGCCTTCAGTAGCTTGAGCACATGCATCACATACAGAATTTTTGAGAACTTGATCTGGAGTACCATCCATAAAATATGAATCGACTACAGCCATGTCAGCTAAAAATCTGTCTTCATGTAACAATTTCTTTTTTCCATCAAATTTCAGAACACAATAGGTTGTCATTTCAGCTCCAGTTCCAAAGGTTGTTGGAATTAAGATCTTTTCTTTTTTCATCTCTGGTGCAGCATATTTTACTACATCCATTGAACTTCCACCACCCAATCCAATTAGAACAGATGGGTCTTTGTCTTTGAATTTTGAAATGACAGTATTGACATCTTCGATTGATGGTTCAGGTTTTACTTGATCATACAACATGTAATCCTGAATTCCCATTTTTGACAACCATTTGTCAGAAAGTTTTGGCGGAACGGTTGTAACAACTAGTGCATTTTTAGGATACTCTGTTTGACCAAGTGCATCTTCTCCAAAGTTGATAACTTTTGGAATGCGTACTGTGTACATAAATCAAAGGCATCATTGATTATTATTATATCTTGCATTATTGAGTAAGTTGTATGATTATCCAAAATTTCAATGAATTGGCAACTTCAGGTAGTAAAAAGGATTGTCTAGAAATATTGGAAGCAGGCCTCCAAGCTGCAAACCCAGAAAACATTATTCTAAATTATGTAAAACCTAATCAAATCAAGATTGGGAACAAAGTAATCAATCTTGAGGAATATTCAGATATCCATTCTATTGCCTTTGGAAAAGCTGGAGATTCAATGACTAGAGCGCTTAATGCCATAGTACCCATAAAGAGTGGAATAGTGGTCATCCCTAAGGGATCCAAGTCAAGAATCAAGGGTAAAAAATTTCAGATTTTTAATTCTAGGCATCCTAAACCAGATCAGACAAGTGTAAAGGCAGCAAAGGAAGTAATGAAATTTCTTCAAAACAGGCGAAGTGGAGAATTAGTAATTTTTCTTGTTTCTGGAGGAGGCTCATCACTTCTTGCAATGCCAAATGAAATTACTCTTGATGACAAAATCCATGTTACAAATTTACTACTAAAATCAGGTGCAACAATTCAAGAATTTAATTGTATTAGAAAACATCTATCAAAAATCAAAGGAGGAAAGTTAGTTGAGAACATGAAATGTCATGGGATAGGTTTGATAATGTCAGATGTTGAAGGAGATGATCTTTCATCTATTGCATCTGGTACTACATACATGGATAATACAACATTTGCAGATGCACTATACATTATAAAAAAATACAAATTAACAAGAAAGATTCCTCTGGAGGTTTTAAAAGTTTTAGAAAAGGGATTGCAAACAGAAGATTCAGAGACTCAAAAAAAATCAAAAATTGAAAACTATGTTATTGCAAATAATAATGATTGTTTAAAAGCGATGCAAAAGACTGCAAAGCAAATGGGTTACAAAGTTACAATAATACAAATTTTTGGAGAAATTAAAGATGCAGTAACAAAAATTCTTGAGAATATTTCAGATAAACAAAAAACATGTCTTGTTTTTGGGGGTGAACCAACAGTAAGAGTTCTTGGAAAAGGAATGGGAGGGAGAAATCAAGAATTGGTTTTAAGAATTTTAAAAAATACTCAAAAATCAAAAAAAATAGTTATTGCATCAATGGGAACAGATGGGATAGATGGGAATTCTGTTTTTGCCGGAGCAATTACAGAGAACATAAAAATTGATCTATCTGTGATGAAGGAATTTCTCAAAAACAGTGATTCAGGGAGATTCTTTCAAAAGATAAAAGGAAACATTGTAACTGATTTTACTCATACAAATCTAATGGATATAGGCGTGATTTTAAGATAGATTAAAAGGATGCCACAAAAAACTCTTTAATTTTTTCCTCGTTTGGAAATATCATTATTGCTGTTTTAATTTTTTGTTGACAAAAAATGCGACTCCAAAAAGCATTATGGCAATTATAACATAGTTTAGGTAACCAAAAAAAAGAGGGGTATTAGTTATTCCGCCACCATAGAGATTTACCACTGCTCGAACATCATAATCAGATATTGTATAAGCCATCCCTGAAGGCAAAAATGGATACACCTCAGGAGTCACCATTATGGAGCGAGATAGTAACACATTACCATCTCTAAAAAATGGTTGATCATCATACATTCCATCAAAAATTGGATGCCCCAAGCCCAAAACATGTCCAATTTCATGTCTTATTACCATGTCAACATCAGAGTCTATCTTATCTCGTGATGTGGGATCGAGATAGAATATGACCACATCAGAAAATCCATACTGAGATAGTGCAGTCTCTCCTCTTGCAAGCATTTTTCTAACAGGAGGAAATTGCTCAAACGTGATTGTTGTATCACAGCCAAAATCTGCAAAACTTGAACTTTCAGGGATTGTCCTGTATTCAAAATTCCATACTCCACTAGTCTTTGTGTATTGTTCTATTTTGTCCTGCCATTCTTGTACAGATGTTGATGTTTTAGACATCATGGTTTTGTTTGCATCTGGAAAAGCAGAATCAGAAAATTCCTGAGCACAAAAAACAGGAGACTTGTTTAGCCTATAGTCTGGGATGTAAAAGTAATTTTCAGAACTAAATTCGTTGTTGCCTGAAAAAATAGATAATACTAGAATGATTACTGTAATACCAACCAGTCCTGAGACAATAATTTTTTTGCCTTTGCCTTGTTTTTTCAGTATTCTCGGGGATTTTCTATAGTTTTATTTGTCTTTATCCATCCAGTCAAAAAACTTGTCATCATTGCTATCTTTGGTCCAGTCAGTCAAGGGTGTATCTATCTGTATACATGGTCTAATAGAATAATACATTTGTTCATAATTATTCTGAGGCTACCTACCTGCACATTTTCCCATTACTCCAGTAAGATCTATTCTTTTTTGTCACTATCAGAATAATTATCTGAAATGTATTTGCAAAAAACGCCATCTAACAATTTAAAGAATGGACATTTTCCTTCATACACGACATAGTTACGTAACTAGGACTAAAAAAGAATTAGGAAATACGGAACTAACAGAATTGTGTGAATCTTATCAAATATGAGCATCCTAAATACAGTTTAGACATATACTTGAGTCATTTCAGGGTTAATCATCAATAATTTGTCTCAATTTTTTGTTAAATAGACAAAAAGTATTGGAAATAAGGGACTAGTCAAACGCAATCACAACAATTATTGCCAATGTGCTGCCTATCAGACCAATCCAATGCCACCAGCAACAGTCAGTACATCTAGGATTATGTTGTTGTGTTCATCAAAATATTTTTCACAATCAAATTTCTCTGGTACATTATCAGGGGAATATGTATTGTATCTTTTTATCTCCTGTTTCTTTCCATAACCCACAGTTTCTTGGATGGTGCAAAAGGATCATTCAATGAGAAGTATTTTTTAAAATTTTGTTTACCTCATACATGATTCTATTTTGATTATGGGAGAATTGTAGCATCATGAGATATTCAATTAATATTACCAATATCTTTGAAAATAATTCATGCTAGCTTACATGCTCTTAAACTGTAGTCCAGGTTCAGAAACAGAGGTGATCTCAGAGATTAGTTCACTTGCAGGGGTAATCGAGGTTAATGGAGTCTTGGGAAAATATGATGTCTTTGTAAAGATTTCAGCTGAGAATCCAGACAGTATGGAAATGACAGTATCTCAAATCAGAAAGATCAAAGTAATCAGTAGTCATACTCTCCCTGTAGTATATGGACAAGGTGGAACAATTGATAGTGAAATAAATCAATCTTAAATTTTCAAATCCAATCAAATGGAAAAAGAAATAAAGTGTTTAGATGGTAGTCAGAAAACTTTTTTCTTTAGTTAAGCTGAATTTCTGCGTTTATTCTATTTCTAATTTCATCATAAATTGAAATTTGTTTTGATGATTCAAATGATATAGGGATGCTTAATCCTAACAAGTTGAAATAAGCAATGCCTTTTACTTTGAGATCTATTATCCCCTGTGTATCGACTATTGAATAAACTGCAGGCAAGAAACTATTTTTTTGGATATTCTGAAATGAAATAATTTGTTTTGTTTGTCCAGGATAGATTGTAGCATCAATTTTACTATTCCCACTTCCTATTGGAATACCGTTTATCAAAAGATCATAAGATAAATCAGGAATGTATACTGGAAGTAGACCATTATTACTTAACCCAAATATCAAATTAAAATTAATCCCTTGAATCAGATCAAATGCCGCATCAAGCCAATTTCCTGAAAATGTGTTTAGTCCTAACTTTACAAGATTGGACCAAGATAATGACTCTAAATCAACACTATGAAGATTTACTTCATTCAAACTAACACTGAGTTGAGTGTAAGAATATGCAATTAATCCTCCAGTTATTACAACAATCATAATCAACATAGACACACCAATACCAGTTGCTTTTTTCATGATTTTTGAAATGTTTATGAAATTAATAATCTATCTTAATTTTAAAAATAAGATGATGTTTCCAGAGCACATTATTCCAATAAATGGAAATGTAAAAGGCATGCTATTCTTTTCAAAAAATCATATAAAGTTATACAAAAAGATCTAACCTAATTGATTTGATGATTTCAGAATAATTATTTCTCTCATAGTGTCTTAGTTTAAGGGAGAATTGTTTTTTATTTTTGAAAAAAAGAAATCTAATGTACCAAAACAAATTGGTTTGATATTACCTTTCTCACGGTATTAAGATATTGCTTTCTAGTGCTTGGTACTAGTTTCCATCTAATTTGCATTTCTTGATCCAATTTTTGAGAAAATTCATCAAATTCTTTCCCGGATTTTAATTCGATTCTTGCAATCTCAACTAGAAATTGCAATCTTAATCTTCTTCTCCAAGACTGAGAATATTCGTACATGTTATCATTTTTGTTTTCATGATCTTTAAGTATCACTACTAAATTTTACATTGATAATTTTTAGAGGACAAAAAGGGCTTGTTGTGAAAATCTAATATTGTAAGAAATCTTGTAATCCCAATAAAACTGCATCGTTATTATTATAGAAACATTCTTTTAAAAAAACACTAAAAGAGGTTAGGAAAAAAGAAGGGGTTAATCGTCCTTTGCTTTGTCATGACCTTTCTTGGCTGCATTTTTTGTGCCCTCATAAGCTTTCGTTCCAATTTCTGCACCTTTCTCAACACCTTTTTTGCCAAGGTCGGCACCTTTTTCAACGCCGCTTTCAGCAGTGTCTTTGATTTTTTTCAAAAAACCCATATCTTTTCAGATATCTCATGATTTAGAAATCTTTTGTAATTCTTATTCCTAGGATTATACAACATTATACCATTCTAGAAAGGATTGGTTGGTTGAAAATGTCATCTATTTTGAGAATTAATTATAGGGTATGATAAAAAATAACGAATCATAAATTTTTCTTGGAGTCATATCTGATATGAGCCAGATTTCAATAATTGAAGTTACACCTTTTATGAAAATTAATAGCCCCATTGAAATCGTCACGAAGGAAATTGAAATAGACTTGTCAGAATATCATATTAAGGCAAAATAATTACTAGCCCAGGAAATCTGAATATTTAATCCCATAGTCTTTTTATGGAATGAATGTGTTATAATCACAGATCCCATTGTTAGAAAAGCAATTCAACCCAGATTTACTATACAACAGAATTGTTCATTACTATATTGACAAAAAAGGATATTCAAAGGACAAGGCAAATGTAATTGCTCAATCAGTAGTACAAAAGGAAGCCCAAAGGAGAATATGTAAAAATGAAAAATGTAAACATTTCTCCCATGATCATATTAGAAATTCTGAAATATGTCTAGTGGCAGATTGTGAGTGTAGTGAATTTACTAAGTAAAGTCATCTAAAGAGTTTTCTAGTAGAGGCTGAGCACTGATGCCTATTTTTTGCAAGTGTTCTGCAAATTCATCAACAAAACCATGTATCGTGTAAACTTGTTCTGCTCCAGATCGTATTACCATATCCACAAGGTCGTTAAAGTCACAATGATCACTCATAGGAATTGAATAGTCCGTTCGCCTTCCAAAAGAGAATCTTGTGGATTGTGCCCATCCACTAAAACCTATTGTTACAGCACCATATTTTGATTTCATATCCTTAATGAATTTATTTTTGCCAGATAGCATCGGTGCGACCATAACCCAGGGTTTTTTTTCTAATAGACCACTTCTTTCTGCTTCAGAGTGACCAATTCCATCTTTAAGAGGAATTCCAAATTTTTGATGAAGTGAATTCATCTCTTTTACAGAATCATGGAGATAAAGAGGACCCCAATGGCCAAAGAGTTGAGTAATTGTTTGTGCTTTGCCTAATTGATATCCCATTAAAATTACAGGAATGCCTTTTCCATAAAGTTCAGAAATTAATTCATTTACCTGTTTTTGAATTTCGTCATTTTTGGGAAAAGTAAATTCCGGTAGGCCAAAAGTACATTCAGTAATCAAGGTGTTACATTTTGGGATTTTTGCACCTTGAAGAAATCCACGATTTCTAGTACAGATATCTCCAGTATAAAATATATCATCAAAGAATAATCCTTTTGCTCCGAGAATATGACCACTGTCTATTAGTGTGAAATCATCAAGAGAATCAACATGATTTTCCATCTTAAATCCACGAAGATTTGCTATTTCATTTGTCTCAATGGATGATAAAATGGTCCCACCATTTTTTGAAGGGAGATGATCAGAATGAGCATGAGAAACAAAGTTGATCCTGGTGGCATCAGTATTTTTTGGATCCAAGTAAACTCGTTTTTCATTAACCTCACACAGGATTCCATTTTTTGTCATCCTGACTTGTTTAGGCAATGAAAATGAAGGTGATTTGATTTGATATAAATTGCAGGTTTCATCTATGTGGACTATAGATCAAATTATTTTTTGACAAGAATATCACCTAGAATATTTTTGATAACTTTTCTTAGATACTAACTGTTATTGATCTTAAGTTGAGGATGATTTTGTTCAAATTAATGAGATATTTTACTTCATTAAGAGATACATTCATGTTAAGAAATCAAGGAGCATTTTACATACTTGATCAGGTTTTTCAGCAAAGGGTGCATGTCCAGCATCTTGAATTATCTCTACATGTGATTTTGGGATAAATTCTTTGAATATTTCTGAATGCTCAGGAGGGATTACACGGTCTTCAATTCCCCAAATTATCAGGGTAGGAATATCGTCAATTAGTTTTAGTCTTTCAAGTCCTATCTGTGTATTAGCACTGTTTTCAAGAGTGGACTCAAATGCGTATTTGGCGTGTGGTAAGTTTATTCTTGCGATAAAACTTTCAACTAGTTTTAAGGGAACTCTTGTAGGATCTGCTACCATCTGTTCGAACACTTTTCTTACTTTATCAGGTGTAGGATTAATCGCCACCTGGAGGTATTCTTCTAATAATGGTGTGGGTTTTTTCAACATCCCCGAAGAGTCTACTAGTACAAGTCTCTCTATTTGATTTTTGTTTTTCATAGTTACTTCTGCTGCAATATAACCCCCCAACGAGTGACCCACAATACTTGTTTTACCATCATTGATTGCAAGCTTGTTTATGAAATCTGCTATAATATTCCTAAAATTTTCAATTGTATAATCCATTGTTACAGGTTTATCACTTTTACCAAAACCTGGCAGGTCCAGCGATATGGTATGAAAGTTTGTGGATAATGCATCAGGAAGATTAGCCCATCTGTCCGCTGAAGATCCAAGGCCATGAATAAATAAAATATGCCTGTCATTTCTTTTTCCAGATTCAAGATATCTTATTTTAAGCCCATTCAAATTTATCCATCGTTCTTGCAACATCTGTTTTATTTCTGGAACTAACTTTTATCTTTGTAATGACATACTTTTTGAGATTATTTTGGGCTCAAAATTTGTTAGATTATAACGGAAAGATCATTATGAAATAAATTTAATCAACATAACATCTGTTGAGGATATTCTATTATTTTTCCTCAAAAGTTCTGCGTAAACGCAAATTCTTTTTATTGGATTTGTAAACCATTTTGTAATATACAAAAATTAGAATAGGAGATTTCAACAATACTAACAAAAGCAGATAATCGCTTAATTCCAATCACCCATACTTTCCTTAGCATTTAGATAAAACTTAGGTTTGCAGATGTTGTGTGTGATGATGGAGTACTGGAGCAAAGATATGGAATTAAAAAGGACCATATCAGTTTATTTCAAGGTATTAATCTCACAATATCCAACCGAATGGGTAAACTGTAGATTATAATCGACTTCTGTCCAGAATTTTTCTTCATCTGTTTCTTTTCCTTCAACAATCCATACGTTTAGAATTTTTCGCATAAACATTTGTGTAATTTCATCAATTTGAGGTCTGACTCCTGTTTCTTTTTCCATTCTATCTCTTTCTTCTTTGAATTTTTAGCAATTCTTTAACGTGTTTACCATTAATCTGAGCAGTTTTTTCTTTTTTTGCAGGTATGTAATTCTTTTTTGAAATTATGTAGAAAACTCATAATGTTACTTTGAATTGTTTTTAAAAAGATCTTGATTTTGATTTATCTTTTCAAATTTATGCGATTCATGAATTATGACTAACAATTAGTTTCTGCTACAATTTTAGTGGTAGCATTGATTTGATTTTACGAATTATGTGATTTCGGAATAAAAGCAAAGAGAAAATGAAAAAGGACAGAATAGTATAGAAAAAACGATAGTTTAAAGTTATTTGATAATTATTCAGGCACACAGAAAATAGTATATTTTATTAAACAAAAGTTCAATTTTTCTGGGATTTATTTATTATTTTCTACACATAGTGAAATTAGATCTTATTAATCTCAGAACAAATTAATCTCATGAATCAAACCCATGTATTCAGAAAAGAAAAACTCTACTGCAAATACTGTAAAGCAGCACCAACAATAGAAATTCCAAGTTTCATAGATCTTTCATCACCTACAAGTGATGAGTTTGTGGAAAATGTCAGGTGCACCATCTGCAAGAATGTAGGTTATGTAAGACGATAGATTCCTTTTGATTGTTAGAACTACATAATTAGAGTTTTTGAAAAATATTTAATCAATAAAGTATATTTTTAATTATGGTGAAATTATCAGATCTTAGAGTTTGTAATACTTGTTCTAATGTCTTTTCGAGAACAGGTGGAATGACAATTAAACACAACTGTCCTCACTGTGGATCCGAAAATTACGAAGAAATAGAAAAATAATGAAATAGTTATCATCCACACACATTAATTGTAGACTTAATCTACTATTGACTAGTTGCTAAGTCTAGGAATTTTAATCTCAGGTCGTGGGAGCAACATGGAATCTATCCTTAAATCAATTAAAAGAGAGAAAATTCCCATCAAACCAGCAATTGTTATTTCAAATAAGCCTGATGCACGGGGACTGAAAATAGCTGAAAAGTTAGGAATCAATACTGAGATTATTGAAAGTAAGGGGTTCAAAGGAACTAGATGGCAATATGACAAAAAAGTAATTGCAACTCTAACAAAATACGGGGTTACCCCAAGAAATGGCCTTGTATGTCTTGCAGGATTTATGAGAATTATCAGTCCAGAATTTGTAAAAAAATACAAAAATAGAATTATCAATATTCATCCTGCATTACTTCCAGCATTTCCAGGATTAGATTCACAAAAACAAGCATTAGAATATGGTTCAAAATATTCAGGATGTACAGTACATTTTGTGGATGCAGGAATGGATACGGGTCCAATCATAATCCAGTCAGTTGTTAAAATCAAAGAGAATGACACAGAAGAATCACTATCAAAAAGAATTCTAAAAGAAGAACACAGAATTTATTCTAAAGCAGTTGATCTGTTCGCCAGAAAAAAGATCAAAGTTTCTGGCAGAAGAACAGTAATTAGTTAAGAATCAGATCCACCAAAAAAATACAAAACTTTGAGCTCTTTTTTGTTTCCATAAAAATAATGCTCAATATTCTTTGCCACAAAGAATACTTTGTCTTTTTCAACTTTGTAATCTTTGTCCTTGATTTTCAAAAAACCATCACCTGAAATTATATAGTATATCTCATCGCTCTCATGAGGTTCCTGTATATCTTCTTCCCCAGGCTTTAGGATCAAAACACCAGCAGCCAAACTGAATTTGTTGATAAAAGTATGAAAATAGGTATTACTTTTTTTTATTTTATGAATTGAGTTGTTAATATCAAATTCTAGCTGCATCACTGAGCAACTACATTATAAAATTTTGGAGATGGAGGTTGTTCCATAAAGGAGGATGCTTTTTTGTGAAGTTCTTCATGGTCTGAACTTTGATGCATCTGACCAAATTTTTCAAGATTTTCAAACTCTACAAGAACCCTGTGTTGCCCGTCTTTTGTTTCCAATAATCTTCTTGAAACAAATCCATCAAATTTTGAAACTACTTTGTTTGCCTCTGAAAACCACTGTTTAAATTCATCCAAAGAATCGGGTTTTATTTTGACATCAGAGACTACGACGAACATGGTAATACTTCGTTAAGAACCATATAATTTCTTTTCTTAGATTTTCAGGAATAAATGTTCCAAGGATTAAATATCTACAGATTAAAAACAAACTGTGACAGGCATCAAGATTGACGGAAAAGTCATTGCACAGTCAGTAAAACAAAGAGTCAAAAAAGCCGTAGAAGAGCTAAATACTCAGGGAGTCAATCCTTGTTTGGCTACCATCCTCATTGGAGAAAATCCCGCATCTGCAACATATGTTAAAAATAAACACAATGCATGTCAAGAAGTAGGGATAGCAACAAAAGATCATAAACTTGATGCAAATATTACTCAATCAGAACTAAGTAGCATTATTGATAATCTAAATTCAGATAGTTCTGTTCATGGAATTCTGGTCCAACTTCCATTACCCAAACAATTGGATGAATTTGCTACCACATCAAGAATATCACCACTAAAAGATGTAGATGGTTTAACCCCGCATAATGCAGGATTACTGGCAATGAAAAAAGCAGTATTGGTTGCATGTACACCATCAGGGATAATGGAGATGTTTGAGTATCATGGAATTAATTTAGATGGAAAAAATGTGGTTTTGATCAATAGGAGTAATCTGGTTGGAAAACCACTCTATCATCTATTATTAGAAAAAAATGCAACTGTGGTCACATGTCATTCTAGAACAAAGAATCTAACAGAGTTTTGTCAATCTGCAGATATTGTCATTACAGGTGTAGGGGATAGAAACAAATTCACATTAACACCTGAAATGATTAAAGAGAATTCAATTGTAATCGATGTTGCAATATCAAGGTTCCAAGAAAAGTTAGTAGGAGATTCAGACTTTGATCAGATTATCCAAAAAGCCTCTTTTGCAACGCCAGTTCCAGGAGGAGTTGGCCCCATGACAGTTGCAATGCTACTAAAAAATACAATTACTGCAGCGTCTTTGAGTAGTCAAATTGGAAGATAATCCTGAAAAAAAATCACTAAGAAGTCTTCTTTTAGAAAAAAGAGATAACACATCTTTTGATTTTATGAAGATTGCAAGTGAGAAAATGCAGAAAAGATTAAAGAAAATGAAGGTATTTAGAGATGCTCAAAAGATTGGAGCATATTATCCAATTGGAAGTGAAGTTTTAACACAAGATATCATTCAAGAATTATTAAGTATTGGAAAAGAGGTATTTTTACCCAAAGTCCTAGGAGAGAAGATGGAATTTAGAAAAATTGTTGATTTTTCAAGCCTAGAAAAAGGCAATTTTGACATCATGGAACCAAAGGAGAATTGTCAAGTAGATAATTATCTAGATGTGGTTTTGGTTCCCACCGTGGGGATATCACCAATTGGATTGAGATTAGGGTATGGTCATGGGTTTTATGATAAATTTCTAGCAGACTACAAGACCATAACAATATCTTTGACTTTGGAAAAACAGATTGTAAAAAATATTCCAAAAGCAGAGCACGATGTAATTATTGATTGGATTGTAACAGAAGATAGAATTTTAAAGACTCAAACATAAGAAAGTCCTTTTTGACCAATATCTTTTCTGCAATATTTATGAGGCCATGAGATTTTGTCAGCTGCAGCATAAGCATTTGCAATTGCAGATTCCAAAGAGTCACCTAATGCTGTCACTCCTAAAACACGTCCACCGTTTGAAAGAACTTGTCCATCTAGTTTTTTTGTTCCTGCATGAAAAACGTGCGCATCACTTGGAATAGAATCAAATCCGGAGATTTTTTCATTTTTGTCATATGACTCGGGATATCCCTCAGATGCTAAAACAACACATACTGCAGATTGGTTTTTCCAGGAAATAGGAGGCATTGATGACAATCTACCTTCAACGCTTGCAATTAAATAGTCATACAAGTCAAAGTCCATCCTCATTGTAATTGGCTGACATTCGGGATCACCCATTCTTACATTATATTCTAAAACAAAGGGCTCATTATCCCTAATCATAATTCCAGCATACAAAAATCCCTTGAAAGAAATTCCCTCATTTTTCATAGATTGAATTGTTTTATCAATAATTTTTTCCTGGATTTTTTTTGCTAATGTATCATCCACAATAGGAGTTGGCGAATATGCACCCATACCACCTGTGTTAGGGCCTTTGTCATTATCAAAAATTCTCTTATGATCTTGGCTTGATGCCATTGGAATTGCAATCTTTCCATCAGAGAGAGCAATGTATGAGGCCTCAATTCCATCTATTCTCTCCTCTACAATGATGCGATTTCCAGCCTCGCCAAATGCCTTTTTTACCAAAATTGTTTGAATTGCAAAAATTGCTTCTTCGTTACTATTGCAAACAATAACTCCTTTACCAGCAGCAAGACCATCAGCCTTCACTACCACATTGTAATCAAGAGATTCGACGTATTCTTGAGCTTTTTGTGCATCATCAAATATTTCAAAGCGTGCCGTCGGAATATCATTTCGTCTCATAAAGTTCTTAGCCCAAATCTTACTTGATTCAAGCTGTGCTGCTTGTTTTGAGGGGCCAAAAACTTTGAGATTGAGC
>Ga0224513_10000530_pt1 | contig 14550 bp, 14 predicted proteins | sample SF_May12_sed_USG_5_FD_169109 | JGI IMG/M metagenome (GOLD analysis project Ga0224513, IMG submission 169109) | Sediment microbial communities from San Francisco Bay, California, United States - SF_May12_sed_USGS_21 | ecosystem: Environmental > Aquatic > Marine > Sediment | place: USA... | reverse complement strand
TACTGGTTCGATGAGAATGCGCAGCCACGAGAATAGAACGGGACTGCCGCCGACTGCCGGCACCTGGAGCGCTGCCAAGAGTTCGAGCAGCGTCCATACGAGAACCGTTCGGAGCAAGTAGGTCCGTGACATCTCAGGAATCTACTCGCATCGTCAGCCTCCGCAAATGGCCGCGGACAGGACGGTCAGTGCGCCATAAAGAGTCACCACGCCATCATACTCTGGAAGAGGCCGAGCCGAGGCCAACCCTTCAACGGGATCGGCCCACGACCGCGAGGCGAGAAAACAATGCTGGATGCGGTGCATCGGCGCCCGCAGCAGGCAGGTGGTGAGATATGCGGGTTACGCGATTGCAATCTTTCGCAGAAGGTCGATATTGGTCAACATCATCCCAGTTCCCCGCACGACCGCCGAGCCCGGCTCTTCGCAGTGTGCTACCGGTAGGCCGGTTTCTTCACGGAGGCGCTTATCGAGGTTTTTCAGTAGGGAGCCTCCGCCGGCGAGGATGATCCCTTTATCGATGATATCCGCCGACAACTCTGGGGGTGTTTGTTCAAGGGCGTTTCTGACTGCATCGACGATGGTGGACACGATTTCGGTCAGGGCCTCACGAATTTCTTCGTCAGTGATGCTGAGGTTTTTTGGCACTCCTTCAACGAGATCGCGGCCCTTGACCTCCATGCTTAATGGTTCGTCCAGCGGATAGGCCGATCCAATCTCGATCTTGATCTGCTCCGCGGTCCTTTCTCCAAGGAGGAGATTGTATTTCTTCTTGAGGTAATGAATGATCGCCTCATCCATTTCGTTTCCGGCGACGCGCACAGAACGCGAGTACACGACACCTGCGAGGGAGATAACCGCCACGTCGGACGTTCCGCCACCGATGTCGACGATCATATTTCCGGAGGGTTCAGTGATTGGCAGGCCTGCGCCAATCGCAGCCGCTGTTGCCTGTTCGATCAGGTAAACCTCGCTCGCCCCGGCCTTGAGAGCGGTGTCCTTGACCGCACGCTTTTCCACCTGGGTGATCTCGGATGGCACCGAAATGATGATCCGCGGTCGGACGAGGAACGAACGGCCGTGTGCCTTGCGGATGAAGTGTTCGAGCATTTTCTCGGTCACTTCAAAATCCGCAATCACGCCGTCCTTCATCGGCCGGATTGCTTCAATGTTGCCCGGCGTTTTGCCAAGCATCTCCTTGGCCCTCGCGCCAACGGCCTCGACCCGATTGGTGATTCGATTGACGGCCACGATTGACGGTTCGACGACTGCTATTCCACGCCCACGAACATAGACCAAGGTGTTCGCGGTGCCAAGGTCGATCGCTAGATCAGAGGAAAACAGCCCGAGAAGGCTGGAAAAATGCATCAATAGACCTCCACGAACACGCGCTCGGTTCGTTCTGTGCGGTTGCCTGAGGGATCTGTCGCGACGATCACGATATCGATCCAGCCGTCGTCGAAAACCTCGACCGTCTTGCGGAAGCGACCATCGGCGTCGAGTTCGACTTTTTCGCCGTTGATGGTGACGGTGGCGCTGATTTCGGTCGCGCCCTCGAAGATAAACATACGGCCGAGTTGCTGCGGTTGGTTGACGATCAGTTCTGGTGGGGTGGAGTCTTCGAGGAGATGTTCGGATGAGGTCGAAAAGACCCGGAAACGGCGCAGTGCGCTCCACTCGGAGTAGGCTGTTCCGTCACCAAGGGCGGCAACTCTCCAAAAATAGGTTCCTGCCGCCACCAGCCTGAGGCGGGCCTCGTCCTTCGCCAGACGGGGAGCATCAACTTCGAGCTGCGTAATGTCGAAACTCTTGGAACGGCTCACCTGGAGGTGGACAGTACCGTTCCGAGGCCGACCACGCCAAGCCAGCTCGATCATCGGGTTTTCGACGAGGTCGAATCCGGCGTTGTTGCGCGGTTCGACCGGGTACGGTGGAGCGGGAATTTCCTGCTTTTCGGTCATCGCGCCGCTGGCCATCGCTGCGACCGCTTCCCGTTCTCCGATCACGACCTCTCCGCCGCCGCGGTTGCTGCGCACCCGGGCTGAGCCCTGAAACGCGGCCACGGTTGTCTTCTGGTCATCCGCTGCGACGTCAACGGCGACTCGGCTGTCGCGATCGATCTCTGTTGCGGCCGAATCAGTGGTGACTGTTGAGGGCGCCCCCGATGTGTAGACATTGATTCGCCCGGCGACCATCTTGATGGTGCCCGGCGACTCCTGTGACATCTCGTGATGGATTTCGAGGAGCGAATTTGGAGAGATGCGATAGAGGCTACCATCCGCGAACAGGATCTCGGCGTTGCCATCACGACCGGTACGAACGAAGTCTCCGTTAAAAACGGGGATATTTTGATGGGCGTTCTCCCACTCGGTCTGACCTGCCCGCTGGAGCTGCACGCGGCCCTCGAGGCTGAAAAACTGTCCAACGCCGACAAGCTCCTGGTCGCCAGCGCCCGCAAATGCTTCGAATCGTCTGCGCGCATTGTCCGCTAGAGTTTCGGCGTCCTCCCAGTTCTGTTCGGCGTACTCCGAGCGAGCCATGTTCAATTGGTCTCTTGCCGATTCGAGCTCATCCTTCCAATGAGCGGGGAGGGGCTGGGTTTCGGCGTGAGCGAGGGCTGCATCGGCGCGCTCGATTGCGTGCCTCGCTCGCGCCTCGGGTGAGAGATTGAGACTCTTATAGGCTAGAAAAACGAGAGCCCCAGCAACCAATCCGATGATCACGACTGCCAACACCTTGCGCAACGGTTGCACACGGATAACGACCCAGTCGAGTTCCAATCCTCGCGCCACCTTGGCCATACCTCCTCAATCACCGTAACATGAGCGTATTCAAGCGGCAAGCGCACCACGAGGGGTCCCCGACGACGGTCACGCAGGTCGTGTCGGGGAGTGATCTTGGCCCTTTCTGGGAGACCACCCGCTTGCGCTAGTCTCAGCTCTTCGATAGACTTCGCTGTCCCGTTTTCGGGGCAGGTGGAGGACTGGAATGGCTCTCAAATGGCTGCGAGATAATCTGCGTCACCTCAAATTCATTCTCTGGGGCGTGGTACTGGTTTTCGTGCTCCTGGTTTTTGTGGATTGGGGAGCGGGCCGTGCCGGTGGTGGCGGAAGTGGTAAAGCGACGGTTCGGGTTGGCAACAGGAGCATTTCCGAGACCGAATTTCTCGACGAAATGCGACGTCTCGATCAGCGGTTTTCGCAGATTTACGGCGAGCAATGGAACGAACTTCGAGGCCAGGTCGATCTCGCACGGCAGACTGCAAATATGTTCATTGATCGCGAGCTCCAACTCACCGAGGCCCGGAGAATCGGTCTCGCAGTTTCCCGGGAAGAGCTCCAAGAAGTGATCTTGGAGGATCCGTCGTTCCGCGATGAAAGCGGCGAGTTTGTCGGCACAGAAACCTACAAGCGGATCATTCGCGCATATTTCCAGACGACCCCGGAGACGTTCGAGGAACGCCTTACCGAGGATCTCCTGATTGGGAAGCTCAACACCCTGGCCGAGCGCAACGCGTGGATCAGTGACGATGAGGTCGATCGTGAGTTTCGACGGCAGCGGGAACTCAGCGATTTTGATGCTATTCAACTCCGATACGAGCCATTCCTGAGCGAGGTCGAAATCTCTGAAGATGATGCTCGTGCAGCATTTGAAGCGAACGCAGAGGACTACCATCGAGACGAGGAGCGCTTGATTCGGTACCTGCTCGTGGAAACCTCCCGATTGCGACGCACCCTACCGGTCGATGAAGCTGAACTGAGGGCATACTACGATCAGCACGTCGATGAGTTCCTCGAGGGGGAGCAGGCAAGCGCCCGCCATATCCTATTCCGCCTGGCCCCCGACGCGACGGAGATTACACGAGGAGAGACCGAGCTCCGTGCCAACGGTATCGCAAACATTGTTCGGTCAGGCGGCGACTTTGCGGTATTGGCCGCCGAACACTCCGAGGACCCCGGATCGAAGGACATGGGTGGCGATCTCGGGTGGTTTGGACGTGGGCAAATGGTGCCGGAGTTTGAGGATGTCGTCTTTTCTGCCAAACCGGGCGACATTGTCGGCCCTATCAAGAGCCAGTTCGGATACCACGTCATCAAGGTCGAGGGATTTCGGCCTGAGCACCAGCAACCCTTCGAGGAAGTCCAGGAACAGGTCCGGTTTCGGGTCTTGGAGGACCGTGCAGTGGGTGAAGCCGAGGCCAGGGCTGGTGTCTTGGCCCGCCGGCTGAAGGCGGAGGCCCCGGATACCCAGGATCAATGGCAGGCGATTGCCGACGAAGACGAGGCAGTGGTGCTCAACCAAAGCCCCCCGTTTTCTGTTGGCGAAGCTATTGCCGGCGCGTCGGATGGGCCGGAACTGGCGGATGCCGCGTTTGCCTCTTCGGTGGGCGAAATCACCGGGCCGGTGGCTGTGCCGCGTGGATGGATCGTCTGGCAGCTCGCCGAGGTTCGGGCGGCGGGCATACCTCCCTTGGAAGATGTTCGGGCGGAGGTCGAACAGAAGCTTCGCCGGGAGCGCGCTGTTGAGCTTGCGACCGAACAGGGACGGCAGCTTGCCGAACGATGGCGCGGTGGAGAGGACGGTTCGACGTTGGCTGCCGAGTATGGTTCGAACGTTACCGAGGCTCGCCAGCACCGGCGCGGACAGGTTGTCGGCACTCTCGGTGTGATGCCGGGCCTCGATGGTGCGGTCTTCACGGCGAGCGAGGAAGAGGTGCTCGGACCGATCGTGGCGGGTGTTGCCGGCGGGGTTGTGGTGGCGAAGGTCAATACGCTGGACTTGGTGGATCCAGTCGAACTCTCGAGTTCGCGTGACGATCTTCGTGCTCGCTTGATGACCGAGAGGGGCGCCCAGCTCATGCGTTCCATCGTCAACGAGCGGCGGAGAGATACTGTAGTGACAGTGGACGACGAGTTCCTGCAACGATTCGCCCCTACCAGTTCATGATCGGCCGACTCGAGGGACACCTGCATCGGGTGGACCCGGGCACTGTTCTGATCAGTGTAGGAGGCGTCGGGTTCCTGGTCTCGACCACTCTGCGCGCTTTCCAGGCCCTGGCTGACCGCGAGGACGCAGCATTGTGGATTCATACCCAGGTGCGGGACGATGCCATCGTCCTCTTTGGTTTCCCTGATCGTGAGGAACTCGAGGCATTCTCCAAGCTTATTGCGGTCGCTGGAGTAGGGCCGCGGACGGCACTCGCGGTGCTCTCGACACTGACCGCCGACGAGCTCGCCGAGGTAGTCGATGCTGGGGATCTCGCCCGTCTTCAACGCACCCCAGGTGTTGGTCGGAAGACCGCCGAGCGGATTCTCCTCGAACTCAAGGACCGTCTGGTTGCGGGCTCACCCGGTGCTGGCGACCGGAGGGAAGATGCGGTGTCGGCCCTTGTCAATCTCGGGTACTCGCAGCGCGACGCTCTCCGTTCGGTGAATGCCGTGTGGTCCGATGCTGGCGGCGCAGAGCTCGGTGAATTGCTCCGCCTCGCGCTGCAGAAGCTGACGCGCTGAACATCGCGAATAACCCGAAATCAGTCATCAGTGATCAGTTTGAGAGCCCGAGGGTGTGGGCCGTCGGAACTGGTTACTGATTACTGATCACTGATCACTGGGTTGGGCGGGTGGAAGCGATGAGGTAGAGTCAACCGGTGAGTGACGAAGTGCTGACCACCGAGCCGCAGCCTGAAGAGCGTCCTTTCGAGGAGTCCCTCCGGCCGCGCCGTCTCACAGAGTTCGTCGGACAGACCCGTCTTTCCACCAATCTTGGAGTCTTCATCGCTGCCGCGCGCGACCGCGGCGAAGCCCTTGACCACACGCTGTTCTTCGGCCCTCCCGGCCTCGGCAAGACCACCCTTGCGCATATCGTCGCCAACGAGATGGAAGCCCAGATTCACGTTACCTCAGGTCCGGTCCTGGAGCGGGCCGGCGATCTCGCGGCAATGCTCACCAATTTGCAGCCTGGAGATGTCCTGTTCATCGATGAGATCCATCGTCTGCCGGCGGCTGTCGAGGAAATCCTGTATCCGGCTATGGAGGATTATGAACTCGATCTAGTGATCGGGCAGGGCCCCGCCGCGCGCAGCGTACGTCTCACATTGCCGCGATTCACGCTGGTCGGTGCGACGACTCGCACCGGGCTTCTGACTGCCCCCTTGCGTGACCGGTTTGGCATCGTCCACCGCCTCGAGTTCTACCCGGGTGAGGACCTTGCTGTGATTGTGGCCCGCTCCGCGGACATCCTGGAAATCAATGTGGCGGAACAAGCAGGTGGTGAGATTGCGCGGCGTGCGCGCGGAACACCACGAATCGCCAACCGACTCCTGCGCCGAGTTCGAGACTTCGCCCACCACCTCGGCAGCGATGTGGTGACCCTCGAAGCCACACAGTGGGGGCTTGAGCAGATGGAGGTTGATGCATTCGGTCTCGACCACCTCGATAGGCAACTGCTCACTACGATCATCAATGTCTACGATGGCGGACCTGTGGGCCTCAAGGCTCTGGCGTCGTCGATCGGTGAAGACCGAGGGACACTCGAGGACATCCACGAGCCGTATCTGCTGCAGATCGGGTTGCTGCAGCGCACCCCACGTGGGCGCACGGTGACTGCTGCCGCCTACCGTCACCTTGGGCTCGACCCGACGGGGTCGCCGGGTGGGCTTTTCGATGGACGGAAGCCCGAGTGACCCCTGTCCCGGTCATTCTCAACCCCATCGCAGGTGGCGGCAGGTTGTTGCGCCAACAGCGCAGTCTCCAGGCGGTTGCCGCTGGCCGTGGGTCCGAGCTCGACATCTGGATTTCCGAAAGCCCCACACACACAATCGAGCTTGCTGAAAAGGCGGCCTCCGCCGAGATCCCATTGCTGCTCGCCTATGGCGGTGACGGCACCTACAACGCCGTGGCCCGGGGTCTTTTGGGCAGCTCAACCGCGATGGGTGTGCTTCCAGGTGGCACGACATCGGTTCTCGCCTACGAGTTCGGTGTGCCGCGCCCGGCGCAGCGTTCTGTCGACGCGCTTTTGGGCGGCGAAGACCGGGCGATGCGAGTGGGCCGCACCGATGATGACGACATCGTTCTGCTGATGTTGTCGGCCGGTCCGGATTCGCATGTGCTCGAGAGGCTGCGCCCGTCTTTCAAGAGGCTTGGTGGGCGGGTCGGTGTCGCGTTGCAGGCGATAGTTGAAGCGATGAGTGGTGGGGCTTTGCCGCGGATCCGGGTGACGTCCAATACCACTATCGATGAGGCGGGTTGGGTGATTGTCGGCAACTCACGGTGTTATGGGGGTAAGTTCTGCGCCACCCCGGGCGCCAGCCCGTTTCGTGACGACCTCGAGGTCGTTTCGCAGCGGAGCAATGGCCGCCGAGCAGCGATGTCTTTCCTCTTCGGCATCCCCTCGGGCCGACATGTTTTGAGGGACGATGTCGTGCGACAAGTTGTGGATCGGGTCCGACTGGAGGCGGCCTCGCCGGGCGCCGAGGTGCCCTATCAGATCGACGGCGATGTCATGGGCGTATTGCCGGTGGAGGTCAGCATCGATCCGAATCCCCTTTGGATCCGTCTGCCGGCGCAACACTGATGACTCGCCGCTCTCGCCACGCAATCCGGTGAGATATGCCGGCTAGAGATCGGCGAAGAGATCGGTCGAGATGTAACGTTCGGAAGTCGAGGGTGCGACGAAAACTACGAGCTTGCCCTCCATCTCGTCACGGGATGCGACCTTGAGCGCTGCGGCGCATGCCGCGCCGGTGGAAATACCACCCAGGATCCCTTCCTCGCGGGCAAGACGCCTGGCTGTCGTAAACGCCTCGTCATTCGTAATCGTGACCGCCTCATCGATTACCGAGGTATCGAGATTGTCGGGCACGAAGCCTGCACCGATGCCCTGGATCTTATGGGAACCCGGCTCGCCACCGGAGAGTACCGGCGAGTCCGCTGGTTCAACGGCAACGATACGGACTGATGGGCGGCGTTCCCGCCATACCCGCCCAACCCCGGTGATGGTTCCGCCGGTTCCGACACCGGCGACAAAGACGTCCATTCTTCCGTCGGTGTCTCTCCACAGCTCGAGGGCGGTAGTGGTGGCGTGAACATCAGGGTTGGCCGGGTTGGAAAACTGCTGCGGCTCCACCGAATCTGGAATCTCGGCCAGCAGCTCTTCGGCTCGGGCGGAGGCACCCCGCATACCGTCGGCAGCCGGCGTCAGAATGATCTCGGCTCCGAGCAGGTCGAGCACCTTACGCCGTTCGAGAGACATCGATTCCGGCATCGTCAAGACGCAACGGTAGCCGCGAGCAGCGGCAACCATGGCGAGGGCAATACCGGTATTCCCCGAAGTCGCCTCGACGATTGTCGAACGACCGGGTACCAATCGCCCCTCGCGCTCCAGAGACTCCACCATGGCGACGCCGATGCGGTCTTTCACCGAGTGGGCGGGATTGAAAAACTCGAGCTTGGCCGCCACCTGAGCCTGCGAGCCGGAGGCGATGTGGTTGAGTCGCACGAGTGGGGTGTTTCCCATAAGTTGTGTGATGTCGGAAGCAATGTTCATGGCTGCTCCAGGGTGCTGTGATAATCCACACAACCCTTTTCGGTGGTCATCCCTTCCCGACTGTTGGGTCGCTTCCTGGGTTACAATGGCTGCCGGGGAGGAGTTGTGCGGTTTATTGAACAACTCGCGGCCCGAGCTGCGGCCATTGGTGGTCGGGTTGTGCTCGCCGAAGGGCACGATGAGCGGATTGTCGATGCTGCGGGTGAACTGGTAGCCGGAGGAGGGTGTGAGGTAACCCTCGTCTGCCGCGGGGACCAACGCCAGCCGATCCATGATGAGCTCGCCGGACGAGGTGTCGACATCGCAGACCCGACTGCCGATTCACGCCGAGAAGATCTGGCGGATCACCTCCACGGACGACGGGCGGCGAAGGGGATGTCTCGCCAGGAAGCGCTGGCAGCGGTAGAGGATCCACTCTATTTCGCCTCCCTGATGGTCGCAACCGGGGCCGCTGATGCTTCCGTTGGCGGTGCCGTCCGGACGACCGCGGACACGGTGCGCGCCGCTCTTCACTGCATCGGGCCCTCGCCCGGGCTGCGAACGGTATCATCGGCGTTCATCATGATCCACCCCGATCCAAGCTGGGGAGATGATGGGGTGATGGTCTTTGCTGACTGTGCGGTGCTCCCAGACCCGGATTCAGTGCAGCTGGCCGAGATTGCGCTGTCAGCTGCCGCCACCTTCCGATCCATTGTTGGGGGCGAGCCGAAAGTCGCTCTACTCTCATTCTCGACCAAAGGCTCGGCCAGACATCCGCTGGTGGACAAGGTGACCGCGGCACGGGCCGAACTCGAATCCAGAGGCGCGGATTTCGTCTTCGATGGTGAACTGCAACTGGACGCGGCACTGCTTCCAGACGTTGGAGAGAAGAAGGCGCCCGGGTCGGCTGTGGCCGGAAAGGCAAACGTGCTTGTCTTTCCGGATCTCAACGCCGGCAATATCACCTACAAAGCGGTGGAACGACTGGGTGGTGCGCGTGCCCTGGGCCCGCTTATGCAGGGGCTCGCAAAGCCCGCCAACGACCTCAGCCGCGGCTGCTCTGCGGGCGATATTGTCCAGACCAGTTATCTGAGTCTGCTCCAGGCAAAGGGGTAGTCACCCATGCGCGTACTCGTACTCGGTTCCGGCGCTCGCGAACATGCCATAGTCCACGCCCTGCGGCGTTCCCCCGGTGTGAGCGATGTCTTTGCCGCTCCGGGCAATCCAGGGATCGCACAGGCGGCCGATCTTCTGTCGTTGTCGGCAAACGATCTCCCAGGCGTCGCGGAGGCGGCTGAAGATTTCCGTATTGATGTCACTATCGTCGGCCCCGAGGTTCCTCTGGCGATGGGTGTCTGCGATGAGTTTTACCGCCGGGGACTGCGCCTCTTCGGACCACGACGCGCCGCTGCCGAGCTCGAGTCGAGCAAGGTCTTCGCCAAGGAGTTTTGCCAACGCCACGACATTCCGACCGCCAAGGCAACTGTAGTTCGCACGAGTGACGAAGCTGTTGCGGCGGCTCGCGATCTCGGGATGCCGGTTGTCTTCAAAGCAGATGGCCTTGCAGCGGGCAAGGGCGTGCTGATGATTCGAAACGATGACGACCTCGACCAGGCGATCGATGAGTTTTTCAATCAGCGTCGCTTCGGCGATGCCGGAGATCGAGTGCTGGTCGAGGAGTGTCTGGAAGGCGACGAGGTCTCATATATGGTGATCTCCGACGGTACGCGGATGGTGCCCGTCGCCACTTCTCACGATTACAAACGCGCGGGCGAGAATGACGAGGGCCCCAACACCGGTGGCATGGGCGCCCATTCTCCTGCACTGGTAATTCCACCCGGCACAAGCAAGCTCATCCTCGAATCCGTCGTCCGTCCAACAATTGCGGGCATGGCTGCCGAAGGCCGGGAGTATCGTGGGGTGCTCTATGCGGGTCTGATGGTGACCTCGGATGGGCCCAAGGTGCTCGAGTTCAATTGCCGCCTCGGTGACCCGGAGACCCAGGCCACGTTCCTGCGGCTCGACGACAATTTTGCCGAGATCGCCCGCGATGCTTCCGAGGGTGCACTCGGGATTGGCGGACTGAATTGGCGCAAGGAGGCGGTGGCCTGCGTCGTCCTCGCGGCAGAGGGATACCCTGGAAACCCGCGAAAAGGCGACGAAATCGCCGGCATAAATGAGGCCATGGCTTTGTCCGGAGTGACGGTCTATCATGCCGGCACACGCCTGGAAGACGGGTGTCTGACCACCTCTGGGGGGCGCGTACTATCGGTCTGCGGGCGTGGACCAACCCTGTCAGACGCCCTCGATACCGCATACGAAGGGGTGTCGAAGATCTCTTTTGACGGCATGTGGTATCGATCGGACATCGGTCGCGACACCCTGGCCAAGCTCGGTACATAAATGACTGAAGTGAACTCCCAGGCGAACCCCGAGGTTCTGATCCTTATGGGGTCGGCAAGCGATTGGAAACACGTGCGAGGTGCAGCGGAAGTGCTCGAAGGACTCGGCGTCAGCTTCGAGGTCCACGTATCCTCGGCTCACCGCACACCCGCCCGAACCGTGGATCTGGTTCGATCGGCCGAGGCCGGAAGATGCAGCGTGTACATCTGCGCCGCCGGAATGGCGGCCCACCTGGCGGGGGTGGTTGCGGCCCATACGGTTCGTCCCGTGCTTGGCGTACCGCTGCCGGGAGGGGTGCTCGATGGGGTTGATGCGCTCCTTGCAACGGTACAAATGCCCGGAGGAATCCCGGTGGCGACCTTCGCCGTCGGCTCAGCTGGGGCGCGCAACGCCGCCTTCTTTGCCGCCCAGGTCATCGCAGGCGAACGGCCCGAGGTGGGCTTGGCCCTGGAAGACGCACGACGCGCTGACGGGGAGAAAATCGCCGCGGCAGATCGTGAGATCAACACCGAGATCAACACCGAGATCAGCACCGGAAGAGACTCATAATGGTGGAGCTCGTTCAATGCTCAGTTACGTCTCGCCTGGAGGACTGGGTTCCGGTGATGGTCGATCCAGATCTGCCTCCGATGCCCTGCCGTGCCGGCAAGCTCGAATTGGACCACGGAGAATTTATCGTCGTCGACACTCCGGATGGGAAATTTCTCGGTAGGGTCACCGCGTTTGCCGCGCCGTCGGTCAAGAAGCCTCGCAAGCATGCGGCGCGCGTCGTACGCCGGGCAACGCCCGAGGACGAAAAGCGGCATGAAGACACGGGCCATCTCGAAAGGGAAATCGAGCGCTACTTACGACGGCGAACGCGAGAGCTCGATCTCGATCTCCACCCCTTCAAGGTGCGACTCCCGCTTTCAGGCCGCAAAGCGGTGATTTACTTTTCGGCTGAGAAGCGGGTTGACTATCGACCGTTGCAGCGGGATTTGGGGCGACGCTATCGGAGGCGAATCGAGATGCGTTCGCTTGGGGTGCGCGATGGTGCCCGCCTCTGCGGCGGCCTCGGGCCCTGTGGTCGCTGTTTGTGCTGTACGACCTTTATGGATCGTTTTCATTCAGTGACGGTTCGGATGGCAAAAAGGCAGAACCTGAGCCTCAATCCGGCAAAAATTTCCGGCCTCTGCGGGCGGCTGATGTGCTGTTTGTCACATGAGGTCGAGCTCTATCCCCCGGGCTCACGCAACCGCGACTGAGGCTCACCGAAGGCGTTGATCCGTGCGAGATCCGGGAAGACACCCAACACTGGATCTGATAACCTGATCACAGAACCTACCGACTTCATGCTTCCGGAATCCCGTGGCCGCACAGCATGGGGCGCGAGGAGAGCTTAATGTCTGATCGTAAGCTGATCCGACCGTCGATGAATGAGATGATGGAAAAATTCCCCTCCAGGACAACTGGCCGCCGCAAACAGGTGCCCGCAGAGCAAACAAACGCCGAGAGTTTTTACTACCTCAAACAAATGCAGAATCGCACCGCGATGGTCGTGGTGCTGACCGACGGCACCGAGCTCAAGGGCTGGATCGAGTGGTACGACAAGAACTGTCTCAAACTCAATCGGGCAGATGCCCCAAACCTCCTCCTCTTCAAACACACCGTCAAATTCATGTTCAAGGAGGAGGAACTGCGCTCCCGCCGTCGCCGTCGCCCGCCAGCGTCGCGTTGAAGGCAGCCTCACTCTGCTGACTGCAGCATCTGAAGAATGCGACTGATGACGAGGTCGAGTGCTACGGTATTGAACCCGCCTTCGGGGATGATCACATCCGCCCAACGTTTCGAGGATTCGACAAACTCCAGGTGCATGGGCCTAACCGTGGCAAGGTATTGATCGACCACACTGTCGACCGTTCGCCCACGCTCCGCAATGTCCCGCCGGAGGCGCCGGATGAACCTCAGGTCTGCATCGGTGTCGACAAAGATCTTGACGTCGAGAAGCTCCCGAATGGGTGGAATTGCGAGGATGAGGATCCCCTCGACGAGGATTACCGGCTGCGGATCGACCCACTCAGTCGCGGCCACGCGAACGTGGCGCGCGAAGTCATAGACCGGCAGGGGAGCGGCCTCGCCGGCTTTGAGTAAGGAGATGTGCTTCTCCAGGAGTTCCTCTTCGATAGCATCCGGGTGGTCGAAGTTGTGGTGCGAACGCTGGTGGCCGTCAAGATGGGCCAGGTCGTGGTAGTACCGATCCTGGTTGACGATGACGATCCGGTCCCGTCCGACGCGGCGCACGATCTCGTTGGCCACAGTCGTTTTGCCGGATCCGGTGCCGCCCGCCACGCCGATACAGAGAGTCTTCACCGATCCACCCTCTCCGTTAGCATCTCTTCAAAGGTATTTGATCGTCTCCTCAGCAGTCGATGCTAGAGGCCCGTCGGGAACGATCTCGAGGTATTTCTGGAGATGCGTCTTGGCTCCCTCCATATCGCCGGAGCGCAGAAGGAGCATCCCGTACTCGAAGTTGCATTCTGGAAAGTCGGGAGCCGCCGCGAGACATCTTTCTAGAAGTGGCCGCGCGCCCTCATCGTCCAGATTGTTGAGCAAGCCTGCAGCCTCATTGAAGAGGATTGTCGGGTCATCCGGATTCAGTTTCTGGTAAAGGACCATGTATTCGTCGCGCGAGGCCTCGTCGCCAAGCTCTCCGCTGGCGTTGATCGCGATGGCCAGGCATTGGAGCGACTCCGGAGCCTTGTCAAGACAGCGTCGGGCAGCGGCCAGCGCGCCCTCCATGTCTCCCATGCCATAGGTGAGTTCGGCAAGGCGGGCGTGGGCCTCGAGGAGGTCCGGCCTGGCCGCGATGGCCTCCTCGAACTTCGTGCGCGCGGCTTCCTTGTCACCGGCGGTCATCAGCTCTTTGGCTTCCCTCAGCTCTTTGTATCCCGGTTGCTCGAGTTGTTGGATACCCCGGGCGGCAGCCGCCTGGTTCTCGGTTTGAAGCCTGAAGTCAAAGGCATTGTCGGTCGACCCGGCCCCGACCTTGAACGGGCTCTCCAGCGGCTGAAATCCTTCTGCTTCGATGAGGAAGTTGTAGCCGCGGGTGGCGTCCAGGATGAGGGTCTGGAACTCGCCTTTTTCGTCGGTCGTGATGACCTTCTTGAACGTCGAAACTTCGGTTGTTGTGATAGTGACGGTCGCAGCGGCAATCGGAGTTCCCGCCAGGTCCATCACGCGGCCTTCGATCTTGGCCTGGGTTCCGGCGTGAACCATGGTGCTGATGACCAGCAGGCCGGCAACTGCGACACAGGTCATGAGATGACGGTGCATCATTCGGGCCTCCTGCGCGGGTGCGCGCGAACGAGCATACCGTCTTTCGGAGGCGGTCTCAACGACCGCGAAACCAACTACCGGAACATTGCCCGGACAACGTGGTGGGCGACGGTGGGATTTTCGCGTAGACGCCGTATTGAATAGGGGTACCAGTCCTTGCCGTAGGGTACGTAGACTCGTAGCCGGTGTCCGTTGGCGAGGATGATTCGCCGCAGTTCAGGGTCGACTCCGAGCAACATCTGGAATTCGTAACGGTCGTGGTCGAGTCCAAGGCGGTCGACGATCTTCATCCCAGCCCACACCAGGTGT
>Ga0224513_10000529_pt1 | contig 14557 bp, 16 predicted proteins | sample SF_May12_sed_USG_5_FD_169109 | JGI IMG/M metagenome (GOLD analysis project Ga0224513, IMG submission 169109) | Sediment microbial communities from San Francisco Bay, California, United States - SF_May12_sed_USGS_21 | ecosystem: Environmental > Aquatic > Marine > Sediment | place: USA... | reverse complement strand
TTCCTTTAGGGGATCAACCATTTCATTGTTAATTTAGAAGAAATTAGATAACAAACAAAGATCAACAACGGTCACTTTCAAGTCAACAAAGAGTAGCTAAAATCAACTGAAAAGACACCCAATTATACGGGATTTAATTCAGTAACAAAGATAGCATGAAAATCAAAAATTCTAAAAGGCTAGATTCCATCAAAGCAGCTCATCAATTAGAAAGGACTCACTCAAGTACACGAAAGGAGGATTATTTAGAAATAATTGCAGAGTTGGTAGAATTAAAAGGGTATGCTACAACACTGGATATTTCAAGATACATGAATGTAAGCGCACCCAGTGTCACCAAGATGCTTCAAAGATTAGACGAAAATGGATTTTTGGAATATGAAAAATACCATGGGATCAATCTTACAAGCAAAGGAAAAGAAATAGCAGACGGGATTAGACAAAAACACGGAATTTTACTAGAATTTTTTGAGATTTTGGGAGTAGGTGTTGACACTGCAAACCAAGATACAGAAGGAATAGAGCATCATCTGAATCCAAAAACAATTAAACAGTTGAGAAAATTCATCACCTTTCTCAAATCAAACCCGAAGATCATCGATGATTTTAAAAATCTTTAAGAAATATCTGAATGTCGTTTTGCGAAGATGAAAGATTCATAAGATTTCTTGCAACGTCTGAGCGTTTGGGAATTTTGATTTGTCCTTTTTTACCAATGCGAACAGACGAAATAAATTTTCCATTGACATGAATATCAGCATGCATTGAAGTGTAATCCCTATTTACTATTAGAAGTAAAGCAGTTTTTGATTCTGAAAAAGTAAACGGAATGTCGTCAGATATGGATGGTAATTCATCAGTATTTTTTTGGACTACATCAATGTGCACTTTGAGATGTTTTTCAATTTCACTAATGTTTGAACCGCCTTTTCCTATTATGGATGCAATATACCGTTCATCTACCAGTACTTTTGCTCGGTCATCGGATAAAATTTCAACCTCCACCTTAGGGTCATATCGTTTGAAAGTTTCTCTGATCTTGTCTTCAGCAAGTTTCTCAATACCAACCTTGTCCACTTTTTTTCCAACTGGAACAATTACATTCTCCTCTCCAAACGTGTAGATCTCATGCTCTAAAACATTGTTTTCAAAATTTCTGATTTCAATAACAGGTCTTGCAAGATCAGACTCAGTCATTCCGGTAGGCACTTTGACTTTTAATTCCAAATCATATACTTTTTGAATTCCACCATCTCTTACAAAGACCACAGTATCCAAAATATTCGGAATTATGCCAAGTTCAATTTTCCCTATAAAACGCTGGATTGCATCCAGAGGAGAATTTGCATGAACCACCCCAACCATTCCAACCCCGGTTAACCGTAAATCAGCAAAAGTACTAAAATCCTCCCTTCGTCTTACTTCATCAAAAATTGTGTAATCAGGTCTTACAAGCAATAGAATATCAGCTGTGTTGTCGAAGCTTCCGTCTAATTTACTGTATTGAGTTACCCCGGGATCAACTTGTAAATCTCGTGGAGATTCAAACGTTTTGACAATTTTTCCTTTATTATGATAAAAATTGGCCAGGCCAGATGCAAGAGTACTCTTTCCAGAACCAGGAGCGCCAGAAATTACAATACCTTCCGCACTATCGGAGAAACGTTCCATCAGTTTTTCTGAGATAGTATAATCATCAAGTGATAGCTTTACAATCGGATGAACAATTGTAATCTCAAAAGATTCAGAGAATGGAGGAGATGTGATAGCTATCCTATAATCATCGTGTTGAACTACTGATGCCCCAGTTTTAGATATTTCCAGTGTACTAGAATCTGAAATATTTACAATCTCCAATATTTGCGATGAGATCATTTCCAGATAATCCTTAGTGAGAAGATCATCGCCAATCTTTGCCAGTGAAAATGCTCCAGGTTTACCCTTTTTTGCCAAAGGATATTGATTTTCTTTTAGATGTATGCTCATAGTTTCAGAATCAAAAAATTTAAGAAACTCCAAGGATTCGTTTTTAATTTCAGATTTAAGGAATACTGCATCAACACCTTCAGCTCGGGCTACCAAATATTGTACACGATCAGAAGTATAAAGAATTGCATCGTTTTGCTTAGCCATGTCTACAATCAAAGAATCTATTCTCCCACTGCCTGCAAGCTTAACGTCATCAGATGAAGGGTGTGAGCCAGAAACAATCACATTCAGCCCATAACTGTCAGATAGTGATTTGAGATTTCTAATTTTCTCTAAACCAATGAATCCTTGCTCTTTTTTCTTTGAAGCTTGTGATTGTAATTCATCAAAAACAGATTGAGGAATAATAATTTCAAAATTCCTTATCGATCCAGATTCTATTTGAGACACTAGCTTACCATTAATGATAACGCTTGTATCAGCTACAATTTTTGACAAATTTTAAATCAATTTTTGAGTAATCTAATACCCTAAATTGCTTTCTTAAATTTGTCAATCTGGCATTTCATAAGATTCCTCACAATGAAAATCACAATAGCATTCAAAATCAAAAAATCATCTTCTCTTATACAATCCAAAAGAAACACCAGAGCGGGTAAAATATGTACAAAATTCTGCTTAAAGAAAACAAACTTTTAGAACTAAAATCCCTCACTCTCTTGAAAAAATGTAGATGTCGACACACAAAACATGGAAAAAGAACATCTAAAAAATAAAGAGTTTTATGAAAATTGTACTGAATATTTTGAATTTTTACGTAAAAAAGGTATGACAGACTATGATTTTGAAGATGAATACTACTTTACCATGCCTGCAATTTCAAATCACTAAACAACAGAAGATTTACGAACCACTCAAAATTTCATAGGGTATGGATTCAAATTTACAAGATCTGGCAGATAAAGCAGTAAATTATGCAAAAAAGTCAGGAGTCCAATACTGTGATGCAAGAGCAGAGCAGCAAGAGAAAAAATCAGTGCTAATAGAAAACAATCAGATTGATCATATTAGAACGAATAATGATAAAGGAATAGGAATTAGAATAATAAAAAATGGAGTATGGAGTTTTTGTTCAATTTCAAATCCTCAATCATTTAATCAAATTAAAGAAGCAGTAGATAATTCGATTAGAAGCGCCACGTATAATAAAAAAAATGAGAAGAATGTAATTGATCTTTATCCAAATGCTGCATACAAAACTGAAATCAATTTTCCAATCTTGAAAAAACCAGAATTAGACGAATTGATCAAGATTGGATTTGAATGCAATGAAATTATTTCAAAAACGCCAAAAATAATCAAGTCAATCATCAATCCATGGTATACAGTAAATTCAAAGTATTTTGTAAACAGTGAAGGTTCTGAAATCCTACAAAATTATACAGATACAGTAGTAGACATGATTGCAACATCCTACGAAGTGGGATTGGCACAGTCGGTAAACATAACCGAAGGAGGGAGAGGGGGATTAGAACAAATCATCAACAATGAAAAGATTTTTCATAGTGCAAAAGATATTGCATCAAAAGCATCACAATTAATTGATGCAAGACCAGCTAAAGAAGAAAGATCAACAGTGGTGATGAATCCAGATTTTGTATCGTTACTAACACATGAAATACTCGGACACCCGTCAGAAGCAGACAGAGTACTAGGAAAAGAAATGGCATGGGCCGGAGGTGCATGGTGGAAAGGAAAAATCGGAGACCGAATTGGTTCAGAAAATCTAAACGTATTTGATGACCCGACAATAAAAGAAAGCTTAGGTTGGTATTATTTTGATGACGAAGGAGTTGAAACCAAAAAAACAACTCTCATTGAAGAGGGAGTTTTAAAAAACCACATGCAAAGCAGAGAAACTGCGCAAATATTCAATTCCAACCCCACAGGAAACATGAGGGGAACAAATTATCGATTTATGCCTTTAATTCGCATGGCATGCACATGCATAGGTAACGGAGATTGGAATGTAGATGAGATTATAAAAGAAGTAAAACACGGCTACCTAGTCTCAAACATGAAAGTACCTTCAATTGATATGAAGCGATATAACTGGAGCATTTCATGTCAATACGCACAAAAAATTGAGAATGGGGAGATTACAGATTTACTAAGAGACGTGATCGTGATGGGAACCGCTCCTGAATTCTTTGAATCAATTGATGCATGCGGAAACGATTTTACGGTCAGGCCAATCACCAATTGTGGTAAAGGAGATCCAATGCAATCAATGATTATGGGAAATGGCGGACCAACCATAAGGGGCACTGCAACAATAAAGAGCGTAGTTTAGAAAATGAATAAAAAATTAGAAGCCATAAGACAAAATGTCATAGAATGCACAAAGTGTGAGCTTTCGAAAACTAGAATTAAATCAGTTCCAGGTAAAGGAAATTTTCAATCAGATGTGATCTTTGTAGGGGAAGCACCAGGGAAAAACGAGGATGAAAATGGAGAACCATTTATCGGAATTGCTGGGAAAAAACTTTCAATCGCACTTGAGGAAGCAGGAATTTCAAGAGAGGATGTATACATTACAAATATTGTAAAGTGTAGACCGCCAAAAAACAGAGTTCCAAATACAATCGAGAGAAGTACATGTCAAGAATATTTAAAAAAAGAAATATCAATCATTAAACCAAAAATTATTTGTATTTTAGGAAATACCGCATTTAATTCTCTTTTAGGAGGTTCTGAGATTATAAAATTCAGAGGCAAACTAGTACGAAAAGATGATCAACTGTATTTTCTAACAATTCATCCAGCTGCCACAATTTACAATCAAGAATTAATTAAAGTACTAAAAGGCGATATTGTAAAACTATTTCATTTGATCACAGAGTTAAAAAACAACAAAGAAGTTCAAACAGATATTGACTATTCTTCCTAGAGAGTTTTATTCGAGAGATACAGTCAAAGTTGCAAAAAATCTACTGGGAAAAAAAATTATTAGAAAAATAGGAAGACATGAAATATCAGGGATAATTACAGAAACTGAAGCATATCGACATAAAGATGATCCAGCAAGTCATGCATTTAGGAAAATTACAGAAAGGAATAAAATCATGTTCGAAAGTGTGGGTTTTGCTTATGTCTATTTTACATATGGAATGCATTTTTGCTTTAATGTTGTAGCAAAAAACCCCAAAGTTGCAGCAGGTGCAGTACTTATTCGTGCAATCAAACCTGAAAAAGGCATTACAATCATGCAAGAAAACAGAGGTAATACAAGTTTAAAAAATCTTGTAAACGGACCTGCAAAATTAACACAGGCCCTTGCAATTACCAAAGAACATTACGGTATCGACATAACAAAAAATTCCAAATTGTATATTTCTGAAGGCACAAAACCAAAGAAAATTATTGCATCACCGAGAATAGGAATAACAGAAGCAACAGACAAGTTATGGAATTTTAAAATAAAAATTTAATCTTTGTTGTTTTCATCTAAAGTCCAAGGGGCAAATTTGCCCATGATTTTCTCCCAATCCAATTTTAAAAGCAATACTATAACTGCAGTCATCATTGCTCCAAAGACAACAATTCCAATGTATACAGGAGTTGCATCATCGACATTTTCCAAGAAGGGTTCTATGAAAGACAATCCAACATAATGTGAAATAAAAACTATGACGTAACTAAGAACAAGTTTACCTGCAAGTGTTGCGACAAAAAATCTTTTTGGATTATATTTTGCTAGTCCTAAGGGCACAAATATGATATCATCAGGCATCGGCGTTGCTGCAGCAACAAATGCGGCTGCTGCGCCATACCTTCTAACCAGTCTTTCAAAAGGGCGCATTCTTTTTCTAGTTTTTGCATTCATAATTTTCCGTCCTCCGAAGCTGATAAAAAATATGATTTGTTTTGCGACAGTAGCTGTTATTGCAGATATCAGTGCCAAGAAATGCAAATCGTATTGATTACCAACAGACATTGTAGCAAGAAACAAAAATCCAGGCAGTGGAACAAAGGGAACAAGGGAACCAAAGAAATTGACTAGGGCTAAAATCAGATATCCGTCATCAGGGGCAAATGGAAAAATATCACTAAATTCCACAAATCAAACCATTTTTACGCTTTATTTAATCAAATCTAGAAAAAGAAACCTGCAATTCATTAAAATATCATCTTTTTAGAACTCTGTAGGATGTCAAAAAAAGATTTTGAAAAGATTTGCGATAACATTGCAACTATCAGTCCATATATCAGATTTGTAGGCGTAATTGGTGAAAGCGGAGAATTGTTGGCCTATAAAAGAAGGCCAGAGTTAGTCCCACTTCTAAATGAGAAAAATACACAGTATCAATTCTCACATATTGCAATTAAAACAGATCTCGAAGGATTTTTTGATAAGAATCTTGGCGAAATTGAATTTGTCTGGGAAGAAAGAAAAAAAGTTCAAACAATCTCTTTTGCAATTAAAAAATCCAGAGTATGGATATCAATTGATAAAAAAGTAATCAGATCAGAAGTACTGAGAATTATTGACTCTTGTTTGCCAATCGTAAAAAAATACTCTTGACAAATTGAAGTGCATTTACTGTGAAATTGACTTGGATTCGTTAAGCATGGCAGACGGATTAAAGCACATATTAGAACATAAAAAGAAAATGCAAAAATAATTTATTTTGGTATTTTTTTAACAAAAATCATGGAAAAATCAGATGAAATTCTAAAACTGATTGATGAGATTAACATTAGAAAATCAAATCCCAGAGATTATAAAAAAATGAAAGCTGAAGAAATCAGCAGAGAATTTAAAAACATAATGAAGTTCGAGCAAGAATCATTTAAGAAGATTGAAGAGTTTGAGAAAACACAAAAAAATCTAGATTTAATTCAATACGCAAAAATGATTTGTAAAAACACAACAGGTAGAGAAATTGCACACATACAAGAAATTTATTTAAAAAAAATTGATGAAGAATTCCTTAGTTCAAAATAAAATTATTTTTCGTCTTTATATAACCAGCATCTAACATAACCAGATTCAGTTTTAAATTTAGGTGGCAATTCTTTACACTTTTCAATTGCCAAAGGACATCGTTCTATAAATCGACATTGAGTAGGAGCGTCAAGCAAACTTGGAGGAATTCCCTTGATATATTTTGGAGTATTTCCATTTAATGTGGGAATTGATTCTAAAAGCCCTTGAGTGTAAGGATGTTTTGGATTTTTGTATATTTGTTCTGAGGATCCAAATTCAACCATTTGCCCCCCATACATTATTCCAATTTTATCTGCAATTTCAGATAATACTGCTAAATCGTGTGTAATTAGCATAAAAGACATACCGTCTTTTTTTAATGATTTGAGCAAATTTACAATCTGAGCCTGAATTAAGACATCTAATGCGGTAGTCGGCTCATCAGCAATTACAAATTTTGGTTTTAAAAGTAAGGCCATTGCAATAATCACTCTTTGTTTCATTCCACCGCTTAGCTCATGAGGATATTTTTTTAAGACATGTTCATCAAGATAAACAGAATTCATCGCATCTGAAATTATTTTCTTGGAATCACCTTCAAATCCATGTTCTTTTAAAATCTCAATAAATTGTTCATTAATTGTGAACACAGGATCCAAAGAATTCATTGCGCCTTGAAATATCATAGAGACTTTTTTCCATCTAAATTCATCATCAAATACGGATTGATCCATATCTAAAATAGAATCTCCTTCAAATGTGATCTTTCCCTGTGCAGTTCCACCAGAGAGCATTCTAATTAATGATAAACCTAATGTACTTTTTCCACATGCACTCTCACCTGCAACTCCCATGGATTCACCATGTGACAATTCAAAATCAACATCATCAACGGCATAAACTGGACCTTTTGATGAAGAATATTTTGAAGATAATCCATGAACAATTAGGAATGTCATAATATCATCAGATCCAAACTAGAATTTCTGTTTTGCACTAAGGGATATAATACGAACGTTTTTCAGTGTTAAGACTTTCATTGTTGTACCTAGTCCACCAGAAAAGACGATATTTGCGGAATTATTGGCGTATTTTGCGATCATTTTTTTCCCACCTGTATCCAAGTAAAACCATGATGCTAACGAATGAAACAATGGGAACTACAATCATTATGATGGAGGACCATATTGGCATATTGTAGTATACGACAGATTGCACCACCATTGCAAACATGGATAATGCTATGATTACGGACATTATTGCAATCAATATGATCATGATTCTATAATTGGACATGACTTTTTGTTTCTGCGTAAATCCTTGAAGATGGCTTATCTTCCATTATTCATCCACTAGTTGTAAAATTCCCAGTTTTTCAGTTTTTGGACTTTCCAAGATTGAATATTGATTTGTTGCAAACTTTTCGGGGCTTTTTACATATTGTATGTCACCTACTTGCATTCCACAAATACATACGCTTAGCTTGAAAGGTACCAAACCCTGTCCGCAGCTATGACAAGATATCATTTTTTATCATCATTCCTCAAATCAGACCTACCCTTTTTCTTGCACCAGCAATTAGATGAACATGCATCATCTAATGCCATCAGTCAATCATTCCCTCAAAGTCACAGTCATCCATTACAAAGCTTGGATGATTCAAATGCTCACCCTTGCCGCATCTTTCAAAGAAATCTGCTGCTCTGTAGTTTGTTTTTTCTTCTTCTTTTGTATTCTTCATGAATTAGTTTTTGGTTTGTAGCATATAGGCTTCCTGTTAACTTTGTTAACAATGTATACACCATTATGAAATTTGGCCTTGATCGAACCAGATTTCAATCAAATACTTGTAATTTACTTTGATGTCACGCATATTGCATGAAAGAATTATGTTCAAAATGTTTTTGTTCCGGAGTCTCAATCGTAATTGATGAGGATTCAGGACAGGCCGTATGCGAGTACTGCAGGGGCCAGATCATTATAAACAAAATTAAGTCAGTAACTAGAGAAATTAACTTGAATGAAATCGAAAGTCAGGAACTAATTAACCTGCATGTAAGAATTGCAAAGGAAAATGTAATATTTTTAATATTTTCTAAAAACTTTTAAAAATTTTGGGATGATCCAAGTGGAAATCCATAGACATACTTATCTTCGACAAGGTCGTGTGTATATACAGGACAAGTCCACCTCTACCCCATGAGAGTCATGACCTCAAAAGGAAAACAAACGGGATTTTGTATGGGCTACTGTCCTGATTTCAATTTCACTTCCCTTCACTCATTGTAAACTTACCACCCCTCATAGATTTTAGCGTCTGGATTCCAGTATGGCTCTTTCAGTCTAATTTGTCCTCGTAATGGTTCATCAGGATTACTGATTAATGACGGAGAAAGAATTTTGGATGTATTTGTATATTCTTCTAATCCGCATCTAATATGATATTCTTTTACAGTAATTTCTTTCTCAGCAAGTCCATTAAAATCACCTAATGTAATTTCTGATGTAGTAAGCCATTTTTTGTCTTCAGAATAAACATCTACAATGATCTTACTTTCGTCTTTCATTGTCGTATCCTCGTTTCAATCATCCAAGTATAACCATACAGTTTTGAATCATATCCATCAACCATGAATTATCCATCACATCCTCTGCACAACCAACAAACATTAAGATGGTCCCAAACTGTGCCACATAGATGATGGGTCTTTCTTAATGTGTGAAAATACATGAAAGTTAAATCACAGTGAGGACACTTCTTAGACATCGTCATTCCTCTTGTCATGATATTGGCATTATTTTTCTAGTTTAGATTCTCTACAGAACAGTAAGAAATCCTACACATGACGATAGCATTCGTTGCCAGAAATCAAATGTAATCACTCCTGAAATTGTCAGAAATATTTATAAAATATTTTGTCGTATGTGCCTTCGAGAAAAGAAGCATCCAATCGTAAAAAGTTGAGCGAGAAGTAACCCCTGATTTTCTAGGCTTCTTTTCTTCAGGGGCATTCAAAATACAAAATAATTCGTTTGTCATTTCTCGTTTCACCTGCGATCATTTTTTTAAGTAAAATTATAACTATCATGATTCTAATACCCACCCCAAATAACAGATGTACTGGCTCATAGACTAATTGAAATTCTTCTGTAAAAAAATAGGGAGATTATATTGATTATGTCTTTATCACATTTTGTTTATTTTTGTCATGTTTGTTTCTCTCTTTCTCCATCATCTTGTAATTATCAGTAAGTGCTTCCCGCATCATCGCCACCTTCAAGTCTAATTTCTGTCTCCTTTTAGGCGTAGGATTCGTTGATAGTTCCTGAAAATGTTCTTCCAATTGTTTTTTCATTTTTTCCCTAATGGCTTTTAGCTGTCCAAGTGTGCCGTTGTGATTTTCTTCATATTCTGTCATCATGATTCCCTCCAGTTGACATTGCATGAGGTGCACTTGCCAATGTAACCATTATACATCCTGCAGAACTTTATGATTTTCCCATTCCCGCAACTTTCACACGGTCCTAAAGATTCTTCAGGAATTAGCATGAATCCCTTTTCGTACAGTTCTGTCATATCATTATTACATTCTTCATTCATTTAACTTTCATGTCAAATCTACTCAGTTGTCCAACCCCTTTCGATTGCAGTTTTGACCTGTTCAGTAAATAACCGTCTCATCTTTTTGAAATTGATCATCACATCATTCATTTCCAAAAATGTCTGAATTGGATAGTAAAATGTAGGAATGGCGTTTGGGTGATTAGACTCTCGCATTGTCAACAGATAATCCTTCACCACCAATTGGATCTCTTTTGCTGGCAGATGTACAAACTAATCAAGGTTATCAATTTTTGAAATGCATCAGAATCGTTACAGACCCTTGATGTAATTGTCTTTTGTCTTTTCACTTTTCAAACTTGCCAAAAAGATCCTAATGCTTCGCTTCATGGACATAACTATTACGATCAAATATTAAGATAAGATTTCATTAACACTGAAAATCGTTAGACTAAGGGATATAAACAACATTATCAGAATAAAAAAGTCGATTCAAATGAAATTACCAATTTGTGGCTTTGATGCAAAAAATTCAGTGCTATGTCCAAAGTGTGAAAGCATGGTTGAATCAGGTGAATTAACAAAAGCTGACATTGAGGCATCAATGAATCTTGCAAAAATTTCCAAATCAAACAAAGAAGTAGATAATTTTACACTGTATTCATGCAGGGAATTTAACGGGAATTTCATATTATCATTGGATAAAAATGACATTATGACAATTAGACAAAGTCGTACCTTGTATAGAACGTTACAAGATGAATTCAAGGGAAAAATTTGGTTGGTGGAAGCTGATGAGACAGATAAACGATTCATAGAAGACTTGTTTTTTCCAACCAAAATTCTATCAATTAATGCAGTCTGGGCACCAGGCGGTGTTCAAAAGACTAAAGCCGTAATTTCAGGCAAATGGACTCCAAAGTTTCCAATTGATACTCAAAAAGTTGTACAAATTGTTAAAAATGCCCGAAACCTTGACATTGAGATAGAATTTGAGGATAAAAGATAGGCATGGTTTTTGTAAAAACTCACGATATTTCAGAACTAAATGAAGAATTAATTGGGAAACCAGTTGTACTAGGCGGATGGATTGAAGATCTTCGAAAATTAGGTAAAATGTCATTCATTACACTACGTGATGTTTCAGGAATTTCCCAGGTCATAGTTAAAGGGGAACTAAATGACAGCCTAGGCGAGATAAATCGTCAAAGTGTAGTAAGTGTCAAGGGAACTGTTCAAGAGACCAAAGCTCGGGATTTTGCGTTTGAGGTTAAAGCTGATGAAATCGAAGTATTGGGAAAAGCAGTCCACCCATTGCCAGTAGATCCAATTGGTAGATTGGAAAGCAACATTGACACAAGATTGAATCATCGTGCACTAGATATGAGAAATCAAAAGACGGCTTCAATTTTTAAATTACGTCATCACGTATTACAGTCACTAAGAAAAAATCTGTCTGAGAAAAAATTCTTGGAAATTACAACGCCAAAAATTATTGGCAGTGCAAGTGAAGGAGGAGCCGATTTGTTTTCATTGGATTATTTTGGAAAGACAGCATATCTTGCCCAAAGTCCACAACTATACAAAGAACAAATGACAATAGGATTAGAAAGAGTCTTTGAAATTTCAAACTTTTACAGGGCAGAAAATTCTCACACTGGACGGCATCTAACTGAGTTTACCAGCATTGACATTGAAGCAGCATTCATGGATTACAACGATGTCATGAATGTTTTAGAATCATTAGTGTTAGCAGTTTACAAGGACATTTCAGAAAACTGTAAAAAAGAACAAGAAACAATAGAGCATGTGATAGAGGTACCGACAACACCATTTGAGCGAGTGACATACACTCAATGCATTGAAGAATTGAAAAAAGAAGGTGAGCAAGTTGAATTTGGCGATGATTTATTAGATTCACATCTCAGGATCATAGGCAAAAATCATCCAGGGTTTTTCTTTTTGATTGACTGGCCGATGAAGCTAAAACCATTTTACATTAGAGAAAAAGATGAAGATGCAGCGCTTTCACGTTCATTTGATTTGCAGTATGGATTTTTGGAATTATCATCAGGCGGAACCAGACTTCATAATCCAGATATGTTAAAAGAGAGATTAAGAGAACAAGGCCTAGATCCTACTCAATTCACAGACCATCTTAAGGCATTTGATTGGGGAATGCCACCGCATTCCGGATGGGGAATGGGATTAGATAGGTTGATGACCACATTAATTGGAATAGACAATGTTCGTGAAGTGGTATTATACCCACGAGATCCAGAAAGGTTAAGCCCATAGAGGAGAAATAGAGAACATGCCATTATTCTGCAAACAATGCAAAGATAGGAGATTACCCATAGTTCAAACAACAGAAAAGATCACATTATGGCTATGTGAAAAATGTGAAAACTTTGTAGACCCTCAAGATATCATTATTCGTGAATTAACAAAATCAGAAAAGGACGAAATGAAGGCCAAACTGGAGAACTTTAAGAATAGTATAGTATTGACAGGGGAAAAAATGACCAGAAGAAAAGGTGTGAATTGACGGACAATATTTTTAATCTCTATTGCATCAAGCGGCTTGCCAATCATGATTGAACAAGATGATGCAAAAAAAGTAGTGGAAGTAATTGGAAATAATCTAATTGGAGTATCACACGATTCAAGCAGTTTTGCAAAATTACCTGACTCGTTTTGGGGATACTTTGCTCGAGGCCATGATAAAAAAGGAACATTCGGAGTGATAGTCACCTATTCTGAAGAAGGAAAAGACGTTGACGAATTAATCAAAATGTATGAAGAGTGGGCTGCTAAAAACAAAACAAAATCAGAAGAACCTACTTAGTTTCTTTGAGCAATTTACGATACCCTGCACACTCTTTACAAATGGGTTTTCCTTTGTAGGCAGGATTGCCATCAGTAATTTTTAGTGTTCCTGAAACAACTTTACAAATACAACATTGTGCCATATTGTTTTGAATAGATTTGCATTTAATAAAAATTGATAGTGTTAAAATACAAATTTTTGGAGAAAATCAGACTCAAAATATTCTAAATTAATAAGATCAACCGATCAATTTTTTTATATCAGAATAGTCAAAATTGAAAATAATTACATACTGTAAATGTAAATCAGTAAGTATTTTTCTAAATAGTGTAAAAACAAAAAAAGAATTCACTAGAAATACATTCAGATAAGATCATAAAGATAAAATTTTTAATTATTATCAGGTAAAAATTTGGATCATTGTTAAATAGGATTTAGATGTAGACATGTTAACGAGAAACCATTGTTCTGCGTCGTAGAATGGTTGGTCTGGAAAACACATCATGTTAGGAATACGTCCTTGATTTTGCGTGTTTTCCATGTATCTCGTTGTTTTAAAACAAAATAACAAAAATTTGAGACATACTAATCTAATAATGATTTTTGAAAGAGGCTCATTTGTAAGGTGTTCTTAAACATTCTAGTATTTGTCAGAATGAAAATATATTCATGCTAGAAAAAGGGCAATATTTGTCAGGCAAATAAGAATTAAAAAACTACAAAACATTACGATTTAAAAAAATATGCCCAAATGTATGTACGTGCTTATTCAGAGACACATCGATAGGAATAGGTGTTACATTTGAACGCAGTAAGTCTAACATTTGATTTTTTGTAAACCATTGACTGTAATATCCAAGTTTATTCTTAAATGCCAATTTTTTCCTATCAAATGAATCTCCATCAATTTGTTTGATCATTTTTTCCATTGGAACATACATCTTTGGAGCAGCAAAAGAAAAATCATCCCCATTAAATGCAGAAATCAACGCCAACCCATTTTTTCCTGCCAACCTTATCATGTTATCAAAGAATTGTTGTCTTTTAGTGACATCTATTACCCCAACTGTATTGTACATGCACATTGTAATCTTTATAGAATCATCGTCAAAGAGTTCATCAATTCCAGGGTTTGTTGCATCATAGTTTAGAAATGAAATATCACGATCATTCATGTCAGATTGTTTATTTTTTGATAATCGTATCATTGATTTGGATACATCTAGGCCGCAATAGGATATCGAAG
>Ga0224513_10000527_pt1 | contig 14577 bp, 13 predicted proteins | sample SF_May12_sed_USG_5_FD_169109 | JGI IMG/M metagenome (GOLD analysis project Ga0224513, IMG submission 169109) | Sediment microbial communities from San Francisco Bay, California, United States - SF_May12_sed_USGS_21 | ecosystem: Environmental > Aquatic > Marine > Sediment | place: USA... | reverse complement strand
CCTTGCCCGGCCGCATTCTGCAGGGGCTGAAGCAATGCGGCAGCAACAATCCGGTTTTTATGATGGATGAAATTGACAAGCTGGGTGCTGATTTTCGAGGTGATCCGTCTTCGGCGCTGTTGGAGGCACTGGATCCGGAGCAAAATTTTGCCTTCAGCGATCATTTTATCAACATCCCTTTTGATCTATCTAAAGTGATGTTTATTCTAACTGCGAATTTAACGGATACCATCCCCTCAGCCCTGCTGGATCGGATGGAGGTTATCCCGCTTTCCGGTTACACTGAAGAAGAGAAAATCGTGATCGCCAAAAATTACCTTATTCCGCGACAGATCCAAGAAAATGGCCTTAAAACCCGCTCAACTTCCATGAGTTCCGGAGCACTGCAGCTGATGATTACCGAATATACGTCTGAAGCGGGACTGCGAAACCTTGAAAGGGAGATTGGCGCAATTTGCCGTAAAGTGGCGCGTAAAATCGCTGAAGGACAAAAAGGATACTTTGCGGTCACCAGGGCCAACTTGCATAAATATCTGGGGGTCTCCAAATATGGTCCGGAAATGGATAAGGAAGAAAACCAGGTCGGCCTATCGACCGGTCTGGCGTGGACTCAGGCCGGCGGAGAAGTGCTGTATGTCGAAGCATCTTTGATCGGCGGAAAGGGTGATTTGATTGTGACCGGGCAACTGGGAGATGTGATGCAGGAATCCGCCCGGGCAGCGGTAAGTTATGCACGGGCGAATCTGGCGTTATTGGGGCTGGATGAAAAGAAATTCGAAAATTCTGATATCCATATTCATGTCCCGGCAGGCGCCATCCCCAAAGACGGCCCGTCTGCAGGCATCGCCATGGCGACAGCGCTTATCTCCGCATTAACAAACACAGCCGTTCGCAGTGATGTGGCGATGACCGGTGAAATCACGCTGAGGGGTCGGGTTCTCCCCATCGGCGGCTTAAAAGAAAAGGCCCTGGGTGCTATGCGGGCGGGAATTCGAACCGTCATTATACCCGAGAAAAACAAAAAAGAACTCTCTGAGTTGCCCCAGCATCTAAGGCGCAAAATTGAGTTTGTTCCCGTAAAACAAATGTCTGAGGTTGTGGCGCGGGCGATTGTGGGGACCATATCCCGGCGCAAATTAAAACGGACAAAAACCAAGCGCAAATAACCGATGAAAATCCTTGCACTGGACACAGCCACAAACAGCTGCAGCGTTGCCGTAACAGATGATGGGGCCCTGTCCGCTGAATTAACCATACGTAAAAACCAGACGCACTCTAAACACTTAATGGAATTAGTCCATTCAGTTCTGGAAATCGCTGGTTTTGGTGTTGCAGACCTGGACGGTCTGGCCGTTACGATCGGTCCGGGCTCATTTACCGGCCTGCGAATCGGCATCAGTACGATCAAGGGATTAGCGCATGCGCTGGGCAAACCGGTTGTGGGGGTATCAGCGCTGAAAGCGCTGGCCTGGCAATGTGGTCAAACATCGTATTTAATCTGCCCGCTGCTGGATGCTCGCAAAGGCGAGGTCTATGCTGCCACTTATCGTTTCAATGCGGGTCAGCTGGTTCAAAAGACAAGCGCCCGCGCAATGATTCCTGAAGCGGTCGTTGAAGATATCAAATCACCGTGTGTGTTTATTGGAACCGGTGCCCGGTTATATCGCCAAAGCATTGTCGCTGCGGCGGGAAGTTTGGCCCATTTTGTTCCCGCGGGCCAAAACGGGGTACGGGCATCGAGCGTTGCCTTTCTGAGCATGCCAAGATTTGAGGCCAATGATACCGATGGGATTGCCGGCCTGGTTCCGCATTACATCCGGAAATCGGATGCAGAATTAAACTTTGGCCGATAATGTTGCGGTCAAACTTCGGGGCCAGGGGTAATCTAATCATGTCACGGTAATCATTGACAATCTGTATTCATATTGATATGGATGCAGGTTCAGGTTTACGGGAGACACTTCCGTAAACCCATTTTGCTTTTAATCCTCGGGACAAAGATTCCATGAACCCACATTCTTGGCCGGACCCACCGGGCCAGATGGCTTTTCCGGTGGCAAGAGCCGGTTATCCACCGATTTTTGGCGCGGCATTTGTCACCTTGATTTTGGCCCTGTTGGGGATGACCTACCTGACCTTACTCGGCCTGGTGGTGACTTTCTGTTTGTGCGGGTTTTTCAGGGATCCGGATCGGGTGATTCCCAATCAACCGGATGCCATCGTTTCGCCGGCGGATGGCAAAGTCATTTCGGTGGGCCCTGTTGATGGCACTCCCTTTTGCGAAGGCAGTTGCCAGAAGATCAGCATCTTTATGTCTGTATTTAATGTGCACGTCAATCGGGTTCCGTTTGATGGTAAGGTCAAAAAAGTGGGTTATCATCCGGGCAAATTTTTTTCGGCGAACCTGGATAAAGCATCTTTGCAAAATGAGCACAATGCGGTTTTTCTGGAAACTGCAGAAGGCAGACGATTCTGTACCGTTCAGGTCGCCGGATTGATTGCCAGAAGGATTATCTGCAAGGTGCAGTCCGGTGATGATGTGTGCAAAGGCCAGCGTTTTGGAATGATCTGTTTTGGTTCGCGGCTGGATGTGTATCTGCCGGATGATGTCGAAATCAAAGTGACGGTTGGCGTTAAAGTAAAGGCGGGGTCTTCTGTTATCGGGCGATTTGCGATGCCTTAATTGGACACAAGTCCCAATTAAGTCGTTATTAGAACCCATCTCACAGAGCCCGGTTTTTTTTAGAGCAGGTCGCAAATGTAAATTTTCGACTAAAAGAATCTATTGATGAAAAAAACATATGATATCGCTGTTATCCCGGGAGATGGAACCGGACCGGAGGTCGTTGCAGAAGGCATAAAGGTGCTTGAAGCGGTGGCCAACCGATGTAATTTCGGTTTTCAGTTCTCGAATTACGATATCGGCGGTGACCATTATCTGGCCACCGGAGAAACCATATCCGATCAACAGATTGATTCACTCGCCCAAAAAGATGCCATTTTTTTAGGCGCCATCGGTCATCCGGATGTGCAACCCGGTGTCCTGGAGAAGGGCATTCTGCTGAAAACCCGGTTTACCTTGGATCAATATATCAACTTAAGACCGGTTAAACTCTATGAAGGTGTTTATACACCGATCAAGGACAAACGCCCTGAAGATATCGATTTTGTCGTTGTACGTGAAAATACGGAGGGGATTTATGCCGGTGCCGGTGGCTGTCTGAAGCGCGGCACTCCGGATGAGATAGCCACCCAGGAATCCATCAATACTCGCAAAGGTGTCGAACGGTGCATTCGATATGCCTTTGATTATTGCCGGACAAGAAACAAGACGAAAAAGCTCACCCTTTGCGGTAAAACCAATGTGCTGACCTATGCCTTTGACCTCTGGGAACGAACATTTTACGAGGTTGCCGAGGAGTACCCGGATATCGAAACCGATTATGCCCACATTGATGCCCTGTGCATGTGGATGGTAAAAAATCCGGAGTGGTTTGATGTGATCGTTACCGATAATATGTTTGGTGATATTATTACCGATCTGGGTGCGATGTTACAGGGCGGCATGGGCATTGCGGCCGGCGCCAATATAAATCCCAATGGCGTTTCGATGTTTGAACCCATCGGCGGTTCTGCACCCAAGTATACCGGCCAAAACAAAATAAATCCGATTGCAGCCATATCTGCAGGGCAGTTGATGCTCGATACCATCGGGGAAAAAAAAGCCGCTGCTGTTGTTGAGGACGGTGTTGCCAAAGTTTTGCGGGAAGATATCGAGGATGTCGCAGCCGGTAAAATGGGGCATTCGACCCAGGCGGTTGGCGATTTGGTAGTAGATTATATCGTAAAAAACTGTTAGAAGCGGGGAACACAGTATGGCTCAGAAGAAAATGAACATTGCTGTTGCCGGTGCCACCGGTGCGGTGGGCAATCAGATGATACACTGTTTGGAAGAGATGGATTTCCCGCTGAATTCCGTCGTATTTTTGGCTTCGAGTCGTTCAGTGGGTCGCCAGCTCCGATTTAAAGGCGATCTGATCGATGTAAAGGAGCTGAAGGCGGATTCTTTTAAAGGGTTCGATATTGCGCTTTTTTCAGCCGGCGGCGGCACCAGTGAAAAATTTGCTCCTTTTGCTGCCCGGGACGGGTGTGTGGTCGTTGACAACTCGAGCGCCTGGCGCATGGATCCCCAGGTACCGCTGGTGGTGCCTGAGGTAAATCCACACGCCATTGCCCAACATACGGCAAAGGGCATTATCGCCAACCCGAATTGTTCGACGATCCAGATGGTCGTGGCGCTGCATCCGATTCACAAAAAATATGGTATCAAACGAATCGTGGTGTCTACCTATCAGGCGGTATCGGGAACGGGCAAAAAAGCAATTGATGAACTCTTTGATCAAACCCGGGCAATGATCAATTTTTTGGATTATGAGAAGAGGGTATACCCGCATCGCATTGCTTTTAATTGTTTGCCCCATATCGATACGTTTCTGGACAATGGGTATACCAAAGAAGAAGTAAAAATGGTCAACGAAACCCGCAAGATCATGGAGGATGATTCCATCGCCGTCACGGCGACGACGGTGCGCGTGCCTGTTTTCTTCGGACATTCCGAATCCGTTAACATTGAAACCCATGAACCGGTATCTGTTGAGGATGTCAGGGCCTTGCTGGAAAATGCGCCGGGAGTTCAAGTGATGGATGACCCCGGAAAAAATCTGTACCCGCTGGCCACAGATGCTGCCGGCCAGGATTTAACCTTAGTCGGACGGATACGTCAGGATGAATCCATTCCCAACGGCATCAATATGTGGATCGTCGCGGACAACATCAGAAAGGGTGCCGCCACTAACACGGTGCAGATTGCCCAAATCCTGGCTAAAGAATATTTACAATAATTTAGGAATTCAGGAATTTGAATAACGAATAACCATTAATACCGAATTGAGCGCTTCGTGCTCAATTCGACCAGGAGCTGTTAAATTGGATCGAGTCCCCGTTACCAAGCAAGGTTTTGAAGCGCTTAGAAAAGAGCTGCAAAACCTGAAGAAGAATGAGCGCCCCCAAAATATAAAAGCGATAGAGGAAGCAAGGGCTCACGGTGATTTAAGCGAAAATGCAGAATATGCCGCTGCTAAAGATCGTCAGGGCTTTATTGAAGGGCGCATCAATGAATTGGAATTCAAACTGGCCCATATTGATATTATTGAAACCGACAAACTGCCCAAGGATCGGGCTGTTTTCGGCTGCAAAGTCGTTCTTGAAAACATCGAAACCGGAGAGGATGTAAGCTATCAACTGGTGGGTCCGGATGAGTCGGATATTGAAAATGGTCGCATATCCGTATCATCACCTCTTGGGAAGGCCCTCATCGGTCGAAAGCCGGGTGATGAACTCACCCTCGAGGTACCCGGCGGCAAACGCATGTATGAACTCATAGAGATTCTCTAAAACTGGAATGATGAAATGCTGGAAAACTGGAATGTTGGGTTAAAGCAGGGATATAATCTTATTTCAATCAGATTTGCGTCAGGTTAACCCATCATTCCAATATTCCATTGTTCCAGCATTCCGGGTTGAATCGGCGTGATTTTCATAACAAGATAAACTTTTTTAGAAATAGAAAACTTTACAACAAACATATGGAGGTTTTATTCGTGGCACGAATTACAATTGAAGATTGTCTAAAAAAAGTTGGCAATCGATTTTTGTTGGTAAACATGGTCTCCCAGCGCGTCAGGCAGATTCGGGAAGGATCTGATTATCTGGTAAGTTCTCCCAAGAATGAAGATGTTGTGGTCGCTTTGCGGGAAGTGGCCGCCGGAAAAATTAAAATGATCGAAAAGGAGGAGGCAGAAACGTAACCAGGAATAGCGCGAAATACAAAGCTTTAAACCGGGCGGTCGGCAAAGCCGTGCACCGGTATGACATGCTGCAGGACGGCGATCGAATTGTTGTGGGGATATCCGGGGGGGCTGACAGTCTGACGATGATGTGGGTGCTGGCCGAACGGCTGCCGCGGATACCGATAAACTTTGAACTGTTTCCGGTACACATCGATCCGGGTTTTGAAGGCGGTTTCAGCGAGGCGCTTAAAACTTACAGTGCCGATTCCGGTTTCCCCTTGAGGGTTGAGCATACGGATTATGGAATTTTAGGACACAGTGCGGTCAACCGCGAAAATCCCTGTTTTTTATGCTCGCGCCTGCGCCGTAAACGTCTTTTTGAAATTGCCGATGAACTGGGATGCAATAAACTGGCACTGGGGCATAACAAAGACGACATCATTGAAACCCTTTTTTTAAACATTTGCTACGCGGGCGAAATTAGCACCATGGTTCCTTCCCAGAAATTCTTTAAGGGAAGGTTCACCGTTATTCGGCCACTGGCCTATGCGGATGAGGACCTTATCCGGTCGTTTGCCGGGGAGCAACGCTTTCCCGAGTTTGTCAATCCGTGTCCGTCGGCCAATCATTCTAAGCGCCAGGAAATAAAAACCGTTTTGAAACAGCTTTACCGCAGCAATAAAAAAATCAAAGGCAACATCTTCCGGGCCATGAGCCGGGTGAAAGTAGATTACCTTCTAAAATAGCATGAAAGACACCCAAAATCAGCGCGATTACCGCAACATCCCGATTGATAAGGTCGGCATCAAAAATTTGCGATATCCAATAACGGTTCGTGACCGTCGTGACGGTTCGCAAAATACGGTTGCCACCATCAATATGTATGTTGATTTGCCCCATGAGTATAAGGGCACTCATATGAGCCGGTTTGTCGAGATGCTTCATCTTTTACAAACGGAGGTTTCGCTGCAAAAATTTTCTGAAATCCTGGAAAGTATGAAGAAGCACCTCAATGCGGCTTCGGCGCATATTGAAGTTACCTTTCCCTACTTTATCGAAAAGAAAGCGCCGGTCAGCACAGCGGCAGGCCTGATGGACTACACCTGCCGCATCATCGGCACCAGTGACCCATCCGGCAAAATCGATCTGGTTTCAGAAGTCATTGTCCCCATCTCTTCGGTCTGTCCCTGCTCGCTGGAGATCAGCGACCAGGGGGCCCACAACCAGCGCGGTGAAGTGCAGCTGGCGACCCGCTTTAAAAAATTCATCTGGATGGAAGATATGATTGATCTGGTGGAAGGTGCCGCTTCCACCGATGTGTACTCTGTTTTAAAGCGCGTGGACGAAAAGCATGTCACCGAAACGGCATTTGCCAATCCCAAGTTTGTCGAAGATATTGTGCGGGACATTGCCAAAAAACTGGAAGAAGATGACAATATTACCTGGTATTCGGTCAGCGCCGAGAATTTCGAATCCATCCACAACCACAGCGCATACGCGCATATCATCAGCGATTAAAAAATTTTGCTTCTAAATGGGTTTTGCCAAATTACGCATTAAGGCAGAAGGAGAAAATTCAATGAGTCACAACAAAACCCCTGGAGAAGGCACCATGTCTGTCTGGGCTGGTGAAGAAGAACCCTTCTGGGAATGCGCCACTCAGGTTCCTGTCGTTCACAGTGTATCATTCGGTTATGATGATTTGGATAAGTGGTTAGAAATCGGACAAGGCAAAGCCCGGGGCCATATCTACAGCCGGAATACCAATCCGACGGTGCGGGCCTTTGAGAATAAAATCCGCCAACTAGAAGGGGCGGCATCAGCCACCAGTTTCGCCAGCGGAATGGCCGCGATCTCAAACACGCTTTTTGCCCTGCTATCGCCTGGAGACCGAATCGTTTCAATTAAAGACAGCTATGGTGGAACAAATAAGATTTTCATTGAATTTCTGCCCCGCTTTAATATTGAAGTCACTCTGTGCGATACCACCGATCACGAAGCCATAGAGAATGCGGTAAGTTTAGGCTGCAAAATGCTGTACCTGGAAAGCCCCACAAACCCGACCATGAAAATTGTGGATATCCTTCGTTTGTCAGATGCTGCCAGAAAGGTCGGGGCACTCGTTGTGGTGGACAACACGTTTGCGACACCCATTAACCAGAAACCTTTGAAGCTGGGAGCTGACCTGGTTTTGCACAGTGCCACCAAATTCCTGGGAGGACATGCAGATGCCTTAGGTGGGGCAGTTTGCGGGCCCGCGGAGCTGGTCGAACAAATCTATCATTATCGAGAAATAAACGGGGCGGTTTTAGAGCCAATGTCTGCTTATTTTTTGTTGCGGGGGATGAAAACCCTTCACCTGCGCGTCCGTCAACAGAGTCAAAACGCCATGCAAATCGCTGAACATTTGGATAAACATCCTAAGGTGATGAAAGTTTTTTATCCAGGACTAGCGTCTCATCCTCAGCATGATATTGCCCGGCAGCAGATGAATGACTATGGGGGCATGCTGGCTTTCATGGTCAAAGGTGGCTTTGATGCTGTAAAAGCCTTTCTACCTCAGCTTAGATACGCCCATCGGGCTGCCAACTTAGGCTCAGTGGAAACCATAGTGGGACCGCCGGCTACAACCAGCCACGTAGAATGTACAGCCGAAGAAAGGGCGGCGATGGGCATTCCGGAAAGCCTAATTCGATATTCTGCGGGAATAGAGGAAGTAGATGACTTAATCGCAGATCTCGATAATGCGTTGAATTTTATATAGTATGATGCAGACATCACCATAATTCGTACCTTGCATCTGCACATCTTAGAAAAATTGCCCTCGAAAAAGCATAGATAGCCCCGGCATTCTGTCGGGGTTTTTTTCTTGCCAAATTAGCGTATCTGCAATATTGCTGAACTCGTGATACTCTGATGGCAACTTGACATCATGATTAAGTCACTGGCAAGGAGAATATTGAACTTGAAACTTGAATAATTCGTGTGGAATTCTAAATACCCCTAAAATCTGCCGCCTTAATATCAATCCCGAGGGCTTGCACTTTAATACTAAAATCGTCTATTAACTCCGAGAGAACTTTTTGCTGTTCATCTTTGTAGATCAGAATAAGACTTGCCATCTTCTTTTTTTCTGTGGGTAGATTTTTATGCGTTAACCCGAACTCTATTACAAGAGGCTGAAGGTCATCTATTGCCTCTGCCACATTTTGGTATCTCTCGTCCGGCTTGCAGCGGCCGGCCTTAATTATAAAATCACTAAGCAATGGTGGTATATCCGGAACAACTTGCGCTGGATCCGGGATATTGTGGCTTAAATGCAGATCAAGCAAAGATTTAAGATCTTTCTCTGGGAAAGGGCGCTGGCCGGTTAACATTTCATAAGCAGTAATACCCAATGCATAAATATCGGTCCGTGGATCCACAGGGCTCCCTTCGATTTGTTCCGGTGCCATATAGTAACCAGTCCCCGTATTGGCAAAATCTTCCGTACCGATTGGGCAGGCAAGGCCGAAATCAAAAAGCTTCAGTTCATCGTTGGGCTGTATAATGATATTCGACGGATTAATGTCGCGATGGATAATACCGCGCTGATGAGCATATTCCAAAGCGGAACAGATCTGATCCAGAAATTTTACAACCAACTTTAGTGGAAGCATTTTAAGATGCCTGATCATATCCTTTAGGGAGTCTCCCTGCACATACTCCATGATGATAAAAAAAGTTCGGTAGCGCTCATCGAAGTCATAGACTTTTACGATATGCTCGTGATTCAGACTGGCAATGGTCTTGGCCTCATTGCGAAAACTCTCCATAAATTCAGGGTACAGAGCCATATCATGCCGCATCATTTTGATAACCACCGGCATTCCCAAATCTTTGTGCTCTCCTTGATATACGATGCTGAAACCGCCGTTCCCGATAATATCTGTAGCCACGTATTTTCCAATAGTTCTGTAGGCTGTCGGTCTCCGGCTATCCAGACGGTCTGCAACCAGCTCTGTAATGAAATGGAGCAAGGAAGGGTCTTTCACTGTAATTTCATCAAACTGAGCTTTGGTTAAAACCCAGAGGTCCATATCCGTTTCCGCCTCAACATGCGCACGCCGAGGTTCTCCGGTGAGTATCCCCAGCCCGCCGACGAGATCTCCCTCACCGTAATGGTCAACGGGATGCAGTTCACCGTCCTTTTCAACGATGACCAAGCAAGAACCCCGCTTAATAATATAGGCTGTGTTTTCAACTTCACCCTGAACGACGAAACGTTTGCCCGCCTTAATATGATGATAGGTCATTTTTTCAAAAAAAGGACTTCGATCCATCTGGGCAATAAATTGCAGGAATTTCGTGTGCCCGTTTGCCATCCCTTCTTCTTGCTGAACCATTTTATAGAAGTCGCAGTTCAAACATGTCCCCCTTTTGTCCACAAAGGACCCTTGAGCACGCCCTCCACAAAATGTACCTGCAACCGCCCAACAGATTCTACCGCCGCACTCTCCGGAGTAAATTCCGTCATAGGAGGTATCGGAAGCCGCCGGGCATATTCCAAGTTCCGCCACTTTGTCTCCGTCTGGCTGTCTTCCGCATTTCATATATTCCCAGCAATTTTGTCTGTTTCTTGTCATATTTATCGTTTCCTATCTGGTGGAAGAATTTGGTACCGAGGCATCCGATTGATTGATTCGATGTTAATCACGGAAATCCTTTGGATCTATCAAAACATGGTCAGAGTCGATAAATATCGATAAGATTATTGATTATCGCATTCAAATGAAGATGCGCTTCAGCTCAGATGGAAAAAAATGCCGATTAAATAACAGTAAATACCACATTGTATCATATTGAGTCAAAATATATTTTCGATCTTGCCGATTGTTGAACTTACCCGGAATGATTTTCAGACGTGGATTATTTTTTAAATATTGCAGATCAAAGGCCAAAATCGCAGGCTGAATGGACGATGGCCAACAGTCGCCGGACAAATCAAACTGAACTGCAACAAATCGTTAATGAAAGCGCGCTTTGAAAGGTAAAGATATCTCCAGCATATTTTAAAATTTAACCTACCCCTAAAACCTGCGATACTTATAAAAGTTAAAATATATCAAGAGTTCAGCTCACAATGTATAATAAGCAGCTAAATGGATTGTTGAGAATTAATCCAGGATTCTTAGAAGCCTTAGGATCAGGGAGTCGGTGGATTTGCCCGGGGTGTTGAACATGATGACGTAACGGTAAAATTCGCCATTGCGCCTTTTGATATAGCCGGCGCGGGTGCTGACGCCGTAAAGCGTGCCGGTTTTATAAAACTCTCTTCCCTGCCGGCGCATCAGATGGTGATAGGGCAAAAATTCCTGCAGAACCTGATTCATCTGTACGGCCGAGATTCTATTGTCTCTGGATATTCCGGAGCCTTCGACAATCGTGATATCCTCATTATTTAGCATCTCTTTTGCATAATCGGATGCGATGGTGACACCTTTGACAAGGGTGCCCGGTGGCCCGATGATTTTTGCGCCGCTGGCGATGAGCAGCTGGTTGGTCGTAAAATTATTGGAATGTTCCAGAAGTTTTACAACAATTTCCGCCAGTGATGAACTGGAATCATATCTGAATATCAGCCGGTCGGTGTTGTCATCGATGCGACCCATTTTGACCTTTCCCTTGAAACGCATCCCTTCTTTTTCAAAAAAATACTGAAAGAGCTTCCCCGCGTACAGGACGATTTCATTTTGACTATGAGAAAAAACGATGCGGCCCTGTTTTAACCCGGAGGCTTTAATTTTTTTGATCACGAACGGCAGCAGCGGTGTTTGGGGCTCGGCACTGACATAACCCCGTGATGTACGTTTAAAGCTGACCGTATTAAAATTGACGCACAATGAACCGTTGGGGGCATCATAGGGTTGCGCGGACGATGTGATTCCCGGGATGGTCAGCGGCTGTTGAAAATAGGAATCATCTAAAACCAGATCATTCAGAGGTTGGCTGTTTTTTAAGAGCACGGCAAGGACGTGCGATATCTTGGAGATCACCTCGGAAATCAGGAGCGGGTCGCCGTACCCTTTAATTTTCAGATTTGATTGGCCATCCAGGTAAAATTCGGTCGGAAAGCGATAATCGTCACCAAGGTAGTGCAGGGCCACCAGGGAGGTGAAAATTTTTAAAATCGAAGCTGGCATTCGCTTTTTATCGGCATTTTTTGCGAATATAATCTGACCTTTGGAGTCGACAACCAGAATTGAATCATTTTTGCCGATAAATCGATTCAGATCAGCGAGCCCCTGGGCCTGCAGGCCGGCCGGAAAAGACAGGAGACCCAACACCAATCCCAATAACAGTTTCCGCATCAAGGCCTTAAGTTTAAAATAGTCGCGTGGATGGGGATGCAATCGATTGCGGATCAATTGATTGATATTACCGGCAGAAGTCATAAACGCATACAGGTGTTTTCAACTGGGTTAGCAAAAAAACGGATTTTCGGCCAGAGCGGCGTTCATTCGAAAAGGTCGTCACTTGATTTACGATGGCCTTGCTAGGGACTTTCGATGATGATCGTTACCGGGCCATCATTGATCAGAGCGACTTCCATCATCGCTCGGAAACGACCGGTCTGAACCGCGACACCCGTTTGGCGTACCCGCTCGACAAACTTCTCGTAGAGTTCGGTGGCTTTTCCGGGTTCAGCCGCTGCGATAAATGAGGGGCGTCTGCCTTTGCGGCAATCGGCTAACAGGGTAAATTGAGAAACAGCCAGCAACTCACCACCGATCTCGAGCAACGATCGGTTCATTTTGCCGTCTTCATCTTCAAATATCCTCAGGTTAAGAATCTTGTTCGCTAAGTAATCCGCATCTTCAGCGCGATCGCCTTTGGCCACACCGAGCAAGACCAGAAGGCCCTGGCCGATCCGGCCGACCATTTCGCCATTCGTTTTGACGGAACTTTGTTTGACCCTTTGAACAACCGCTCGCATAAAACAACCCCTAAAAATTTACATTATTTGAATTATTGGTTAATATATTCTATAGAAATCATCTCAATTTTCCAAGCAATCTAATTGCATGCCCTATAAAAAAGTCGCCGGGTAATGTCAAGCTGAAGTGTATCCGGTCTGAAGCCGATGGGCATTGCGGAAAACCAGGGAAATCCTTTGCCCTGTTTGAAGACCTATTTTGGTTGATGAATGATCATTTTTATAATATAAATAAGTTACGTATTTAATTAAGATTTTTTATTTCCGTATAAAATAAGAGCCAATTACCAGGGCTGTTCGCAAATTTGACTTTTCTAAAAAAATTAATCAGATAGAAACCGGTGTGGGCAATTGGCGGGGAGATCATTTTTTGAAGAAAAAAAACTTATATACGAAGCTAAATTTAATTTTTGGCCTTTTCTTTTTCTTTCCAGTGCTGGGCTTTATTTTCTTTAGTATTAAATACGACATGCTAAAAGACAAATGGGTTCCTTTATTCTTTCTGGGTATCCTGATCTTTTCTTTTGCCGGCTTTACGATACTGAAAAAACTATTTGATAAAATCGCCAACATATCGCAGCAGATGTCATCCAATTATCTCAGCGATTTTTCAGATGACCAGAATTCGTCTGGTGCCGACGAACTTCAAAGCATTGTGCATTCCTTCAGTGCCATCGAACAACGTTTTAGCAACGCGTTCCATGCGCTTGAAAAAAAGGCTTCCGAGATATCCATCCTTAAAGATCTTTCAGAGCTTTGCTATGTCACCTTTGACCCGGAGGAGATTCTTCACATAACGCTGGAGCGCGCCCTGATGCTGACCAATTCAGATCTGGGCTCAATCCTGACCCTTAATAAGACCGAACCCAAATCTTTCTTGGTTAAAGCGACAGTTGGTCTTGGCAAGTTTGTCAAGGCCGGGGACCGCATTGATTTCGAAACCAGCATCGCCAAATATGCCGTCATTAACAAATCGCCCCTGGTCGTTGAGGATATCGAAAATGATAACCGTTTTGGAAGAGCCAGCCTGGCACATTACGGGACGAAATCCTTTGTTTGTATGCCGATTAAGACCAGCAAGGATATTTTTGGCGTCCTGACGATTTCATCGAGGCACGATCGTGTCTATACCCATGAAGATGTTGAGGTGTTAACCCCCTTGCTGAGCAATGCCGCTTTTACCTATGAAAATCTGCGCTTGATCAAGGAAAACGAACGCAACAAGATGCACCTCAAGTCCATTGAAAAGATATTTAAAATACTCATTTCCAGCTTCAGAGATACGGAGTTACTGCATGCGGTGCTGAATGAACTTCAAAGCGTCGTTCCCTTTGACCTTGCCATTGTGCTGACCGAAGATGATGCCAAGCCCGGGCATCTGAAAATTTTCGACTTGCTGATCAGCGGGCCTTCAAACCTTACGAAAGGAACCAGTTATTCGATCAAAGGCTCAATTATTGAAAAGGTATTCAAGCAGGAAACCAGTCTGCTGGTGGAAAATACCTGTTCGATTGCCAGTTCGTTGGACCGTGAACTTTTTGCGGACCACGGCTGCACGTCCTGTCTGCTGGCTCCCTTAAAAAGCGATGGTATTGTTACCGGCATTTTAGCACTGGCAGCCAAAGATGTGGGTATTTTCTACAATGCACACAAACTCATCACCTGGATCGCCAATGGTCTCTCGCTGGCAATTGAACGCAATCGGCTGTCTGCGGCGGTCGTCAAGCGCAATCAGGAATTGGATACCATCCG
>Ga0224513_10000526_pt1 | contig 14580 bp, 19 predicted proteins | sample SF_May12_sed_USG_5_FD_169109 | JGI IMG/M metagenome (GOLD analysis project Ga0224513, IMG submission 169109) | Sediment microbial communities from San Francisco Bay, California, United States - SF_May12_sed_USGS_21 | ecosystem: Environmental > Aquatic > Marine > Sediment | place: USA... | reverse complement strand
AACAGAGAGCACATAAAGCGGAAACCGAAATCGTCTTTTTCATCATAGCCTTTATAAGTTTGTTCTCGTGTAGCCTGCCTCCCATAAGGGAAGCAGGCCCACAAGGGAATTAATCAGTAGCAACCGAAACACTCACATAACCATTCGTCCCACTATCCACTAACACCCGCAACGGAGAATCGTTCGGGGTTGCGAACAAAGCCTCTCCTGTATACGTCACCGTCGCCGCAGCTACGTCGAATTGCCCTTGTTGAGACAACTCGTATACACGGTCTTTTGCAGTCCCGGCCTGGCTGATCGCATCATTCAGCACGATCGACACAGTCGTATTTGTCGAGGCGACCGTTGAATAATCCACCGTCCCGTCGGAATGCTGATAAATTATCAAATCATTAGCTTCCAATTGAGCCGAGGCATTCGTGACTAAGATCGTAGTTGCTCCGGTAGCCGGGGCAGATGTCACCGTCAACCCTTTGCCAGTCCTAGCATACACCTTCGCCACCCCCGCAGCTTTGTCGGATTCAGCGTGCAAGTTCTTAATGACAATACGTCCAGCACGAGCAGCAAAGTTCACCGGCGAATTCGTCTGCGCAGTACTGACTTTCGACTCCCAGTTTGAGCCAAAACTCAACACCGGGAGCACAAGCGATAAGATCACCGATAGTTTCAGTTTCTTCATTTTTTCCCCTTTACTGTTCCTGCAGGACCGTAGCAGTCACATACCCAGCAGACGTGCTGTCGACAACTATACGCAAAGGCGAGTTATCTGGAGTTGTGAATATCGCATCTCCGATGTAACTCACCGTAGCGGCCGCTACATCGAATTGCCCCTGTTGTGACAACTCATACACTACGTCTTTCGCCGTTCCTGCCTGACTGATTGCGTCATTGAGAACGATGGAAACCGTCGTATTGGTTGACGCGACAGTTGTATAATCCAGCGTGCCATCTGCGTGCTGATACGCAATCAAGTCATTGGCAACAAACTGGGCACCGACATTCGCCACTAGGATCGTAGTCCCGGCAGCGTTTGCCGAGCTGACAATCTTGGCATTCCCTGTCCTGGCGTATATCTTAGCAAGGCCAGCCGCCTTATCAGACTCAGCGTGCAAAGTCTTGAGGACGAGGCTACCCTTACTAGCAGGGAAATTTACGGCAGACGATGTCGCATGAGCTACGTACTTGCTTTGATACTCTCCAGCATTCAACGAGCAGACCATGCTTAACCCTGCAACAATTCCGACTATTTTCATTTTCATATTATTCTCCTGGCAATGGGGGCCATGGAGGCCCCCATGCACTTTAGAATTTACGCAGCAGTTTTCAGGCGAGCAATCGCGCGTCCGATGTTGGCGTCAGTCGAGTAGGCAAACCTCCAGGCATACCTTACCGTCTGCTGATCGTAGTCAAACCGGTGATGAGGGGAAACAGCCAGTTCGGCAGTTCCACGTTCACCGACGAGCATTCCCATTGGGAGGTCACCGAAGAGCAAGAATTCAGTGCTCGCTGCTGTATCAGCCGACGTAGGCATCTTGCTCACATTCGACACAGTATATCCGTCGAACGACGGAGGTATACCCACGTTAGGATTGCCCCAACCAAAAGGTCCATCAGTCGTGGTCGATCCACCGACACGAGTATTTGCCAAAAGCGTCTTGATTGATCGATGCATGTAGTACGAGCCTTCCTCGAAGGCTTCGTCGGTCACCAAATCCTGCAATGCCCGTACGTTCTCAAGGGTCAAGGAAGCGAAGGTATCATTACCAGCACCCATGACTACCTCGAGGATATTAGAGCTTTTCAGGATTCCGGTAGACGCAGTATTGAATACTACATCGTCTTCCTTCTTAGCAGCCTGACGGGCAATCTTGGTCCGCAAGTAGTTGCCAATGAAGTCAACGAAGGAGTCAGCCATCAGCTCATTCGATACGAATACCATCGTGCCAAACTTGGCAGCGGTCAATGTCACCTGCGCGACAGTGGCTGCATCTTCTGTGAACTGGTCCCCTTCCGTCACTGCTATCGGAAGTGGGTCAGAACCTGCTGTACCTTCGTAGGTATCCACGGGAACTTTAAGCACGTCGGTTGCCATCGGAATGATCTGGCTCCCCCAGATAGACCGGACAGCACCGTACTTATTCTGAGTTGATCGAATCTCGTGAGAGAATTCATCATCAACCAAGTTACCACCCTCGGCAGCGGTAGTGCTCTGAGCTTTCAGGACAGCCTCCCCGATCATTCGGCACTTGTCCTGGTCGGTAACCGGACGAGTTTCCCAATTCTTGGCAGCCGCAGCAATCTCTTGAAGCTGCTTCTTGTTTTCAGCAAGATCGGCCTTGAGGGTGTTGATATCTTCAACCGATGCTCTCTTTGCAACTGCATCCTCGAATGATTTACTTATGTCATCGAGCTTGTTGGCAAGTTCTTCGCTTACTTTTTGAAGTTCTAGATCAGCCATTAGATTGTATCCTCTTCATTACTGTATCGAGCTTGTCGCCTATGTCTTTTTGTAAGGACATCGCTCGTTCTGTGTCTTCTTTTATTGCGGACTGTACGGCGTCCGACTCCATGTCCGCTAATAGGGAGTCGGGGCCAAATCGTCTTCGGGCAGTTTCACCCATTCTCAAATATGCTGCAGCTAGAGCATTTGGATTCGCGGGAATAGGGACAATGGAGAATTCCATAATTTCCCAATCTGTATAAATCCTCCGAGCACCAGCGTACTTGGTAAATAGATCTTTATCTGCTTTGCTTTTTGTCGCTTCCCCCGGAGTAATAAACTTCTTAGGAATAAATCCGATCGAACCAGCCTTGATAGTCCGACACTGAATCTTCTTAAAAACGGTATCGGCCAAAGGGTCAGTATCAGCAGTATCAAATTCCGCATCGATAAGGACTTGATCCCCTCGCACCTCGCCGGAGATATTCCTTCCGATCGGTAATTGTTGATAATCGTGGAAAACCATCAGCGGGGCATTTTTCGCAAAGCCTGACCAATCAACCCCCTTCGGCAACACTACTTCTTGATATCGATCAATGGTATCATCACTAGCGACAAACCGTACGACTCTGTCAGGATTCTGAATCTCTTCAAATTGGTGTTCTAGTTGGTCGTCTTCATCGAATTGTTTGACTTCGAAGCATCTTGGATAAGCAAATTTTGACATTAGAAACTCCTTGAATAAATAGTAGATCGAAAATCAGTACTTTTCCTCGAATGAGCACATTCCAAAACATGAGGAGCGAGAATCTTTCCGCACTTCGGGCATTCCCACCCTTGAGCCATTGGGAGTTTTGTTTCCTTCCGTGGCCTGCCACGTTTCCGCTTTGGGATGTCTTCTGTTGTCTCGAACATGGGTTACTCCACTACTGCTACGGTTATACATCTGCAATTAATTGTTTCGGCAGCTGAGCCAGATGGATCGAGAGGATATTCCAAACCGTTTCTGAACTTCTCTCCGATGGGAACAATGTCCCCATCCACCCCGACATGAGAACTAGAGTGAGTATCCCTGACAGCTGAATCTCTTGCCGACAGCCATTCATGCAAGCTAATGCCAGAGGCTTTCATCTGCTCAAATCTCCCACCACTAAACCCTCGATTAATCTCGGTTCGGGCGATCCTCGTACGATCACTTTCACGTACATTGAAAACATGTTTCAGGGATGACTTCATTTGATCAGCAACTTCACCGACTGGAGTGCCGGAGAGGATAGAAGCTTCTAAGTCTTTCTGAACAGCAGTAAGCCTTACAACCGTCGAATCATTAACCCGCTCAAGAAGAACATTTTGTTGTGCTCGAAATGTCGCAATAATTCCTTCATTAAGCGTATCTAATGGTGCATCGATTTCTTGGAGGAAAAGATTGGCTGCAATTCTCACTACGTCATCGAGCAGGGTTCCAAATGTTTTCTTGATTTGTTTATTCCATGCCTTGCGGTCAAAGAGTCTTCCGGCCAGATCCCCAAATATGCTCTTATCAATAACAGCATCCCCCCCGACAGCCTTGAGGTTTTGCCCAATGAATAGATCCGCATTCTTGAGGACTTCTTTCCGCTGCGAAAAGAAAAACGCTTTAAGGCCTGAAGCCATCTTGCGCTCAAACGGCGTACGCTGAACAATATGAGCACGCCAAACATTAGTCCGTAGTCGCTCCCTGCTAGCTTCTCGAACTTTCGCTTCATCGAGATCAAGCACTGCTTGTGCTTCTGCCTCTTTAGCCTCAAGCTTGGTGGCCTGAGATTCCAAGATCAATTCGGCAATCCTTAATGCAAGTTCCTCGGCAGAAGGTTCAGCCGGAGTAGCAGGAGTCGATGGTGGATCCGGAGGTAACAAGACATCTTCAGCGGGGATAAGGTTAGTCGGAATTAATACAGTTGTATGAATCTGCTCTGTTTCCCCGATATCGAGACCTACGATCTGAGCGGACATCTCCGGGGTCAATCGGCCCTTCGTAATCAATTCGGTATACTGGGTAATCTTCTCGGTCGTATTGTCAGCCAATACAGGGACAGAATTCTGGAAGTCGAAGCAGAGGGTAGCTGGCGGGCGTTGGTGAGGATCGACAATCTCCATTTGCAACTTATTTGCGATCCGATTCCCGAGAGGCATGTTTTGCTCAGTCCATAATGACTTCGCGGCCTGGTCATAATTGGAAAATGTTGCCCGGTCAAGAATGCCTACCATGTTAGGCGGTACGCCAAAAATGGCACAGATTTCCTCGCGGGATAGTTTCTGTCCCTCCAGCCAGTCGAGGTCTTTCATCGATTGGGATAACTGCTTAATATCCTTGATCCCGGCGGAGTGAATATATTGACCAGCGTTCTGCGCCCCGACGAAAAACTCGTTGAATATACGCTTTAAGTCATGGAGCTTGCCGAGGTTGTTGACATGCTGAGATTCGTAGGTCACCACGCCTTCTATTCGCCCCCGGTTAGCCATCTGTGCCTTGTTATGGATACGCGCAGAGTAATCCGCATCAATGGTCAGTCGGGCCGCAGCGATCGGAGAAAGGCCATTATTATCGTCGCAGGGATTCGGTAGCTTGATTTGGATATAGCCTTCTGCCGGAATCTTGCGTTCCCTGCCACCCCTGAGCATCAAAGTGCGTCGGAAAACCTTGCCATTCGAATCAACGTCTTCTTTTTTAATGACAAATTGATCGGGATTAACAAGACGCAAGAATTGAGGGAGTTGCTTTTTCGTAATATCCCCGTCATTCCTAAGAATGAATGCCTGCCCGTAGATACCGAGGTGGAGAATGATTAATTCCAAAAAGTCGCTGGTCGTTTGACCTGGAAATGGATTCTTTAGGAGGAAGTGGACTTCGCCAATCTCGACATTCACGGTCCCGGTATCATCCTCCCGCTTGAGCAGTAGGGGCACTTGGGCAAGCTGTGTCCAGGTATTGAGACAAGCGTAAACCCAGACCGAGTTGGCATAGTCTCGGCCCTTAGGAATGGTGCTGGCTGATCCAAATTCCTCTTGAGCTAACAGCCACGCCTTGAGCGGATTAGGATTTTTAAGGGTAGTTGTAGCCGCCCGCTGAACCAGAGGCACAGCCGCAGATTTGAAGGGATTAAACCGCGACCGGAGAGTTGGCAGATTTATCATTTGGTCGTTGGTGGCCTGTTAACAAGCTTTTGATAACTTGTTAATAACAAGTTACTACCTTTTCGACCGATCTGTCAAGAAATACCCCAATCTTTTCTGAGATTAATTCAGAATGGGCGTATTTACTAGGGTTTTCCTATACTGCCATAAGGATCTCGTAGTTCTGAGATCGGCCCCGGTTAGCCAAAGCCAGCGCGATCACTGTGTCATCGTGGTACCCCGACGGGGCATTGTATCGGATATTCATTGACGCGGTGTACTCGTATTCATACCGCTTCAACTCATTCGCCATGACATCCCAGTTGGCCGGGAAGCTAATTTTCTTCTGCTCGATGGACAGAATGAGATCCTGAATTAGGATCTGCTTGGATTGATTGGTCAGCTTGACCCCGACTACGTTTAGTCCCTGGCGTTGTAAGTCGTCGTATATGGGGTCACCGATCCCGGTGGCGTCTAGGTATAAGGTTCCCTTGAAGCGTCCGCAGAATCCTATAATGCGGGCCTTCTGAAGCGGCCAATCAATCTGGTTGAACCGATCCATGGTCGAGCAATCCCCGCATTCTGAACACATCGCCACCAGGACGGTATAGTCAGTGTGTTTTGCCAAATCACAGCCCACGTCCCACGGGGCATTGCACCGGCAACGGGTGGTTGTCATGATCTCATTGACCCCACGGAAGACGCCCGCAGAGTCTTCCAGGAATTCAGCTTCGTATTCTTGTCGGAAGACATCAGCGGGGAGGGTCCTGCGGGCTTCCTCAAATTCATCTTGCGGAAAGTAGGGATTCGCATTGCTTTGGTACTTGAAGGATTGGTAGTCGGGTTCCTGCTCATCCAGCCCACGTGTGAACATATCGTAGAACCAGTTCCGACCACGGGAAGTCGATATCATAGTACACCACCCTTCGGTCTGGCTGATGGTAGGCCGGATTACGATATGCCAAGCGTCTGCATTGATACGTGCAGACTCGTCAAGGATGAGGCCGTCGAAGCCATGACCCAGGATAGACCGGGGATCATCGCCATCAGCTGAATAGAAGAAGATTCGAGAGCCAGAGGCAAGGTATGCAATCTTAGGCCGACCCTTGATTTCGTAGGCATGAGGGTTGACGCTTTCCCGGATGGCATCAATTCCACGTTCGGTAATTTCGTACGTCGGGGTGATCCAGCCATAGTCCCCCTTGGTTTCCATGGCCGATGAGAATATCTGGCGAGCGCACAGTAGAGTCTTTCCGAAGCGGCGGCCTGTGCAGCAGATCTTGAACCGGGCAGGATTTTGGATCAGTTTTTGCTGAGCGGGGAAGGGGTCAAAGCGGGATGAGAATAGGAGGCTCATTCATCCGTCGCGCCTTCATTGGTAGGCACATCATCCACCGGATCATGGGTGTTGTCCCTAAACTCTTCTGCTATGGTGCGTACGGTCTCAACGGCTTTGCCTTCTGTCCGGTCTAGTCCGAATGTGCGATGCTTAATCTCTCCGGCCTTCATGCCTTGCGCGGCGTCGAGTAGAGCCCAGGCTTCCAACACTGTAATATCATCTCGGTTGCCCATGTTCTTGCTGGCTTCCGCTTTGAGCTGCTTGGGTGTAAGGGCAAGCCATTTGCGCAAAGCGTCGGGGTATGCCACTGGCTTTTTTGGCCTTCCTGGCCCGCCTTTCCAGCCCTTTTTGAATTGATGATCACTTAACGGCATATTTGCATTTCCTCCGCTTTTTTAATGCTCGACCTTGCAAGTCGCTATATTATATATATATGACATAACTTCTTGCGCAAAGCAACAAACCATCGTATATTTGTATAAGCATATGGAGACCAGGGAGTTACAGGATAAACCATAAGGAGTAGTTTTATGAGTATATACAGGCCAAAGGGTAGAGCTGGCGAATACAGCGAATGGGCGATCAATCTCTATGGAGGGTGCATCCATCATTGTCTCTATTGTTATGTGCCATTAATTCGTAAAATAGACCGGGCCACCTTTTATGAAAAAATCTATGCTTACAAGGATATCATCAAGAAAATCCCCGATGCGGCAATGAAATTTAAAGGGGAAATAACAAGTCCAGTTATGCTCTCGTTTACCTCCGACCCATACCAACCATACGCAATTGAAAGCGGAATAACCAGACAGTGCATCATGGCGTTGAAACAAGCAGGACTGAATGTATGCATACTGAGTAAGGGAGGGACAAGAACTCTGAGCGATCTGGATTTGTTGGGACCTGGTGACATCATGGCTGCGTCCTTAACGATGACAAACGAAGCTTCCCGGAATAAATGGGAAAAAGACGCATCGAGTTATGCGGACCGTATACATGCTTTACGAGTATCTCGCGATCACGGTTTAGAAACATGGGCAAGCTTGGAACCAGTGATATATCCTGATCAGACATTGGATATTATAGACGATACGAAAGACTTTGTAGACCTATACAAGATTGGAACGATCAACTATTGCAAACCAATAAGCGGCAAAATTGATTGGGTTACCTTTGCCTTAACCGCAACAAATAAAATACGAACTAATGGCAATGCTTATTATATGAAGGATGACTTGCATGCCTTTATTCCCGAGGTTAAAAAGATTCACAATCCTAATGGAGTATGCATCATGCATTCATCGTAATCATGCCGTAAAGTTTCTTATTGTTTCCCCTTTTGATATATTTCTTAACACCATTTTTCGCAATCCAATCTTCAAATTTCTGAAACCCATCTCCACAAATCAAAGTGGGACATTTTGCTATCATTCCTTGAGTATATCCGAGATCCAATAACATTGCTGTTGGCAGTCTTCCGAATACGGATCTAATAACAGTTACGAACACTACCCCAACATATTTCTGATCGAATATCTCCTTTAATTGTTGGAAGGGCACACCATAAGCGTCTAGATCTATTGCTTGATATTTTTTAAGATTTACAGACTGCATGAATTTAGCTGAATCCGCATGAAGTGCTTGCTGTTTGTCTTTGATATCCACTCTGTCTATAATCGGTTTATGCTTTGCATGTTTGACTGACATTTTCCAAAGTAGTCCATTCCCTGAGAATGCATCCAGTATTTTAACGGGACAACTTTTTTGTTCGATCCAATCCCTCCGTAATTTTACCTTATCGCCTAAGAATGAATTATCAGTTTGCACTGGTCGACACTTCGATCCCTTCTAAGCTTTCCACTAGTCTCAAAATGTCGTGTACAGCATCCGGATCACAGGAAATCAATATATGCGCTTTGTCATACGATGTATTTAGATTTACAAACTCACTAATAAACATCTCTTCTTCTGATCCTATTCCTAAGGTTTTAGGCTCGAATCCCCACTCTATTAAATCCTCATGATCGAAACTATTAGCCAAAATGTCAAAATCCCATTCCCCGGCATTCTTGTTTGAGCGGACGAGATATTCCCTCTCCTCCTCCTCGGTGAGCTGCCTGGAGGGAATGCGGACGTCGATCTCCTCATCCCCGCGGCCAAGTAGGGCCATGATCTTGAGCCTCTGGTGTCCGGCCAGGATTGTGTTGTTGGCATTGATTGCCGGGATCTCGGCAAGGTTGAACTTGGCAATGCTGGCGGTAAGGTCTTCGACCTGCTTGGTGGTCATCTGCCTAGGGTTGGTAGGGTGGGGGATGAGGTCCAGGATTTTGCGGGTAGTGGTCGTCCACGAAAGCACCCCTGGTTCGGGCACCTTCTCTGGCTTGGCTTTGGCCCGTGGGGTCATCCGTGCGGCCCCTGTGGATTCTTGTCCATCGCGGCAAGTAGAATATCCCTAGCCATGGAGCTCGCTGACCGGTTGTAAGACTCAGCGAAGGTAGCAAAACGTATCTTCTCTGCCGGCTTGAGGGTAACCGGCAGGATTTCAGATCGAGTTGGAATTTTAACCGGTTCGGTGATATGCAGTTCAACATTCATGCGTATACTATCCGCCACTCTGCATGAGATGTCAAGCCATGAAAATATATCATCTTTTTTTGACATTATGGGTTGCACTATCATCATGATATGTTATATTAATAACAGATGACACACACACCCACAGCACCAATAAGGAACAAGACGATGAAAGCAACAAAAGAAACAATGATCGAAACAGCAAAAGCGGAAGCGACAAAGAAATGGAATGGATATCACCTCCCTAACCTGATAGCTGCAATCGAAGCCGGGCTAGTAGACGGCGACAGAATTTGCGTAGGCCCGGATTGCTTCTGCGAGATCCACGGTGATGAAGCAGTTATGATCCAAGACAAGGAAGAAAAAGGTAGGCCAAAACTCTCGGAACTGAGCGATGAACAGATTGAACGGATCACGATCCGAAAAGCAGTAGATGCGGCAAAAGTAAGCCATTCGGTGGGATGTGTACAATGAATCAACTATTAATAACAGATAAAGATAAAGGGAAAATCACCATCTTGAGCGGCGAGGGAGAGTGTGGAACAAGGGAAGCGTACACAGGAAAACATACTACGCGCGCTCTTAAACTTAGGCTGGCAAAAGAGCGATGTCACGGAGATCGATGGGCTAAAGCCGAATACCACGCCAAAGGATATACAACTGACTCAGAAGTGTACGATCCGGAAATGCTTGACATATAAACCGCAACACCAACAGGAGAAAAGCCGATGATCTTAATCGGCCTATGAGGTACGGAAAGCCAAACGAAATGAGGTAACAAAATGAACCATACTCCCTGCATCAACGCATCCTGCGACCAGCCGCAGGCCCCCTTCTCGGTATACTGCCTAGACTGCCTACAGGTGGAGCTGGGCAACGACATAGGCAGTGACACACCCGTCGTCACCTCCGACGCTCTTTACAGGCCATCTGCGGCCCCTCTTGAGCGACGTAGCGAGACTGTCCAGGTGAAACTGCGCCTCTCCGAGAAGAAGAAACTGCGGCTAATCGCCAGAAATAAGGATCGGTCTCTTAGCGATACGGTGAGGAACTTGATACTCGTCGAGATTGCGACCAGTCATGTTTTTCGCGAGGACAAAGAGACCGCATAGGACGAAAGGGAAAAGATGAACTACAAAGAAATACTAGAGACGCTCTGCGATATTAGTGCGGACTTGGATGGGCACCACCTAGGCGCAGCGCAGCACAACGTCAACAAGCTAATAATCCACGTTCAGGCCCTAGCGGAGAGGGCGGACGACGAAGCGTTCCGCTCATGGGCTTGTAAACGCTTGAGTAAGCAATAAAAGGGGAAAAGATGAAAATCAAGATCACCACGACCGAAGAGATGCTAGGAATGGCATCGGGCAACAAAGAAATCCATAGCGAATTCATCGCTAGTCGGAGCGCAGATGCGAAGAAAGCAAAGGAGGAGTTAGAAGCTCTTTCCGCCGAGGAGTTGATTAAAAAGTCACTCACTGTCTTCCCCAGAGATAAAAATGGTATTCCGATAATGTGGGACTACCAGATCAAAGGAATGCTGAAGGAGCATTTGAAAATATTAATGGAATTTGTGGAACCAGATTGCACCATATCGAAGGCAAAGTTGAGTCGGTGGACTAGCGCAAGAATAGTAGACAATGCAATATTCGTGAAACCTCGCCAGATCCCTATTATTTTCACCGGCGAGGTGTATGCCTGCACCCGTCCGCTACGTGCAAGCACGATGAAGGGTGACCGCGTGACCTTAGCTACTTCCGAAGCAATTCCTGCGGGCGCGACTCTTGAACTGGAAATAACGTCTTTGGACAAAAAGCTTGATGAACTGATTAGGAAGTGTCTGGATTTTGGCATTAATAAAGGGTTGGGACAGTGGCGGAATAGCGGAAAAGGACGATTTGTTTGGGAAGAGATATCTCTCCAGCCCAGAGATAAAAATGGTATTCCGATAATGTGGGACGACCAATTACGCAAGATGACTGGGAGATGATCGGGAAGGGACGAGACTGGAGTTGATAGGGAAGGGACGTGAAGGGAGATGATCTGAAACGGAAGAGCAACGGACCGAATTGAAAAGGGAAAGGACCGGAAGCGAATCGAACCGGATATGATTGGCATTAATTCGAGCAGGACCTGAGGAGAATCGAGTTGAATGCAGTAACTACACCGGGGACACTACTAGTCGCAACCTTGAGAATCGGAGCTAGGTTTCCCCCGGCGTAGTTATATCATCTTCCCACCCGCACTCTGTAATTTATCTGCTTTCTTCCGAAATCAATCGGGAAGAGTTTCCAGCCTGGAGTCTGCCAGAATTCCCCTTTACGTCTTTTATCGGCGTGCTTCCATCTCTCGCCGGACCCTAGCAGGTATGTCCGTTCCACCGTATAGGATTGGCCTGGATAGGCGTAATATTGGAGGTTATCGCCGGCGATCATAAGTCTTGGCACTATGAAGATCTGGATCGATATAGAAGCCGGATCGTACTGACTGGAGACTTCCAAGCGGTATTCACCGTCTTCGGTAGCTGTGAATGCGTGTATTTCTCCCCGCGGAGAACCGTAAAGGCACGTGCACGGGGCGACTAGGCCCGAGGGGGTGTATGTGGTGGCATTAACCTCCTGCCGCCCCACCTCGTCGATTTGTCTGGTTATGTGGACTTCAACCTGTTCCTGAACAGGAGGAGTAAAGTAGAGGATCAGGGCGAGGGTGAGGGATGTCATCTTTCTACCCTCCCTACTACTCCCCGGCCTGCCAGCGGTATGTGATAGCCCTGAACCGACAAGGCTCCAGCAGTAACAGTAAGCATATACTCTAAATCCTTCACGGCGTGTTCTGTAGTTACATCGATCTGCCAAAATTCGCTAGTCTGGGGTAGCGGATAGCTCTGAATGACGGTCTGAGGGATAGTCATGGTGGGAGATGCTACCAATGGGGTCACGAATGGAATGTCCGCTTTGCTCAACGTAATGAGTACGTTGTAATCTAGGCTCCCAATAACTGCTCTAAATGGGTGCGCAGCCACGGAGAGAGCTTCTCCCAATCGTCCTGTGACATAGAACGTATTCCGTCTATGACTTCGATCAAGCTGTCCGTAAACGTGGATGGGAGTACCTCTATCATCAGGCCACTCAAGTCGGGTAGTTCCATGGTTGTCCAATCCGGAGAGGACGCATCCTGTGTAGATTTGGACTTCGCAAGCTCCGTCGGTAGTGATGATCCAGTATCCTCGATCACCGGAGAGATTGTTAAACAATAACTGAGGACCTCCGGAGATGGTCCTCGTCCTAGGGTTAGCGTCGCTTCCGTAGAGGGTGGCAGTGTGGGTTGGGTGTCCATCGTTGAAAATTGCAAGCAAAGCGAACTGTAAATTTTCGCCAATGCTGAACTTAAAAGTTCCTCCTCCTTCAGGGACTGTATGGCTCCTGTAAAGTGCATTGTATGACCCTCCTTCTGGGATTAATGGTTTATTTTGGACTATGTCTGCGTCGATAAATGGTGGCGCAGAGATATCGTCCGACACCCATCCCAAGTTAAACTGGATAGGTACATCCACGTTTGCTGATACGAATTGCAAGATGTCCGATGGACTGCGAGCGATAACGTCATAGGCAGCAACGATTCCGTTGTGCAGGTAGCTGACTGTACCAGAGAGGTGTTCGTCCGCGAATGACATGAACAGGTCAGCGGGAAGCCCGGAAAAAGTGCCACTGAAATCAACTCCGTGTCGAGCGAGGAAGGCAAGGAATTCGTGGAGTGTGTCATTTTGTTGTTCCAGGGTTTGTGCGATAGACGGGTGATCCAGAATCTCTTCCAACAAGGGGAGGACATACCAGCGAGACGTGTCCCATACTTGTACTGCGATAGGATTTGGATTCCCATCTAGGCCAACTGGTGGATAGACAAGGAGCAAGAATTCATTGATTACAATATCGCGGGCATCAACTTGCGATATTCCAGCAAGATCAGCAACGGTCAACGTCATGGCAGCGACGCCAAAGGTTTTAGACCCTCCCCAGGAGGCATCAATCGGCCGAGCTTGGAAAAATAGTTCGCCGTTCACATCTTCAAAAACACTTACCTCCCGACGGTTGAATTGCATATGTCCCATTGTGTTTTTAACCGATGGTGACACGCCTGACATTAATCGCTCCGGACGAATTTGAATGACATCCCAACTGCCGTTAATAAGATTCGGAGATTGTCCTGGCACGCTGGTTGCCTTGTCCAAAAATGTCTGTTGCCAGTGCGGATTCTGAACCACCTCTGCTGGACGTCGGACGTTAAGCAATTCCAGCATGTGAGTTCGCTTCTTGCCGTCCTTGTCCAATGCGATCCGGATTCCTGATGTCCCCCTGGTTTCCAAGTGATCCGTAATCCATATCCGGCGGTTGACTGTTTGAGCAGGTGCAATCTTAACGTACTCATCAATTCCAGGACGTAGCATCGCTGAAATTCTCTGTGCGAATCCACTGGGTAACCGACCAAAGGCGAAGGAGGGAATGAGCAGAAGGGGGAAGATAGCTTTAAACATATCCACCCCGCTTGACCTTGTACTTCTCATATTTGATACCTTTCCTGTCGCATTCCTTGCGGACCATTTCAGGATTCCTGTGCCTACAGATATAGTTCCACCGCTCCTCAAGACTTCGTAGTCGGGAAATCTGGAAGACATAACTGTGGATAACCTCGTCCGTGTACTGCATTCCTTCCATTATCTTTCCCTTTCGTTATCTCAACACATCTCTGGCCAAACCAGCTTGCGGGCAGTGAGTAGCGGTAATTTGTGTTTCACTAAGATTCAACACCATAAGAGACTTGGGTTACGGACCCACCCCGAAGACCTCCCAATTGTTTTTCAAACAATGAACACGCTTCCTGAGCCGTCGCTGTTCAGCGTTCACCCGTTCAACCCCCTTTAGGGGTTGAACTGAACGATGAACGCTCCTGGGAGGGGACGGGGAAAAGAATTCAGCAAATGGAGCTACGGACAGAATCATCCCCCCCTTATAGGCCCCCCCCCTTCTTAAAAGGGGTCCCTACAGGATCACACTTCCGATAAACCTAGATCGCCTGC
>Ga0224513_10000525_pt1 | contig 14603 bp, 18 predicted proteins | sample SF_May12_sed_USG_5_FD_169109 | JGI IMG/M metagenome (GOLD analysis project Ga0224513, IMG submission 169109) | Sediment microbial communities from San Francisco Bay, California, United States - SF_May12_sed_USGS_21 | ecosystem: Environmental > Aquatic > Marine > Sediment | place: USA... | reverse complement strand
CAGTCATAGTCCCGCCATCATCTCTTTTTATTGGGCCTAAAAATCCTATCTCTGATTTTTTAGAGCCGTCTGGACGCGCCATGCCTTGACCCTTAGTTTTCCGCAAAGACGCTACATAGTTGCTACTAGCTTCTTTAACAGAGTCTGTAACATAGTAAAACGCTTCACCAACTTTAGTTGTTAGTGTAGGCATTCCAGTCATGCGTATTAACTCTTTTACATTGCTTGGCGTTACTTTACCTGGAAGTCTAGCAGCTGCATCAATTCCTTTACCGATTAAAGCAAAGGGATTTGCAGAGTTATTCAGCACGTTTCTTAACGCGGCTTGCTCATCTTCATTTAACGTAGAATAACTGGCATTGTATGTTTTTCCGTAAGGATTAAGTTCAGCAATTCTTTCAATGTTTTCGTCCTGCTCTATTTGCGCGGCCTCTACATCAGGGATAAAGCGGTCATTCTTATTGCCTTCTGCATCTATAAAAGAAACAGCTCTTAACGTACCGTCAGTATCTCTATACATAGCGCGGTATGAAGGTTTTGCAGTTGAAGCTAAACGAGCAGTCTCATCGTCAGACACCAAAATTACTTCATTGGCATCAACGTCCAATCCACCAGCAGCTAAGTCTTCTTGCAACTGAGTTCGGATATAAGATGTATCACCCGTCACAGGCAGCGCGTAGTAGCTCTCTGGAGAATAATTCATTAGCCCAAACTCACCTTTAGTCCAGTTAGCTTTAACAAGACTTATGGCCTTAGCTTTTGCTGCATCTACATCTACAATGCCAGCCTTGTAATAAGACTCAACTAAATCGCCGTAATCTTTAACCAAAAGATCCTTTGCAAGTTCACCGCCAATGTCATCAAATAAACCTTCAAACGCATCTTTAACCTCATCAGGATAAGCGTCAGAGAAAACATCACTATTTTTCTTATCCTTAATAGCAGCAGTTCTTTCCGCTACCATAGCCTCTCGAACCGGCCCTGGGCGAACAATGGCGGTAGCCTGCTCAATAGCTTTCTCCATCGGCATGTACTGAGACAGGGCAGTTACCTGAGAGGCAAAAGCAACCTCGTTATCAGTAAACAAAGATTCGCCAACGCCAGGGATTTCCCCCATTCGTTCAATAGTCTCTGCCGCATATTCTATCTGCGCGGGGTCTTGAGAGTTTAAAGCATTACGAATCTCTGTTTTATTTGTGGCAGCAAGATAGCCGGTTCTAGCAACTGCCTCAGCCTGCTGCGCGCTTCTTACGTCAAGGTTATCTGTTGATAAATTTTTAGACAATACGTCATCGTAATAGTTATTTACCGCACTCTGGTCAACAGGTTCGTCACCAATTTGACTCTCGCCGCTAATTGTTTTGGAAACATTGGCGTTTGCTTGCATCCGTTGAATTTGTGATTCAGTTCTTTTATTAATTTTAATAACGAGATCAGCCCTTTTACTGGGGCTCAAGAGGTTTAGTTTTTGAAGCTCAAACGCTCTAGCCGTTAACTCTTCAGGCGTTCCAATACCAAGCTCAACTTCAGTCCTGAAATCAGCTACTACATTTTGCTCTTCAAGAGTAAGGGTCGCTGCATCTGCTTTAATTTTGTTCTCAAACTTAGTTACCTGAGCATCAAGCTTGCTTAATAGCTCTTGGTTTTGCTCTGCTGATAAAGTTTCATCAGGTTTGTCACGCAATGCCTCAACGATAGCGCGACCATTTACTGCACGATCTTCAATGGGGTAGGCATCATCCAAAACAGCCCTGTTAACTTCACCTAATTTTGCCTGAACGGTGATTCTATCTGTTAAGCTATTAATTCTTTGCAAGGCAATGCTAGGGTCTAAGTCGGCATTTTCAACTAAGCTTAGGGTAGCAGCAGTAAACTCAGCAAGGCCCTCTTTAGCATCGTCTACATTCCCTGCGTAAGCATCATTCGTAACAATTTCAGAAAGAACAACAGCGCCCTGCTCAATTCCAGCAGTTGTAAAAGCCAAATCTTTAGCCTTCTCAGCCTTGGCAACAGAGCTTGCAGCTTTTGCATTAAGCTTATCAAATACTAACTCAGCAGAACCCCTGTATTGCTCAGGCATTTTGCTTAATAAGCCTTGCTTGGAGGCATCTACTAACTTGTTGTATCCCATGATGTCATCAGGAAATTGCTCCTGAGCAGACTTTACAGACTGATCTAGTTCAAAGGAGACGTTGCCTAAATACGAACTTTCTGCCGCACGATTAAAAGCACTTGCCTTATAGCCAAACTTACGCTGTTCTGGAGGTGCAATCAATTCTCCAGTTGCCGGATCTACACGACCAGTTTTTGAGCCTGCAATAGCCCCCTCTTCGGCTCCCCTCTGGACTGCAATGGGTTTTCCTATAGCTAGAGCAGTGTCAGCAACAGTTGCTCCTAAACCAGCCAAAGCGCGCATTTTATCAGCCCCAGACGTATCTAAGGATGTAGGAGTAAACTTACCGTAATACCCAATTCGTTCTTGTGCCATTGTTTAATCCTGTTGGTTAAGCGTTGAGCTGGGCAGCTGAAGAAGCGCCAGTCAATAATGTGCCAGCAGCCTGCAATTTAGATGCAGACCGAGCATTTTGGCCTTGACGCTTAAGTTGAGCTTGGGCAAGCCTGTCACTTAACTTTAACATCCCCTCGCTCATGCCAATGTTTTTGGCGCTTTCTAGTGCAATGCTAGATGGAGTTCCTTCCATACCTAAGTTGCCAGCAGCTAAACCTACAGTATTGGCTGCAAGAGCTTGGCCCAGTTTTTGTTGCCGTTCAAGCTCACGACCTTCAGCAGCAATCTTTTCTTGCTCTGCCTGTTGATTCAAAGCGTCTTGCTGGGCTTTACCCGCCTCAAGTTGCCCGTAAACATTAACTGCTGTGCCTACACCCATTGTTACTGTTGCTACCATTATCCAAGTCATAATATATCCTTTGGCTCTATTAAAGCCGCCTCTATTTCTTTAAGATCTGTAAGCTCTGTAGGGTGAAAGGTTATCCAAACGCAATCTGTTTCAGCGTAACAAACTCGCTTGGTTCCTGGCGTTGTCTCGCCCATGTACGGAGCTTCAATTTCTATTGTTTCAAATTTACTAGCTACCCTGCACTTTCCCTTTATAACCATGTACATGTGGCTAGTTTTATGAGCAGCACCAACACACACTACACCCGCAGGAATAAAAGATTCTCTGACATACAGCCCATCAGAAAAATGATGCCTTGTTTTTGTATCAGCTTGAGGCATTTCCGCAATAACATCTTGTATTTTGTAAATATCACTTTGCGTTGCTAGCTCGCTCACGAAGATTCTACCTCATACTCAATAGATTGAAGGTGAAACGGTGTTGGCCCAGGTACAGTAATCAAAGGAACAACTTCTGTAGACCAACCATTACCGCCTCTGTTATCTTCTATAATACCAGTTTTGGGAGAAAGTGGAGTATTCAAAGGGCTGTTGGATGCTGGGCCAAGCTCTCTTACAGGCACTGGCATTCCGTCAATGTACACGCCAGAAGTCTCTAATACGCGCAAGTTCATATTAGTAATCTTCTTTTCCCTCATAGCATTCTGCCCACTACGAGTACCTGGATTAGTATTTACAGGCATAGATTTAAAACTTGCAGTAAAATTGTGACCAGCTTTGTAACTGCTCCCGCTGGGATATGTTAGAGACTCTTCTTCGGGTGTAAAATAAATAATCCCATTTGCATCCGCAGTTCGATTTGGCAATATAGTTTCTCCAGCTATAACGCCTACTTCTGTATTTGCAAACTGTAGCCCTAAACTCATTTGAGAATACTCAATAGGACTAGCAGGATCAACTTCTTTCTGCCCATCAAATACAGCCTCAAAGTCCCACTTCTCAATACATTTAACAGTTGCAAAAACCTGTGATCCAGGAATTCTTTTCTTATAAACCGAAACTACATACAGCTCTTTGCCAACTACAGAGCAACTTTCTAGCGTTGTGTATTCATCTTGAGAAACATTGCGAGGCTTCCACTTAGTAAATCCATTAATGTCCTGCGATCTAACTGTGTTTAATACTGAAGCAGTTCCGTCTTGATTAATAATAAATACCCATGAAGCGTCTTCAGATGAAGTTCCGTCAAGAGCAGCCATATCTAAAGGCTTGTCAATTAAATGAGATGACAGAACTGATATGTCATTGCTTGTGTAAGCGTCTTCATTAAAATTATATAAATACTGGCGTAATGTATTGCCATTGCCGTTAATAAACAAAGTAGCGCCATCAAGAGCTTTAGACTCTAAGTTAAACGAGCCAAGCTGAGTTTCTGCTTCGATTATAACTGTAGATGGCGTGTTACCTTTAACAATAAATTCAGCGCCAGAACAAAATATCTGCAAGCCACGATCAGGGTTTACATCTACAATTTCCGTAAGGTTGCGAGAATTAATGGTTACAAAAATCCCATCGTCATCCGCACCTTCTTCTGAAAAGAAGTTGAACAGATCACCTGCCTTAGATGCAAACAAACTTTGACGCTTAGACTTAGTGCCGCCTATCCATAGCCTTCCCTCATTAAAAGCACCCATTAAAGGAAACCCTCTAGCATTACTCCATACATCTTCTTTCCTAGATGACCCAACTACAGTCCTGCTAAAGGTGATTGAGTGATTTCCGCTAGAGCCAGATGTTTGGAAACCCGAAAATAACTTTAAAGGTTGAGCAGATTCATTACTAACTGTAATTGTATAAGGGCCATACAAACTACTGCCAGTGACCGTAACTCCAGTGTCGCCAAAGATTGGCATTTCTTGTAGGTTTTTTTGTAAATTAAAAGCAGTTGACTCAGCATCGCCTCCAAAAGAAATGTTTTTACTTAACACTCCTTGAACATCTACTTGGTATCGGTCGCCTGATACAAAGGAGTTAGCAAACAAAATAGTTTGTACTGCTGAGACAGGTGTAGGGCTATCTGAATCATTGTAGTCATACTGAGGCACATTACTAAACGGAACTGGGCCAGAAGTAAATGCAGGAAATCTATTTTGATTCCCATCAGGGATAACTCCATTAAATATAATTCTATCAGGAGCGTGATTTTTGCTGAAGGTTATCATGACATTTTCTGTCTGCACATCACGAACATCAGCAACATCATCTGGGTCATAAGGAGCAATAACATCTCCAACATAAGCCGTATCTGAACTTCCTGAGTGAGGTGCGCGATAAAACCTAATATTACCAGAAGTTAAAACACCTAAGTAATGCTCATCAGAACCAATACTAAAATCAAAAGTTTTAATTGGAGAAACAAGTCCATTTTGAAATTTAACATTAAATTCTCCAATCTTAGCGGTCTGCCCGAAAACAAGAGCGTTTTCAATTATTAAGCGGAAATACTGCCATGACTGACCACCAGACTCATATGTAAACCTTCCGCTAGACTCAAACTCTGTACTTATGTTTAACTTGTTTGCAGGGCCAAATTGAAGCCATGTTGTTCCGTTTGATGAAACCTCTAGCCTCACTGTGTTAGTATCCTCTTGACCTAGTTGACCAGGAACAATAGAGATTGCTCTTAAATCAATAAACTCAAAAGAAACAGGAGTTCCAAAATTGTACTCAGCTAAGACAGAATTAGCGTTTAAAGACGCGCCTGATATGCCATAGGTTAAAGGGTTACCGTCATTGATATTTGCAGCAGGGCCACCAGTAGGCATTGTAGGAACATTTTGTCTGCGGCTTAAATTTTGTATTGGCGTAGAAACATATTTAGTTCCAGGTCTGCGCTTAATTCCACCTTGAGGAACAATAACAACGTTCTCAGCAGTTTGGCCGCCTCTGTAATACTGATCTAAATCAGTACGTCCAAGGATTAAAGGAGATAGTTCGCCACTAGCAAAACTACTCTGTAAAAATTGCGACTTAGGCATAATGTTCCTTCAGCGGTAAAGTTTTAGCGTCTTACGTTTATAAATGGGCTGTCTTGAATAGGTGTCTGAGGATGTTGCTGTGCGTCAGTAAACCGAGCCATGCGCGAAGCATTCATATACTGGTTCGACAGAAGCTCCATTGAAGCTGCACTATCTCTAATAGATGGCGCAAAATCCATACCCAGTGCGTACTCAATCATCTTAGCAAAGTAAACGGGCCAGTGTTGCTCATCTACATTAGCAATGTAGTCGCAATACAAAGCGCCGGTATAGTTGCAATAAATTTTGCCGTCAAGGATTTGGTAATTGATTCCAGGGTTTAACTTGATGAGAACCAGCATGTCCGCTGGCAATTGATAAACTGAACTGTACTCTGTTCCAACTGGTACTTCAGTTGTTAGGCTTAACTGCGCTTTACGGCGAGCAAAACCCCATCTGTATTTAGTTAATTCGTTTTGGACAATGTTGTCATATAAATTATTGGCAACAGTCTGGGCGCGAGAATTACCGACCAAAGATGTTATAGGCAAGTCGCCAATTAAAATTAAAGCGTTAGAAATTAACTGGAGCTTAGTAGCCATAAAAAACCTTTTGAGATTAAAAGAAAGGGGGCCGAAACCCCCATTCAGTTTACAACATTACAACATTAAGCAGTCTGAGTGTACTGAACCTTAACGATGCCGTCAGTGTCACGGGCAACCGCGCCAGCTTTCAACATGCCGTTACACAACCAAGAAGTGCGCTCAGGAACATAATCAATGTCGGTCTTCATATCAATACCGATGGCAAGGCCAACAGAAGGACGGGCGAAGAAGTAAGAATCCACTACGTTAGTAGCAACAGTCAAACCACCTTCTGCACGATCTTCAAGAACAACAAACTTAAAACCAGCCAAAGTATCAACATCACCATTGACCAAAGCTTTAACGGCTTGATAATCAATGCTAGTGATTTTTTCGTCATTCAACATACCGCCAAGACCCAATGCGTTTACAGCAGCAAACAGGTCAGAGTTAGGTACGCCTTTCTGACGCAGAGCTACCTGAGCCTTGATGATTTTAGCCATGTTCAAGTTAGAAGCAGCACCGCCAACACTGGTGGCAACAGTAGCAGCATAAGCGCCAGCATTGTCCATAGCGTCAATTACCAGCTGATCACATCGGCGACCAAGGGCATTTGCGATAGTGCTTGCAAGCTCTTGCTTCTCGTCAAAGTTTACTGTCTGCTGGTCAAAGATGTCAGTGAATTCAGGAGCGTTCCAGTTGGCAAGAGTCGCAGTCTTGAACTCGTGACCTACGTTCATAGCAACTACTTCAGCAGAACTGGCCTTTTGGTTAGCCAAGCCCTTGCCCATTTTACGGAACTTGTAAGTGTCACCAACTACGTTGTTACGAAGAGTTACAGCCTGCTTTAGCAAGCCAGTGCCTTGATAGGCGTGTTTGACCATAGAGTCAAATTCCGTGACCGCCACGGATGATAGTACGTTACTCATAAGAATTTCCTCGAAAAAGAGTAATATTAAAAAAGTTTTTCAAGGTTTTAGCTGAGTACCCGAGTAAACTTGGTCAGCATTCAACCTAAATTTACTGGGCCTTGTTAAGAAGGGGTGTCCAGTCTGCCGATTATACACTGTTTCTACTGCAAAAATCAATAGTTGATCAAGTGCGCCAAGCGTGTATAATATTAACCGTACATCCATGTACATGTATTAACTTCCCTCATTACATGGCTATACTCGGGTGATCACTGTTACCCAGCACCACTTGATGTTTGATCCTTTTAGCCCTGTTTATTCAGGGCTTTTTTTATCTATCCGAATGTGCGAACGTGAGCTTTACTGCCGCCAAAATCTTGCATCATCTTCTGTATTTTACGTTCATGATTTAAATCAATGCTTCTGAGCAACTGCCCGTCACTACCTTTCTTAAACATTTCCGCTTCAATGTCAGACCAAGTCATGCCAGTAGGACTTTCACCGCCGTCAATGGGCAGCTTGACAGGAGAAGTAGCTTTAACCAGCGCTTCAACAAGCTCAATAGACCTTGCATCAGTAACCAGACCCATTACATTTTCGTAATCTTCTGCGTCTAAGCTGTTTTTCAAAAAGCCTTCTACGTTTTTAATGCGCTCGCCTGCATTGTCACCAAGCTTTGCAATTTCATTTTCGCGACTTACTTCTTCTGCGGCTCCATTTTGAGCACTCAACAGCTCCCATGCTTCGCCAAACGCCTCTTGACTCATATTGGTTTTAGAAGCAAATTCAGTCAACTCTTGCAACAAAGCATCGTCAGCTTCAATTCCTTCTGGCCCTGCATACCCGTCTTTTGGCGCGCCAGTAAAACTGCCAAACTTCTTTTCCAGCTCGTTATAAGCCTTAGCTTGCTCCGCAACAGACTTGTACTTGTCTGACTTGTACCATTCAGGGCTGTCACCAGTCCCTTTAATACCGTCTGTAAGAAAATACTCTCCATCACTAAGGGTAGGAGCTGCTGAATCTAATAGGGTATCGCCAGTTGTTTGTTCTGCGGCCTGATCTGTATTATCTAACATATTACCTCCACGGTAACTATAGCACTTCTGCTTGCTGTACTTGATTGATTAAAAATTGAACTAACCCGCTTTCACCATTATGGTATGCGGCTTCGTAGTTAGGGTTCTCAGAACCAAAGGATGTATTGTTTTGGAAAATAAATCTTTGTGTTAAATCAGCTAACACACGCTTACCGTCATCGGTGCCAAAACACCTGTTGTAAGCTTTAGCCAACTCAGCAGTTTTTACTCTAGCTGCGTCATTGGCTTGCTTTGCTTTAGTGGCGTTAAAGTCGCCTTTATTAATTGTATCCCAACTCATAGAACAGTTTGACCTTGTTGTGGTGGTTGACCTGCAACGTCCATTCCCTGTTGAGCAGCTTGAGCACCAGCCTGAATAATCTGAGCTTTTTCACTTTGACTGCGAACTAGCTCTCCTGGCATACCTGTTTTACCGGCAACCCATGTACCAAAGTCTTCAATCTTAAAGGCAGCCTTAGCAGCATCTGGCCCAGCAGTTTGCATTACAAAAGACACAGCCTGTTGAACACTAAGTATGTCTTCGCCGTCTTGCGCTCTAGCTAAAGGCGACATAAATTTAATGTCAATGTCTCTGCCATCAAGTTGAAGGGGAGAAATAATACCACGGCGCGTCAAGATTGCAGCTACTCGTTTAATAATTGGAACCAAAACCTCTGTTTGCAAGCGACCAAAAGCAGAACCAATGCGTTTTGCAAGCTCACGAGACTCAATAGCAACCTCTGTAGCAGAGCGAACAGCGCCAGAAGGGTCACGCAAATCGTTAAACAGCGCACGTTTAATAGCCATCTGCATGTCATTGATTTGGAATTGAGCCAATTGCAAGTTAGAGCCAGTATCTAGTCTCTGAATAGATGGGTTGCTTGAGTTGTTAGATCCTACAGGAATAACAATGCCTGGACTAATAACTAAGTTGTAAGGATTGGTTACGCCGTCATCAGTAGCTGTATACATGCCAGCCAAATCAATAGCCGCTTTCTGCAAAACAAACTCTTTAGCTTTGTTTAGACTTTTTACGTCAGGCAGTGCCTGCAATGCTGGGCCTCGTCCGCGAATCTCCCCGGACACTTTAGAGTATCTGCCAGTTACCCACGGGCTAGAGTTTCCAAAGTCCTGCATCCAGCTAATTTGGTCTTCACCTTTAACCCATACACAGCCGTAATAAGTTTTAGCTTTAGGCATATAGACTACACCTTCGCAAAGCTCAACGTCAGCGTCAGGTTTCTGTTCAATGGTTTTTTTCATGGCATCAGATGGCTTAAAGCCGCGCCACTTACGCTCAAGGTTACGCGCTTTTACTGTAAATCTACGCCAGTGTGTTTCCACATTTCCGTGTGGGCCTTCTTCAAATGCAATTCCTTTCTGCGGAATAGCACTAAAAATAATAGGCATATCGTCATTGTCATCTTCATCAATGCGTAGTGTACCTGTCCCAACAAGAAGATCTAAAGCATGCTCGTAAAACTGAGTGGCAAAGTTTGATCGGTTAATATAATCAAAAATTACCTCTGCTTGATCCTCTAAGTTGGTTCTAATGTCATTTTCCGTAACGTCAAATTGACCGCTTTCAAGCTCTTTTACAATTCTTTCAGATGGGGCAAATGTAGCCCACCTAGACCAGATGGGGGCAATGTTTTCTTGAAGCTTACTTGCACCCTGCTGGATAGCTTCTAAAGCAGTTGAGTCAAATATGCGATCCATCTTGCTTTGACCAGGCATTATGTCATCAAAAAGATTTCGGTTAGGCAGAAAATACTCATAGCAATCATCAAGTACGCTAGTCCACATACCATTCCTGGTGAATGCGCTGGCTTCTCGCTTCTTCAAGTCTCTAAGCGATCCAAGTTCTTTAGGTAATTCCACTATTTTTCTCCTGAATAGCTAATGCTTTCATTTGATTTCTTTGTCACCTTGTTTTGTATTCTACCAATCATCCCTTTACCTGAAGACATTGGAAGCATCGTAGCATTTGCACTATAAGAGCCATCTCCAACTTCTTTTCTTGCTGCATCTGCCGCAGTCCCAAGCAGAGATTTTGACCCTAACTTGCCTCGACTAATAGCCTTTAGTCTTTTTTCGTTAGTAGCTATTGTTTTATCTAGTTCCATGCTTTGCCGCATAATCATTGCCGTATCAGCGGCACTCGGCTTAGGCGCTTTTGGTCTGCTTCCCATGATGCTTCCTCAAGTATTTATAAAGTTGATACGGAGTCCATATAAATGGATTGCCAATACCCAGTAATTGCTTTGTATGTCCTACGCAAGTGTTCAGCATAAACAAAGATCTTGAGCTAGACTTTTGCTTATAACCCATGACTATAGAATTAGAGTCGATTATACCATTTATATCAGATTCATTATACAGGTCAAATATTCCTGTAGTTTTTGAGTGGACAATAGAGCAGTTCATGCTAGGCACAATTACATAGCAGTGCTTAATCCTGTGGTGTAATAATCTTGACCACCAGTTCCCATCATCATTGGTAAACACAACATAAATATCAAAAGACACTAAAGCCAACCTTAGCTACATGAGGCTTATTAAAACCACCAGCTCGCCGTAGTGCTTGCCGACCCTCACCTTCACCCTGTAGCCCATACTCTAAGGCTTCCACTGGGTGAGAATACTCGTTCTTATCGGGTTGATCGGAGTATCTTTCGCCTGATGTCTGGACTCTACGGTAACAGAATCCACCCTGAAGACCTTTACGGATCATAGAAGCTTTCGGTAGGACAACAAAGCGAGGCTTACCGTCCATACACATCTCTTTCATAGGTACTTCCAGGGCAGCTCTACGCTTTAACGGGTCATTAGACTCGGTTGGATAACATGGAATACCAGCAGCGCGCATAATTTGGAACGGCGTATCACTGTTTGCTTGGTTTTTGTTGTCACCAGACGGATCACCCCAGCCTTTAAACTCGTGATCAGGGTAAGTATCTTCTATATAACGCTTGAGTGTTGGCGCAAAGTCAATAGCACCAGAGTCTGTCAGTACCATCTCATCAAAGCACACCCACCTTCCTATCGAAGTACGCTGTAGAAACGCACAAGCAGGTGTTCGACCGAAGTCAAATCCTAGGATAATGGGGGTGTCTTTACTAGGCGTGAAGTCCATGTGGGCCGCATGTACTGAATCGGTATACATAGGGTGAACTGGCTTACCGTTAGACACAAAGCCATACTCGTTAGCAAGATTAACCTTGATCCAATCATCTGTTTTACCACTTAAACCTCTTTTGTAATAGTTGTCAGGCAGGTTAGTCAGATTCTCTGCGTTGTGATTAATCTTCCACGACTCGCCATCTTTGTACACGCCTCCAGGTTGACGATGGAACACCCATCCTTCAGGGCGCTCTATCTCAGCCAACTTGTAGTACCAGTGATCTTCATCAGGTGCGTTAGTGTCCCCCAGCATTCCATGATGTGTAGGCTTAATTCCTTCCTTGTTGGACGGGTAGCGTCCATGACGCAGATCCAGCATGTCTAGGACTGCCTTAGAGTGCTCCTTCGTCTCGTTTAGCCAGACCCAAGTAGTCTGGATACCCCTAGCTTTCTTAACGTGCTCGGGGCGGTCAAACGCAATGAATATAACCTCACTCTGAACGGTTGTCCCATCCTCTAAACGGAACTTAATGTAATGTGTAGGGGGTTCTTTATTGCCCTGTCTAAACGGCCCCAAGTCCTCATGAATCTCTAGCCAGTCTTTAATGGTTGTAGAAAACAATTCAGAGTAGGTATTACGCGCTGCAATGATCCTGGATAGCCGGACACCGTAGTTCTTGTGCCCCTTAGACATCACGGGCTTCTGCTCACACATAAGGTCAAACAATTTGAGGATAGTCTGTACCGTCTTGCCAGAGCCTAGTGGCCCACAGATAAAAGAGTTTTGAGAACGACAGTCAGAGTAGTCTTGCAACACTTGGCCTTGTGGCCCCATACAGTATTCTATCTGACTCATTTCTTGCTCCAGTCAATACCGTCATAGCCAGACTTAAACTTGTCTCTTGTCTCGGCAGTAGACTTCCTGGCGTGACTACCCTTACCACCATTAGACTCAGGGAAGTGACGCTCTCTTGTCTTCTTGTCTAACGCAGCTAACAAAGGTTTCTTCTTACTCATCTTCTGGTTCCTCTTCATCTCCAACTATTTCAGCTATGACAGCCTCTTCTAGCAACAAATCAGCCGCATCACTATCAACCTCATCCGTAGTGCCGTCAAATCGCCTACGAGATACCCTGACTATTGTAGAGTCATCAGCTCTAACTTCAACAGCTTTAAGCTTAGGCTCTGTATACTCGGCTATCTTACTCCAACCGTTCAAAGCAGCAGTCAATGCAGTAACGTCACCTTCCTGCTCGGCTATATAGTCTAGCTTACTGGCAGCCTCAGCCATCTTCATTATAGGATGGAACTGCTCGCCATACATATCCTGGAGCCTAGCCAACAGAAACTTCTTGTTCTTGTTAGGGCTACCTAATCTACTCATATAATCACCGTATATAACATTGCTTTATAGCAAATAAGAATCGTTTTTAATTCCATTTATTGCAGCAACACTTCTCTTCAAAGCAAATACACTGACTAGACATCTTATCTTCAACTAAATAAAGCAAATCAATCATTGTATCCTTGTCTTTATCAATAAGAGCTACACCAAACAACTCAATTAGTTCAATATCACTTTCATGAGCTTCTTCATCGCAAATAATTCTAATCATGCTTCACCTATAATTGGTAATTTTTTTTTGAGAGAGACATATATACTACACATGACGCCAGCTTCGGGGAGGGGGGCCTCTCTTTTCCACAGCTTACTAACACTTTATCCACAGCTTATACACATACTTGTCCACAGCTTATACAGTCGCCTGTAGCGTGACCTGGTAACACCGCTAAATGGTGCCCCTTTGGCATAAGATAAAGCATCCGCCCAATCGTATTGGATGCGCCCGCCTTTAGCTGCATAACACCCAATTTGGTGCCCCTTCAGATCTCGGAGCGCAATATTGTGGGACAATGCCTATCAATTCCCCTTCTTTAGATTTAACCCATTGATTTTATTAGCCCGATTCTACCACAACATTGATCATTATTTGTACAGATTGACCATTATTTGTACAGTTTAAGGTCTTTAATCTAAAAAAAAGCAATTCTTGTTTGCTATATGTCAATGAATAGTATTAGAATGCTTGCACGCCAAATAAATGGCCTTTAATAACTAGGAGTAGTTAACAATGATTAATAACCAATATGAATTAGAACAAGAAGCCATCAGAATTGCCAAAGATGCTCAAGAGGAATTTCTAAGTCACGGCATGGATGTTTACGATTATATGCACCAATCGTGTGACGGGCATGAGTGCGTGATTTATACTTATAAAGCTATAGAGCTTTGCCAGCAGTGCGACACCGAGGATGGTGAGGAACAATTGCATGAGATAGGATACGAAGCCGCAACGTTTAACGAATATGCAACCAAATTAGCATATGCAACATTATTCAACGCCTGCATTTTTGCGTTCGATGATCTCGATGGCAATTTGTGCGGAGAATAAAATGAGCAACTACAAAGCAGCAATAGATAGGCTAAACAGATGTAAGACATTGGGCGACATAGACCGCGCACTGCTAGGCTTTGAGCGCGTGCACCAGGTCGGGCATTTAACAGACAAAGAGCTTCAGCGATTAGATGCTAAAGCATTCGATATAATACTAGATTGGCAAGAGGTGACGCAATGAACTCAGCCTATATCAAAATGCAAAAGGAACACGCCAAACGAGAGCGCCGGTCGGACTTAATGGCGGTTATATTTGGGAGCATTATCTTGGTCGGTGGTGCCTTTATTGGTGCCACCATGCTTTATTTATTCACATTTACCGTTTTGTCATTAGGAGTTTAACGCATGAAAGTTTTAATAGCTTGTGAGTATAGCGGAAAGGTCAGGGAAGCATTCAGGCGGCGCGGCCATGAGGCGTATAGCTGCGACTTGCTGGAAGCTGATGACAACAGTCCCCACCATTACAGGGGCGATTGTTGGGAGGTTATAGACCTTGGTTGGGATCTGATCATTATGCACCCACCCTGCACAGCTTTGGCAGTATCTGGAAACGCTCATTATGGTGCGGGCATGAAACGC
>Ga0224513_10000521_pt1 | contig 14630 bp, 19 predicted proteins | sample SF_May12_sed_USG_5_FD_169109 | JGI IMG/M metagenome (GOLD analysis project Ga0224513, IMG submission 169109) | Sediment microbial communities from San Francisco Bay, California, United States - SF_May12_sed_USGS_21 | ecosystem: Environmental > Aquatic > Marine > Sediment | place: USA... | reverse complement strand
CGGTCGCCCTATACGTCCTACTTAGGACGTATAGGGGGATGAGTCGTCCGGGAGTCGTCCGGAAGCCGTCCCGGACGGCCGTCCGGAAGTCGTCCGGGAGTCGTCCGGAGTCGTCCGGCATTAAGGAACTAACCATAAGTGTTTGTCCGTAAATCTAACAATTTCAATATCTTGTAAGCGTTTGAGCACCCGCAATCGTCCGCGCCGCTCAGTATCAGGGTCGTCCGCTGTAGTCAGGTTTCCATGTTGTTTTAAGTCGTCCGCGAGATCTTCTAACAGAATTACGGTTTGCCCTTCTATCGGAGGGTTTGCCACGTCCCGCAAAGAGCCCGGCGCCGGCATCGCATGCCGGTCAAAACACCTATGGATCGCGTTGATCATCCGGCTTTGAAGTGGCGTGTATTTTTCCTTCGGCGCGGGTACTTCGCTCGCCTCAACCGGCCGGACTACACACGACCAGTAGCGCTCATCTTCCTCCGCTTCGGGATCGTCATCAGACACCGCGCCGAGATCGATCGGCTCCAAACTGAAGTGCCCGAGCGTCACACCGTCGGCGCCGTCGCGCACTTTTTCGGCTATCAGTGTGCGGATGTTCCCCTCGCGGGAAATCGTCAATTCCGCCTCGGTCGCACACTTCAGCGAACTATGCCCGCGGCTCCCTTTCGTCTCGTCTTTCCCGCTATGGTGGACAAATTCAACCGCACACTCGAACGTTACCCCGAGCGTAGTGGCGGCCTCTATCGCCCGCCCCATGTCCTCGCTGGAATTTTCATTTCCGCCCGGCATCGCGCGGTTGAGCGTGTCAACAATAATAAGCACCGGCCGCGTTTCGCCGATTGCCACCAGGTAAGCCCGGATCGCCAAGCACAGATCGGCCAGCTCCGCGCCCGTGTGTTCGAGCAGATTGATCGTGGATTCAATCACCCCGAGCCCGTCCAGCTCCGCCGCCGCGACGCCGCGCCCCTGCATGTAGGCTTCCATCCGCAGCCGTAGCGACCCTTCCGACGCGATATAGATCACCGGCCCTTGACGCGTCCGCCGGCCGAAGAAAGCAACCCCCCGGACTATCGCGCACGCCTTCTCAATTTCGATAAACGTTTTGCCAGAGCCGGACGGCCCGTAAGTCACCACCACCCCCCGATCCGGCATCACATCCCGGATCAGCCACTTCGGCCGCGGTTGCATCAGTAGGTCCGCCATCGCCAAAACCTGAAACCGCGCGGGCGCCGGAACATCCGGATCCGGGAGTGAGTCCGCGATCGCATAGATCCGTTCGCGATCTTCGGATCCGTCGAGTCTCACAAGCCGCTGCCTGTGAAAAGCGCCCGCGCCCGCCTCAATCTATAGTGTGCGGTCGCCACCCGGTCCGCGTCCGCCGCCGACAGCCCGCGCCCCTCGACAATATCGCCGGCCGCGATAGCCACCGCCTGCGATTCGTAATCGAGCATCGCCAGCAGCTCCTCGGCCGATACCGCGATCCCGCCCGCTCGCGTTGTCTTCTGCGCTTCGGGCGCATCCGCAAACAGGTCGCCGAGCCCAAGCCCGAGCGCCGCGACCACATCGGAAGCGCCACACCCGGCGAAGCAATAAAGCAACGTTTTCCCGTCGCGCTCCGCGATCGATAGGCTCAGCCTTTTCGAATCGTGCGCGGGACACTTCGCGCGCCAACTCCCGTCCCCCTGAACCCGCACACTGTCCAGCCGTTCGAGCAGCACGCGCGCGCCCCTCACCGTTGGCGCCCCGCTTGCTGTAGTTCGACTTCGATCGGATCCGGTATCGCTTCGTAAAGCTCGCGCTCCATGCGCAGCGCTCCGCCCGTGTTGATCTCGATCCACGCCGCCCATTTTTCGGGCACTACGCGATCCACTTTCCACCGGCTTATCGTTGCCGGAGACACCCCGCACGCTAGCGCCGCGTTGGCGCCCGTCCGGTAATACGCGAGCAGTCGTTCCGTTTTCATTCGCTCATATTGCCCCAGTAATTCCGGAAATGGAATTATTTTTTGCGCCTATGGAATCCGCGTGCTGTTTTTGGTACGCTCGCCGCGTGCGATTACAGCACCCGGAAGGAAACGCCCCAATGAAGCCCCCACCGCCAATTTTTTTCGATGAGCACCGTTATCGCGAGCCAGCGCCCGAAGCCGCCGAGATCACGGATCGGGTCGATGCGGCCCTAGCATTGCTTGCCGATCCGAAAACCCGCAAAACCCACGCCGCCGCGCTATCGTCAGCGCTCCCGATTCTCGCGCCCTTGTTCGAAGAATACGGCGAGCTTTGCGCCGTCACCAATCGCAACACACCCCCGCCCAATGAACCGCTGGACCACCGCACCATAGCCCGGTTAACTCACTATATCGGCCTCGCGCGCCTGCGTTTTCTGAACGTCGCCGAGCAGTTCGTGTGCGAACAGCTTTACGGCCGCGTCCGAGGAACGCTCGCGCCGCCACCGCCGCCGCCGGCCGCTCCCGACACCTCGCCCGTGCTCAAGCTCCTCAAAACCTGCCAAACCCACCTAGATCACATCGACCTCCTAAACCGCACCACGCTCACGCAAGTGGGCCATCGCGGTCCCGAATACCGCGGGCTTGGCGAGCCAGAAGCCCGCGCCACCCAACGCTATATAAACGGAGTGTCCTCCCTACTCGCCAAAGAGATCCGAGCCATCGAGAGGACCCCGAAGTGATCGAGCCCATCCGCTGCGCCCGATGCAACGATAAAGTGATTTTCCGCGACCAGCACACCGCGGAGAGCCGCGCCGCCGAGCTTGGCATGCGCGCCTACTTCGAAGAACAATGCGGCTGGTATCACCTCACCCGCCAACTACACGCGCTCGCCGTCCCACATGCCACCATGCCAAAGCTCGGCGCCCACGATGACATTTCAAACGCCGACTATCACTCTGGCCCCGGCATCAGCAAAAGCGGCATCAGCGCCTTTCTGCGTTCGCCTGCGCACTATCGAACTTACAAGACGGATCCGAGCGCGAACAAACGCACGGACGCCAAAGACGGCGGAACCGCTTTCCATACCATGATCCTAGAGCCCGAGCTTTACGCGGAAAAAGTGGCAATCAAACCGAACGTTGGGAAACGGAAAAACGTCGACAAGGAATTCTGGGCGGAATGGGAACGCGAGAACCACGCGAAAGCATGGGTTACCCAGGCCGCACACGACAACGTAGAGCGCATGGCGGACGCCGTCCGCGCCCACTCGAAAGCCGCCGTACTGTGCGATCCCACGCTCACCCGGCGTGAATGGAGTTACTACTGGACGGACAAGGAAACGCGGAAATTGTGCAAAGCCCGGCCGGACGCGATAAACGACGGCTATGGGATGTGCGTTGATCTGAAGCGCGCCCGCGATGCTCGATTATCCAAGTTCCAGCGCGACGTTAAGGAGTACCAGTACCACGTACAAGCCGCCTTTTACTTGGACGGCCTCCGCGCCTGCGGAGAACCGCTCACCCGTTTTCTGTTCGTCGCCGTGGAACCCGAACCGCCTTATGCGATCAGTTGCGTAGAACTCGAACCCGATATGGTCGAACACGGCCGGCTGCTTTACCGCCGTGGCCTCAACCGCTACGCCCAATGTTTGAACGAGAACGACTGGCCCGGCTATCCGGAAGACATTCGGACCCTTCAGGCCGCGCCTTGGTTTTACAAAGAGGAGATCTCCTAATGGCCCGCACCACCCGCGCAATGAGCGCCCCCGATCCGTCCACGTCATTGGTTCGCACTTTTGCGGCCGACTTGAACATCGATCCCGCCCAGCTAATCAGCACCCTTAAAAGTACGTGCTTTCGCCAGCGCTCCGGAGATCCGGAGGTGAGCAACGATCAAATGGCGATGCTCTTGGTGGTAGCCAAGAAACACGGGCTCAACCCGCTCACAAAAGAGATCTACGCCTACCCAGACAAACAAAAGGGAATTGTTGCGGTTGTCGGTGTAGACGGTTGGATCCGTATCGTAAACGAGCATCCAAAATTTTCCGGTATGCGCTTTGACCAACCGGATCGGCCCGAGTGGATCTATGCCGATGACGACGCGAAGATCTGCCCTGAGTGGATCGAGTGCACGATCTACCGCAGCGACCGCGAGAAGCCAACCGTGATCCGCGAGTACCTAGACGAGTGCTACCGGCCGGCCTTCGTAGGCAAGCCCGGCACCGCGCAAGCATGGCAAAAAACCGGCGCTTGGCAAAGCCACACTAAACGCATGCTCCGAACAAAAACGCTCGTACAAGCCGCGCGGGTAGCCTTCGGCTTCGCCGGGCTCTCCGACGATGACGAAGCGCTGAGGATCCTAGAGTCCGAGCCCGAACCATACACTCACCATGTGCTCACCGACCAAACCGAAAGCACGGACGAACTCAACGCCCGCATTGACGCCGCCCGCGAAGCCAACGCCGAAACGCTACCAGCGTTCGATAATTTCGCCCCGCCCGCAGAGCCCGAACCCGAGCCCGAGCCCGAAGCCGATCCGCCCGCAGAGCCCGAGCCCGAGCCGAAACCCGTCACGACGGAGGAAGCATAATGTCGCCGCGCCCCGAAGCCCCCCCGCTTGTTTTTGCTGAACTTCCGGACGCCGACCACGACCACCCCGCAATCGCGCGTGACGCTCTGATCTCCGGAAGCGCTAACGGCGCCCGGCTTCGCGCCCTTCGCGGGTCGTTCCAGCTTTCTACGCTTGATCTCGCCGGCATCACTAAACTAGGCCGCAGCTCGATCGGCCAAATAGAACGCGGAGTTATGGCCCCGCGCGCGGCTTCGATCTTTAAATTAGCCGAAGCGCTGAGTTCAAACCCGGCTTATCTGTACGGCCTCACCGAATTCCCGTATGACCAACTCGACCCGCTGGAGTGCGCGTACATGGCGCGGGAACACCATCTCTTGAAAGTGTTTCACGCGCAGATCGTCGCCTGCGTAAAGCGCAACCCAGAGCTTGAGCAAACCCCCGCCGGCCGCGCCATCGTCGAGATCGTCCGACTGCGAGAAGGATTAACCAAACCGTGAAACACCCACGCAAACGCATCACCGATCCAAGCGCCGGCCCCCATTGGCCAAAGAACCCAGCCGCGCGCGTGCTCTTGATCCTCGCCGTGGTCGCCGCGCTTTGCTACGTCTGGTCCGAAGCATGAGAACGTTCGAGATACGGCTAAACCGCCATAGCTTCCCAACACTCATCGACGCCCCAAGCGCCAAACGAGCGATCGAAATATGGGCACGAATCGAAGACGAGACCGCCTCCGAGTATTTTATTGCCGGAGGCGAATCGCTAACGGTTGAGGTGCGCGAAGACACCCCTAGCAAAGCCTGGAGAGGATGGACGCGTTGGATCGTCCGTGGAAGCATCGAGCGGCATTATTCAGCCGTACACAGACCGCCAATTTAACGCCACCAATCACCCGCAATTAAAACCCGTTTTTTGTTTGCGGGTAAAAGGAGATCCCCCCATGACGGATTACACCGCGCACTTTACCGACACCTCGCACGCTTTCGTTTTTAACGGTGATTCGATCCCGGACTATATGGTCCCCGGCTTGGTTCGCTATTTTGTAAACTATATCGATCCCGGATCCTTCCTGCGCGCAGTCCTCAGTAACGACCTGTTGGAAGCGTGCAAATGCGCCGACGAGAATAACCTAACCCGGATCCACGTTTACGCCGCTTACCTTTACCAGCTCGCCCCGATCGGAAGCTACGGAAGCCCCGAAGCCGTCCGCGCGTGGCTCGCCCCCTCGCTCCCCGAAGCCGAAGACTAAGGATCCCCTCATGCCTGACCCAATCACTCCCTACACCTACCCCGCGCTTGGCCCCACCTATGAGCAGCGCCTAGCCGATCGGATGCTCTGCGCGATTCTCGGCGGATTAATGGCGAACTACGGAGATCGAGTCTCCAGTAACACGAAGCTCGTTCAATACGCCAACGGCCTCATCGACGCCGCCCTAGCCGAGCGCGCCCGCCGCCTCGGCCAGCCCCCAAAATAAACTTCTAACTTATTGCACTTTTCTCTACCAGAACTGTTGACACCACCGTTCTAACATGAGACACTAGCCAAACTGACACACACAAACAAAAGGCCCCGCCAACATGACTCACGTCGTTACTAAGTTCAACGACTCTCACCAATCACTGGTGATGCTCGCCGACAATGGCGATTTCACCCTTCACGCCGATAAGGCGTCCACCTTCACCATCAAAGAGGCTTACAACCTCTTGGCCTCCCTCAACGCCTCCGGCGTTACCCACTACGTAAGCCCAAAGCCAAAATTCGGCTTTGATGGGATGAACCCCATCTAACCCCCCCCACCCCGCTCCGGCGGGGTTTCGAGGTACCAACGGACCACCGGGAGAGACGAGATGAGCACCACCGAAACCAAAACCGCCCGCCGCGTTCGCGTTTTAACCGCCAAGCTCGACGAATTGAGCAGCGCTCGCGATCTTGTGGATAAAACCATAGGCCGCGGCCCAGATTCTGTCTCAGATTCTGTCTTTTGGTGCGTTCAAAGAACGTGGGAAGAATTCGACCAAAAACTAGCGGAAGCACTATGCGCCGACAAGCGAGCTTTAATTCAGGCCCGCGCCCCGAATCTAACCTTAGCCGAAGCATACGACCGGACCGACAACAAAGGCCCGTGGCTCCGATTCTGCCAAGAATGCGTCCTCGCAGACGAAGACATCGCCGCCCTTGTTGTGTCTTGGCGCCCGGTCGAAGAGTCGGATGGTACGTGCTTTTGTTGCAACCAGCCCTATGGTGAAACCGCATGAACTACCGAAAAGAGATCGAGAAAATGGGATACACGCTCGGCCAGTCCGCCGAGTCCGGCACCCTCCGCTGGTATCTCGACCGGCGAGATCTCGACTACCTCGATCGCCGCGGCTTCGGCTTTCGGACCCAACGCGACGCATACGAGCGCGCCCTTGAAAACGCCCAATGGGACGCAGTACGGAAAACAGACGAAGCCGCCGACTAACCCACCGAGCCCGGCTTCGGCCGGGTTCCACATGGAACCAAAGAAGGAGCCGCCACAATGCCCGACGCCACAGAACACCACGCCATCGCGCCGCCCGACTGTCCAGCCGCACCAACTCCGCCTGCGCCCGAGCCCGAGCGCCCGCTTACCCGACACGAGCAGATCTGGCAAAACACTCAGCGCTACAAGATCCTCGCTGTTGTCAACACCAGCCACCCGCGCCGAATGACGAGCGTCGAAGTAACGGAAGCGCTACAGCCCGAGCACTCGATCCCCAGCACCGCGGTTAGCTCCGCGTTGAGTTCCGCGTTTTTTGCTGGAGTCCTAAGCCGCGACCCTATTGCCGGGCGCCACGGGGCGCGCCCAGTCTATGAGTATTGGACGGACCAACGCTTGCCCGATGTTTATGGGATGTGCGAAACGATCTCTATTGCAGAGCGCGCCCGACTGAAAGACACCCCTAAGCCAACGCCCCAACCCCCGGAGGGAAAGGCCCCAGAGCAAGCGAGCTTGAAGATCGACGCGCCCGCTTCAGCGCCCGCGCCCGCATCGGGGACCGTCCACCAGATAGGCACCGCGCCCTTTAACGTGCTTTGTACGACTAAAAGCGGCAACGAGTACAACATCGCACTTGATGACGCGCCCGACGTGGTCGCCATCCTGCGACGGTTCCTCGCGCGATGAACGGCAAAGCGCCACCGCCGGCCGGCCTAAACCCCGTAACCTATTTGTGGCTAGTCGCCCACCATTGGGAATCGTGCGATCCCGCGCTCGCCGAGCCGCACTCGTTCGCCTCCTGCGCGTTCGCGACGTACTCAGCACAGGATCTCTTTGATTGCTTTTTTCAGTCCACCGCAAAAGCGCGCCAGAACAAAGCGAACGATTGCGCCGACTGGTACATATCCGAACGCGTTTGGCTGGATGGCATTGAGATCGCGCTTCAGCTTTGCATGCGCGAGTTCGAAACCGCAAACCCAAAAGGAGCCTAAATTATGGCACTGCGCATTATTGCCGATGGTGGCCACGACTGGAAAAAGTACACCGGCCCTGTACATGGCGTACTTATGATCGGAACCGTGAACGACGGCTCCCACGAGTCCGCGCTCGGGTTACTCGCCGGACGGTACGTCGCCGTCCGTTGTGGGGAAACCTTCCGGCTAACTCAACGCGATGTCATCCGCGCACTAACACCAAAAAAGGCATCAACCGCCGGCCGCTCCGTGTCCGTTTACTTGCACGAGTCCGAGATCAACCGATTGAAAGACATCGGCGGAGGAAATCTGACAGCCGGAATTCGGATCGCAATGAACTCAAAAATAGCGAAAGGGTAGAAGGAAGAGCCGCGGCCGGCCGGGCTAATAAAGGCCGGCCGCGGTTTCCAAGACGGAGGAAGATAGGAAGAAGGAAACGCGGTCAATCTACCACGCCCACGCATGGTAGATCAACCAACCACCAGGCCCCGCCAAGAGCACCAGCAGCGCCAACAATTATTAACTAACCGTACCCGTTGGCGCAACCTCTAGTGCGGGTTATTGCAGCCGCGGCGGGCGCATTTTCTCGATCTTGCAGAGCACCAGCCACGCCTCGATCCCCGCCTGCGTCGCCCAGATCGTAGCGTACAGTTCAGAAACCGTCATTCCCTCGCAAATATGGTGCACGGAACCGCGCGTTAGCAGCGCCCGCGCATCCGATGCAGCGCCCCGGCTCTCGATATAACCCGTTTTCACCGCCCCGATTCCGGGCACCAACACGCCACACCCGCCGAGCATAAACAACGCGAGAACCCCAACCCAGCGCACCGCCCTAATCATCCGCGCGCCCGGCCGGCGCCCGCCGCACGCACCCCTCGGTACGCAGCGCCAACGCACAAACCGACTCGTGCGCGATGTAATACTCCCGCCGTCCGCGCGCCTCGGCTTCGCCCGCCGTCTTCGCTGGCCGCTTGCGCTCCGGCTCGTCTTTGCGCTTTGTCACGGTGACCCCTCCATCATCGCGCGGATCTGATCCCAAAACGCCACCACGCCCGCCGCCGCTGATGCTATCGTTCCAATCACCGCCGCCGTCTTTTTTTCCGGGATCCACGGCGACAAAATCACCGCCCACGCGTCACGATGCCTTTGCTTTTCTTTTGCGACATCGATCATCGGTGACAACGGCTCGATCGCGCAAGACAACCGCGCGATCGATTTCTCAAGCGTTTCGCCCATCCCTGTTACTTTCGCGTCGAGCCCGTTGATCGAATTCCACACGGACTCCCGCATTTTTGCCGACTCTTGCCGGTCGAGCAGATACGTGTCGAAAATTTCCCGGCATTCCGCCGCGGCCTGCGTAGCTTCCGCTGCCGCGGCCCTACTCTGTGCTACCGCTCTGGGTAACTCCGCCTCGATCCGCATCTCCAACTTTTGCATATTCTGATCAACGTCCGACATGAGCTGGACCATATCATCTAGATTGATCGGCATATCAGCCCCCCGGAGACGCGCGCCCGCTGTGTCGGCTTTTTTTGTTCTTTTCGTTACAGCGTGTCGCAATTGCGACTGAGCATACCATTAAAACCGTTACGCCTCGCCAACGGCGATCACATTATCGGATCTCCTCCACTCGCATGCGCGCCTGGTAAATCCCCGGCGCCTCTTTCGAGATCGAGCGCGTATCGGTGATAACGCCGTAGATGCTCTCCTCCATCAAATAGGACGATTCCGGATCCACCAGTACCAGCACGTCCCGCCGTCCCGCCCTCGCGCGTTGCAAGCTCGCAAGAGTATCGCGCGCCTCCGCTTCCGTTATGGATCGAAAAGTTCCCGAAAACACGCGCCACCCGGCCCGGTCATCGATCCACGCGTTCCCGCCCGGCGTTCGGTAGGTGATGCTTGGCGTTGTCCAATGGAACCCCGAACCAAACGAGAACCCACGCGCGAACGCAACCTCTCCAGATACGTACACCCGCCCCACCTCGATGTACCCGTCCGGGTTTGCTGCGTCGACCAGATCGATCCGCCACCATTGCAGCGTTTCCGGGCTGGCGAGTACCAGGATCGCCGCGGCCGAGTCCCACTCGCCGATCCCCGTCTGCGCCCATGCGGTAACGCTCGTCGAGTCGTATGTCGGCGACGCCGTTAGGTTTGCCTGCGATGTCGCGCCCCGAACGCGCCAGGTTGCCGCGCTTGTAAGGTTAGTCCCCAGCACCGCCACGACGCCAACCGCGGAAGCCACGCCCAAGTCCAGCTCAAGATATTCGGCCGTGTCGCCCGTCGTACGCCACCGATCAGAAAGCGCCATGCTTTGTGTATTTTCAGCGACGAGCAGCCCCGATTCTGAGCTGGGATAAAGCGTCGCCGCATCCGATAGCGTCGGCGTGCAAATGATCGGTTTAGCCATGCCTTACCCCCAAAGCCGCAGCGTCACCAACGGCGACGTTGAGCGCTCATCGATCCCTATGATTAAGAACGGTTTGTTCCATGTTGTCGGCCGTCGCGTCCGGCTCAGCGCGATCACTTCGCCGATATTCAGCGCGCCGGGATCTTCGCGAACCTCCGCGATCACATAGTCCCTCCGCACGCCGTGAAGCGCCAGAAGATCCGCCGCCGCTATGTCTGCGCCCGTCTTGTCGATCGGGAAGGAAAACTCGAGATCGCGCGCTAGCGGACTAGACCGCCGCACGGACGAACTGCTAATTGTCGCCGTTTCAAATTGCCGGCTTATTTGTTGCCGGATCGCATCCGTCGCCCCGGCCGCGATGTCGTTTGGCGCGTGTAGCGTGTGAGTTCGAGAGTGCTCTACGCTCACCCGCCAAGCCGGCTCAAGTGATTGAGTTCGCCTCACCGATACTATGTCCGCGTCGCGGTATGTAATCAGCGGCGACACCGGCGCCGACACCCTACGAAAAAAGAAACGCCCGCCACGCGTGAACCCCCAGATCCCAGGTATCGCACGCACCAAACTGGAAATAATAGCGGCCAGCGAGGCTTGGCCGGAAATGTACGCCTCGACCGCGTGATCGCTCAGCGCCGGGAGAGATTCGATAATGGATAAATCCATATCCTCCGGATCGTCGAATTCGCCCCAGCGTGCCGCCAAGTTCCGCAAGATCTCGCTGATCTTTGTCATCGACGCCAACGCCGCCGGCCCCGCGTCGTAGTCCACCCGCGCCAATGATGCGCCGTTAGCCACCAGCAAATACGTAGGATCGCTTCCCAGCGTCAGCGCCCCGTACTCGTCCAGGAATTGTCCCGCGGTTGGAGAGCCCGCAGTAATCCGCGTCAAAGCAACCCCGCCATCATAGACCGCCACCGTTCCTTGATTCGGCCACGCCGTCGCTTGGTATTTTTTCGAGGTTTGATTAATCAGCAGCGGCGCGACCATTTGCACGTTGCCGAGTGCGATTGGCTTCGGCCGGCCCAACACTTCGGCGCCGCCCTCGCTATCGGCCGCGGTTCCCAGGTAACGCGTCAACGGAAACAGCCGCTCAAGATCCGCGCTCCGATCTGCGACCACCAATGTGACCGAGTCGTCCGTAGATGAAACCGAACTTATAAGCCCCGCCACCACCGTAATCGCACTCGTGATCGGCTCGCCTCTCGTCACCGTCCGGATCGTCACCGGCCGGCCCGCCCACGACCTCGACAAATATTGATCAAGCGCCCCGTCCGTGTTCGCAATCTGGAGCACGCCCACATCCCGCGCCACTTGCGGCCCTGCGCTATCCACAATGTCTACCGACTGCGAGAAACTCAGATCGCTAATTAGCCTTGGCGAGTATCGCGTGCTTGCCGGGGTATCCGTGGATCGCGTGACGTAATCGTGCGTCCCAAAGTAAAGCGTTTCGAAGTCGGCCACTAGCCGGAGCGAGGCGTGATCTACGCTCAAATAATAGCCAGTCCCCGAGCCCGTCTCTGAGATGTAGATCTTGATCGTGTGCGTTGCGCCGAATACCCCCGCGTGCCGAACCCACCCGTGCGCCTGCGCCATGATCTCTGTTTTCGATCCGTCCGTTGACGCGTCGCCGAACTCGATCCCAATGGTGCACGGAACCGTTAGAACGTCCGTCTGGCATTCCCGCACCCACAAGCGCAGCTCGTACGTGTCAGCGTTCGTCACGCTTACCGTTTGCTCCGCGCGGTTGGCCTCCGCTTGCGATGTAATTTTCAGCGTGCCTACACTCAGCGCCGCCGTCCCCGAAAGCGTCCAGCCCGGCGAGTCCCCATCAAAGTCCGGATCCGCCAACAGCTCGCCGTTTGTCCCGTCGTGTACTTGCGCTTCGACCAGCCAAACGCGATCGGGATTCCGCGTCCGGTTCAACGGAGCGAAATCAACCGGCGGCTGGTATTCGAAATCCAATGGGTCGAAGTTAACCGTCCCGATCCCCGCAACGCCAAGCGCGATAAACGTTCGCCACGTCCCTACGCCCGTAATAGGTGGGGATGTTCCCGCATCCGGATCGCCTTGGATCTGAACGCCGTTGATGGAGATCCACGCGCTACCCGCGTCCGCATCATAGGCGCAGCCGACCACGTCGCCCGTTACTGTCGTCGCGAATCCCGTAGTCAGCGTACCGTTGACGTACACCCGGCCGTTGCTGCCGGTATAGCTCCAGCCGTCGAGCGTGTCTTCGCCAAAATAGACCGTGGTCCCGGTTATGTCGTAGGTTGGACTACACGCGCCCACCGTCACGGTTCCACCCGTGTCGATCGTTACTTCCCAGTAGAACTTGCCCGTTGGCGGTAGGGCTCTATTTGCGCGCGCCACCCCCGCCCCGCCCGGCCCTTGATCCGTTAGCGTCCGGCCACCGTTAACCACCGTTGCATTTTCGCTGTCGAACTCGTTCAGCAGGTAGCCGGTAGGAAGTTGCATTTCCTCCCACCCGACAAACGCCGTCGGCGGCGCATAGGCAAACGCGGAGGCGCCAAAGTTGAAAGTCACCGCGTCACTATCGGAGGATGTCGTATAGGCTGGTACGATCGATTCCACCGGGAAAAAATCGGTAACACTCGCGCCGGTCCCCGCCCCAGGATCACCCTCAACCCAGGTATTATTAATCCCGAACCAGACCAACCCGTCGAACGCGTTATAAGCGATCTGTATCACATCGCCCTGAGCCGTTGCCCCGTGACCCGTTGACAGCTCGACGTTTTCCGAGCGAACAGACGTGGAGCCGCCGCCGAACGCATTACGCAGGCAGCACGAGTAATCAAAATTCCCCAGCCTTAGCCCAGGAGATCCGCCGTCCGCGATCGAGCGGACTCCCCAGCTCGTAGTGCTATCGGAAAACACATCAAGCGTGATCTCGCAGTACCACCGGCCACCGATCCCCAAGTTAACCGCGCCGTTAGGCCCTGCGCGCGTCTCATGTAGCGACGTGCTAACCCCGTTTGTCGCCGTCAAGTCGCCGTTGCTAAGCGTTGTCTGCGCGCTTTTGTCATCCCAAAGCGTTAGCGGGAACTTCACCGTCGCCATTAGAGCCCCCCGAACCCGTCGCTAGCGGTATCGCCGGGAAACTGAAACGGATCCGGGTCGACTTGTCGCAATGCCGGCGCCGTTCCCGATGCCGTGCTCGGGCTTGATCTTGCGCTCGACGTTGCATTAGTCCCCGTGCGGCCGGCCGCAATGTCTTGTAGCAACTGCGTTTGTTGCGCCGACTCCGCGGCAATCTCGGCAAGCAACTCGTCGGTCCTTTCGTTTATGGTTTCGTTTTGCGCAGTTAGATCCGCCTGTTGTGTCGCCGCTAGCTCGTCCGCGCCGGCCAGAATGTCATCGAGCAGCCCGAGCGTAGTTTTTCCCGCGCGCCCCAAGCCGGAGGATGCAAAATCTTGCTCAGCCACATCCAAAAAGCGCCGAGCCACGTCGGAGAATTCGGCCAGCGCCTCTTGATCGCCCGTCCTTGCCAGTTCCGCGGCATCGAATAATTGCCCCTCGAAAAACGCGAACCGGCTTTCCGCGTCCTCGGATCCGTCGCCGACCGGAAGCGTTGACGTTCCCGCGGCCGCAAGGAGATCCAACCGGAGATCGCCGAGTCCATCCGACAGCCGCGCCCGCGCTTCGATCTCCGCGATGAGCCCGTCCCGTTGCGCAAAGGCCGCTTCGCTTAGTGCGTCCGCCGCATCCGTCGAAGCTTTGCGCTCGCCCTCGATCGCCCGGATCATTTCGTCCAGTTGCGTTATAGAGTCCGCCCCGAAGGCCCGCGCGATCGAAGCGTTCACCGCGTCCTCGATACTCCCGAGCCCCGACGATCCTTGGATCCCGGAGAAGTCACCCAGCGAACCAACGCCCGTCCCGAAGCCGGAGAAAAACCCCGACGGTAGCGCGCCCGATCGGCCAGAACTGATCCCCACGGAAAGATTCGAGTTCACGACTTTAAGCCCAAACTCCTTTTCGATCTCATTGATCCGGTCTAGCGCAGACTGTGCCGCTACAGACAGCGCCGATCCGTCTTGCCCGTCCAACGTGAACGTTCGATTTATGCTGTTGGATCCTGCGTTAAATTCCGCGATCCCGTACGGGAAGTCCTCGTCTTTCCCGAACAGCGAAGACAGCGCAGACGAAGCAAGGAACCCCAGGCCCGCCGTAGCAACGCCCCCGAGTATGCTAGCGCCAAGCCCGGCGCCGCCCCCGCCGAACAACCCCCCGAGAAATCCGCCGCTCTTTATGCCCAACGCGCTGGA
>Ga0224513_10000519_pt1 | contig 14634 bp, 15 predicted proteins | sample SF_May12_sed_USG_5_FD_169109 | JGI IMG/M metagenome (GOLD analysis project Ga0224513, IMG submission 169109) | Sediment microbial communities from San Francisco Bay, California, United States - SF_May12_sed_USGS_21 | ecosystem: Environmental > Aquatic > Marine > Sediment | place: USA... | reverse complement strand
GCGATTGCGCCGGCCGCAGGTCATATCGGTCCTGCTCGCGGCAATCGGCGTGTCCTACCTGACGATCAAGGGTGGACAATTCCCGTTCGTCGCCGTTTCTCTCGCCCTCTTATTTACGCTCTACGGCGTGATCCGCAAGCAGGTTGCGATCGGCGCGATGCCCGGGCTGTTCATCGAAACGCTGCTGCTGTTTCCCTTTGCACTGGCCTGGCTGGGTTGGCTGACCCTGCTGCAACAGGCCGAGTTCGCGCACGGCGCGCCGTCCACCTCGTTGCTGCTGGTACTGGCCGGCCCCCTGACCGTGGTGCCGTTGTTGCTGTTCGCGATTGCCGCGCGGCGCCTGACACTTACCGTGATCGGTTTCATGCAGTTCATCGCGCCGACGCTGCAGTTCATCGTTGGCATCTACTACGGTGAGCATCTGACGGCGGCGCATCTCGTCTGTTTCGCCTGCATCTGGGCAGCCGTCGCGATCTTCAGCGTCGACGCTTTCTACCAGCAAAAAAGAAAGCCCCCACGAATCGAGTCCGCGGGGGCCTGATTATCGGAGCGGCAAGCCGGCGCTTATTTCGCGGCCTTGCGTTCCTGCGCTTCCTTGATGACTTCCTCAGCCACGTTCTGTGGGCACGGTGCATAGTGCGAGAATTCCATCGAGAACTGCCCGCGACCGGAGGTCAGCGTACGAAGATGGCCGATGTAGCCGAACATCTCCGCTAGCGGCGCGTCCGCCTTGACGCGCACGCCCGTCGCGCCCGCATCCTGCGACTTGATCATGCCGCGGCGGCGATTGAGATCGCCGATCACGTCGCCGACATTGTCTTCCGGCGAAAATACGTCGACCTTCATGATCGGCTCGAGCAGCTGCGGACTCGCCTTCGGCACTGACTGCCGGTAAGCGGCCTTGGTGGCAATCTCGAAGGCGAGGGCGGACGAGTCGACCGCGTGGAAAGCACCGTCCAGCAGCGTAAACCTGACGTCGAGCAGGGGATAACCGGCAAGTGTGCCTTCGACCATGCTGACCCCGAAAGCCTTCTCGATCGCACCCCAGTACTCGCGCGGCACGTTGCCGCCCGTAACCAGCGACTCGAACTCGTAGCCGGCATTCGTCTCGGCGGGTTCGATTCGATAGTCGATCTTGCCGTACTGGCCGGAGCCACCGGACTGCTTCTTGTGCGTGTAGCTGTCCTCGATCGTCTGCGTGATTGTTTCGCGGTAGGCCACCTGCGGCCTGCCCATCTCGACATCCACCTTGTGTGTGCGCCGGAGGATGTCCACCTTGATATCGAGGTGCAGTTCGCCCATGCCCTTGATCAGCGTTTCGCCGGAGTCTTCATCCGTCGCGACCTGGAATGAAGGGTCCTCCTGCACCATCTTGTTGAGGGCAACACCCATCTTCTCGTTGCCGGCCTTGTCCTTCGGCCTGATGGCGACCGAGATCACCGGGTCCGGGAAGACCATCGGCTCCAGCGTTGCGGGGTTGTTCGGGTCCGCCAGCGTATGGCCCGTGCGGGTGTTCTTCATGCCCAGCAGGGCGACGATATCGCCCGCCTGGGCGCTCTCGAGTTCCTCGCGCGAATCCGCGTGCATTTCCACGATGCGGCCAATGCGCTCGGTCTTGCCCGTGAACGTATTGAGCACGTTATCGCCTTTCTTGAGCGCTCCGGAATAGATACGCGTGAACGTCAGCGCGCCGTAACGATCGTCCATGATCTTGAAGGCGAGCGCACGCAGAGGTTTCTCCGGATCCACGATCGCGTGGCCGCCGGTCTCATGCCCCTCGAGGTCGATCTCGGGCTGCGGCTTGACCTCTGTCGGATTCGGCAGATATTCAACAACTGCATTAAGAACATTCTGTATACCTTTGTTTTTAAATGCAGAACCACAGTAGGTCGGGAAGAAGTCCAGGTTGATCGTGCCCTTCCTGATGCAGCGCATCAGGTCTTCGACCGAAGGCTCGTTGCCCTCGAGGTACTGCTCGAGCAAATCGTCGTCCTGTTCGACGGCGGCCTCGATCAGTTTCTCGCGCCATTCCTCGACGGTGTCCTGCATGTCCTCGGGCACGTCGGTGATTTCATAGTCCTCGGGATCGTCCCGGCCACCCCAGACCCAGGCTTTGCGCTCGAGCAGGTCGACGACGCCCTTGAAATTGTCCTCCACGCCGATTGGCAAGGTCATTACCAGCGGATTGGCCGCCAGCACGTCCTTGATCTGCTGCACGACGCGGTAGAAGTCCGCGCCCACGCGGTCAAGCTTGTTGACAAAGATGATGCGCGCAACTTCCGAGTCGTTGGCATACCGCCAGTTGGTCTCGGACTGCGGCTCCACGCCACCGGAACCACAGAAGACGCCCACACCACCGTCCAGGACTTTCAGTGATCGATAGACCTCGATCGTGAAGTCCACGTGTCCCGGTGTGTCGATGATGTTCAGGCGATGATCTTTCCATTCGCAGCTGGTCGCAGCAGACTGAATCGTAATACCGCGCTCCTGCTCCTGCTCCATGAAATCGGTCGTCGCTTCGCCGTCATGGACTTCGCCCGTGCGATGGATCTTTCCCGTCAGCTTCAGTATGCGTTCGGTCGTGGTCGTCTTGCCGGCGTCGACGTGGGCAAAAATACCGATATTTCTGTAAATGCTTAGGTCTTTCATGTCGAATCTTCAGCTATGTCCTAGTCAAAACGCACCCACGCCCCCATATTCGAATGACGTCACTCTCGGCATGCCAGAGAACATGGAGCTTCGTCGAGCAGGGTGGGTGCCTGTGTTCAGTGCCGTCCGGGAAATGCCTGCGGGCGTCTTTCGTGGCGCTCTTGCCCGGTCCAGAGCGGCTTTCGGGCGCGGATAATAGCAGCGCTGCCGCCCCTAAACCAGTAATTTCTAAGGCTATTGGACGCCGAATCGGGAAATGGCGGCCGTCCGCGCAATTTCAATGGCCGGGGCCTGACTCAAGCCGTTTTTTTGGCGCTAGCGGCGTAGTATGGCCCACCAGCGGGCTACGTTGAGAAGGCTCATCAGGGACGCGGATACATAGGTCAGGGCGGCCGCCGTGAGCAGGCGGCGGGCGTGCGGGCGGTCCACCTTTTTCAGGACCCGCTGTTCATCGAGCAACGGTAGCGCCCGGTTGAAGCTGGCGTCAAACTCCGTCGGCAGCGTGGCCAGGTGCACCAGGGTCGATGTCGCGAGCGTGAAGAAACCCGCGAGGAACATGATGATACCGATGCTCGGCACGCGGGTCAGGGCGCCTACGAAAGGTGCCACCATGAGGGCGCCGGCGCCTATCCGTTCGACCGGCCGCGCGACCCGTACCAGGTAAGTGCGAAGCCTGAGCGGCCCGTAACCTTCCTGATCCTGTATCGCGTGTCCGACCTCGTGAGCGGCGACCGTGATGGCGGTCAGCGAGCGGCCCTCGTAGTTGTCTGCGGTCAGGCGAACGACTTTCGCCAACGGGTCGTAATGATCGCCCTGGTCCGTCGATTCCACGGCCACGTGCTGCAACTCGAGTTTATTGAGCAGATAGCGGGCAAGCTGCGCACCGGTCCCGGCATAGCGATCGGGCGGGCTGCTGTAGCGCTCGAGTACTCTGCGGACCCAGAGGCCCGGCCCGAAGATCAGCGCGAGCAGCAAGATGGTCATGACCACGAATCCCATGGTGGGATCGTAACGTGCCTTTCAGGTGACGAATAGCGTATCGTCCTAGCGTCGTCGAATAATTCAGGCAATCAATGATGACGCTGCAACAGATCTTCCTGTTCGTCATTCTCGTGCTCGTATTCGTGATGCTCATCTGGGGGCGCTGGCGCTACGACCTGGTCGCTTTCATCGCGCTGTTGGCGGCGTTGCTGACCGGCGTCGTACCGGTTTCCGCAGCCTTTTCCGGCTTCGGTCACCCCGCGACCGTGATTATCGCCCTCGTGCTGATTGTCAGCCGGGGACTGTCCAACTCGGGCGTTATCGAGCTGCTGGCCCGCTATGTCGTCGACGCGTCGCGCAAGCTCGCCGCTCACGTCGGCATCATGTCGGCGCTGGCGGCGTCCCTGTCGGCCGTGATGAACAATGTAGCGGCGCTCGCATTGCTCATGCCCCTCGATCTGCAGGCCGCAAAGAAGAGCGGCCGCAGCCCCTCGCTCTCCCTCATGGCGCTGTCGTTCGCATCCATCCTGGGCGGCATGATCACGCTGATCGGCACGCCGCCGAATATTGTCATTGCCGAGTTTCGCAACGACGCGCTGGGCGAGCCTTTCAAGATGTTCGATTTCGCGCCGGTGGGCATCGCGTGTGCGGCCGTCGGCGTCGCCTACGTCGCACTGATCGGCTGGCGCCTGTTGCCGGCTTCCCGCACGTCGGCGCACGCGGGCGAGGAATTGTTCGATCTCGCCGACTATATCGCCGAGGTCCGCGTGCCCGACGGTTCCCTGGCAATCGGCAAGCGCATCCGGGAGCTGGACGACCTGGCCGAAAAGAGCGATATCGAAATCATCGGCCTGTCGCGGCGGGGCAGGCGGCTCCCCGGGCTCGCACGGATAGCCACGATCGAGGCGGACGACATCCTGGTCATCGAGGCCAGTCCCGAGAGTCTCGATGAGGCGCTGGGCGTGCTGCAGCTCGAATACGTCGGCAAGTCGGAAGGCGTGCTGGATGATGGCGACCTGGAGTTCAGCGAAGTCGTAGTGCCGGAGTCCTCCAGGCTGGCTGGCCGGTCGGCCGTGTCGTTGCGCCTGCTGTACCGCTATCGCGTAGCGCTCGTCGGCATATCCCGCGAAGGCAAGCGGTTTCGCGACAACGTTCGCAAGCTCGTGTTACGGCCCGGCGATGTATTGCTGCTGCTGGGCCCGGAGGAGCGGCTCAACGACGTTACCGGGCAGCTGGGCCTGTTGCCGCTCGCCGACCGCGGCCAGCGTGTCATCCAGCGACAGAAGGTCTGGCAGGCTGTCACTATTTTCGTCGCGGCCATCGCGGCAGCCAGCGCCGGCCTGGTGTACTTGCCGATCGCACTCGGCTGCGTCGTGGCTGCCTATATCCTCCTGAATATCGTGCCGTTGCGCGACGTCTACACCTCCATCGAGTGGCCGGTCATCGTGCTTCTCGGCTCGATGATTCCAATCGGCGGCGCATTGCAGGCCACCGGCGGGTCGACGCTGATCGTCGACGCCATCCTCGGGCTGACGAGCAGTGTCTCGCCAGTCATGGTGCTGACGCTCCTGGTCATCGTGACGATGACCTTGTCGGACGTGATGAACAATACCGCGACGGCCGTCATTGCGGCGCCCATTGCGGTGGAAATCGCCGGGCGCCTGGACGCCAACCCGGATTCGTTCCTGATGGGCGTGGCGGTCGCTGCATCCTGTGCGTTTCTCACACCCATCGGGCACAAGAACAACACGCTGATCATGGGCCCCGGGGGCTACCAGTTCGGCGATTACTGGCGGATGGGCCTGCCGCTCGAGATCCTGATCGTGCTGGTTTCCGTGCCCATGATCCTGCTCGTGTGGCCGCTGTAGGCCGCATTCTTATGTCAAGCGGCTGTCGCAGATCGCATGACTCGGGCGTCACATCCTGACACTCGAGGTCGCACATATGATTAATTTATTTTCTAGAAAACATATATAAATTACTAATAAATATAGCTTTTAAAAAATAACATTCGACAACATTCTGTTGGCACACGGTTTGCACTTTCCTGATAGACCATTGACTACACCAGCCAATTCGCTTGGCGCAACGGAGGCTATGATGGAGCGAGCGACTATCCAGGACTGGACATTCAGCAGGGTGCCGATGAAGGTCGGCGACTACCGTGAAGTTCAATATCGCGTGTACCGCGATGGTGACAGGCACTACCAGGAGATTCGCGACCCCGATGGGGCGCCGATACACACCCTGGAACTTCCGCGAGGCATGAAGCTCGATCGCGGCAGCTACGAAGTACTGCTGCGCTACGTGCTGGTCGACGTAGTCGCGGCGTAATCCTCGACCGTCTGCCAGGTCCGCAAGAGGTTCTCGCCGAGGATCTTGCGGATGTCGGTCTCGCTGTAGCCGCGGCGCAGCAGGCCTTCGACAAGATTCGGATATGCCGACACGTCCTTGAGGCCTGTCGGCAGGGAATCGCCGACGCCGTCGTAATCGGAACCGACGCCGACGTGGTCGACGCCGACCAGTGCGACGACGTGATCGAAGTGATCGAGCACGTCGTCGAGAGAGGCGTAGGGCATCGGACCGTGCTCGGCTTCCCAGGCGTCGGCAAACTGCTTTTCCGCCTCTTCGCGCGAGAGTTCGCCGTGCTCCGCAACGAAAGCAAGGGCCGCAGGCCAGCGCCCCAGCGAGTACACACGCGCTTCCTCCGTGATGAATGCCGAGCCGAAGTTGATCATGATGACACCGCCTTTTGCGGCCAGCGCCGCGATCATCTCGTCACTCATGTTGCGCTCCCAGTCCGGCGTGAAGTGGCGCGCCGAGGAGTGCGATGCGATCACGGGCACGGCGCTGATGTCGAGCACCTGCCAGAAGGCCTCATCCGAGACATGACTAACGTCGACCATGATGCCGAGGCGGTTCATTTCCCGCACGACCTCGGCACCGAACTCGCTGAGCCCGTTCCACTGCCGGTTCTCGTCAAACGAGGAGTCCGAGATGTGATTCGACAGGCTGTGGGCGAGCGTAATGTAGCGGATGCCACGCTCGTGGAAGTGCCCCAGGTTCGCGAGGTCGCCCTCCAGTGGCGAGCCGTTTTCCATGCCCATCGGCAGCGACATGACGCCTTGCTCGAAATTCCTGCGGACATCCGCGGGAGACGTTGCAATGGCAAACTTGCCGCCCGATGTCGAAGCAATATTTTCCACTAAATCAATGAGTTGCTCAGCCTCTTCGTGCGACTTTCCTTCCGCTTCCAAGGCTGCGGGCGTATAGATCGACATGAAAGCGGCATCCAGCCCGCCGGCGCGGGCGCGAGGGTAGTCGAAGTCACCGCCGTCGGTCGCCTGGCTGACGTCGGCGGGTGCTTCACTGAGCCGGTACGGCACATCGATGTGCGTGTCGACGATGAGGGATTCATTCGCAATGCGTTGGGCCTCGGCGGCGAGATCGGGAGCCGGCGTGGCGCTTCGCTCGCACGCGGTCAGGACCATAGACGCGAGCAGCAGCAAGCTGTACTTGTAAGTCATTGATTCGAATTCGACTGCTTGAAACAGGCGCGCATTGTAACCATATTGGATCGAACAAGCCGCTTTTCGTGGCGCCGAGAATGGCAATCACAGGAGAGTTCGATGAGTGAAGACAATCCGCCGGCAGATCATGTCATCTCCAATAACAATGACAGCGGCATTCCAATCGAAGAGAACATCAAGTCCCGTTCGACCTGGCTGCGCCTGTTGTTCATGATCGTCTTCTATGTGCTCGCGACAGTCACCAGCGCCGTGCTGTCCGTGGTGGTGGTGCTCGGTTTCTTCTGGGTATTGTTCACCGGCGAAAAGAACCGCCAGTTGCAGCAGGCGGGGCAGGTGATTGCCGCCTACCTCTACGAGATCATTCGCTACCTGACGTTCAATACCGAGGACAAGCCCTTTCCTTTCGGTAACGAATTGCCGTCCGCAAACGCCAAGGATTGACGGCGGTCAGATCAGTTCCCGCTGGCCCGGCTGCCAATGCGTCAGTTGCACCTGGGCGGCACCGACGCCCAGTCCTCTTACCCACCGGGCAGCCGCATCCAACGACACCCAGGTCTTGACCTTGCCCTTGAGAGTCTCTGCGGTGACGGCGCCGTTCTGCGTTCTGGCCTCGATATGAAAGCGTGCGCCGCTCGCGATAATACTGATCTTCTTGACGGCACCGGCTGCCACCAGCGCTCTCAGCATTCGCTCATCCATTCCTTCTCCTCGACGACAAATCGGGTTTCTCATAGACGGTGATACCGGACTGGTCGCAATGCCGGCGGATCAGCACTTCGACCATATTCGCAACACTGCGGTGCTCGCGTGTGGCTGCCTCGCGGACAGCGTCCTTGAGGGCAGGGTGGATGCGCAGATTGAGCGTTGAAGTGCGGGTCTTCGCCATGCCATACAATATAACGCAATTAACTACGAAATGTAACGCATTTTGCTTGATCATGACGCCTAAAATGCGGCTGGTTCGGCGCAAATGCCCGGAGACTGCGCTAAGTTCCGCGCATGACATTGAGTTTCCTGCAACAGCACTGGGCCCTGGTCAGCGCAAGCATCGTCGGTGCAGCAGTCTTGATATTTGCGGGGTGGCGTGCCTGGCTCGATTCGCCGCGGGGTCGGCTCCGTGTTGCGCGGCGCCGTTTGCGCGCCAGGAGTCTCGAGGCGCAAAGGCAACGCAAGACGCTGAACAGGCTTTCGACCAGGCTCGACGGCCTCGAGGCAAAAGCCGATTCCGTGAAGCCAAGGCATCTCCGGGAAGCTGCCGAGGCCGTGCAGGACGCCGAGGCGCTGCTGAAGATTGCCGCCGACCAGGTGCTGATCGCCGAGAACCACGTGCGCAAAATCATCGTCGAGGAGTTTCCGCCAAAACGTCACGAGCGCATGCGCAGCAAGTACCTGCCCGGCGAACGCGGCGACGGCAAACCCTTTACCTTTTGACGTGGCGCGGACAGGCTCGGCGCGGGTATGATTCTGCGGAGTTGGCCCAACGGCCGAGGAGATTCGATGACACCCACCCTGATGCTGAATTGCGCGCCCTCGCGAGTAGGCGCCGCTGGAATCGTCAGCGCATGACCAGCGTGGACGACATGCGTGTCACCAGCGTCAATGTCGGACGCGAAGAGACCATCGATCACGGCAATCGCCGTTTCACGACGGGGATCCGCAAGCGAGGGGCCGACGGCCCGGTCTATGTCGGGTCCGATGTCGTGGCCGGGGATACCATCTGCGACACCAAGCACCATGGCGGCGCGGACCAGGTCGTGTATGCCTACAGCCTGGACGATTACGAATGGTGGTCAACGCAACTGGGCAAGGAGATCGCGCCGGGCACGTTCGGCGACAACCTCACGATCGAGGGCCTGCCGACGGACATGAACGTGGGCGACCGGCTGCTGATCGGGGACATCCTGCTCGAAGCAACCGCCCCGCGCATCCCCTGCAGCACGCTCGCGGCACAGATGCAGGACCCCGGTTTCGGCATGGCGTTTCGTAAGGCGGAGCGGCCCGGTATCTATTTCAGGGTGCTCAACGAGGGCGAAGTGTCGGCCGGCGACGCCGTGACCTACATCGAGAATCCCGCGCCTGTCGTATCCATCCTCGATCTCTACCGCCTGGCCTATGACCTGCGCCCGGATCCCGCTGACCTGGAGCGTTACCTTGAGGCGCCGCTGGCCGAGCGCATGCGGGCGTCCATCGAGGAAAAATTATCTGCGGCACGGCGGGTGTAAGAGCGCGCCCCATAAAAAAAGACCCCGCCGTGGCGGGGTCCAAAGGGGGAGCTAGAGCTCGGGGTAATGCTGTTTACGACGGTACTCAGGGCGCTGCCGGAGTATCGTCGATCAGGATGACGCCAAGATTGGTCGGTGCGTCGCCGGGCAGGGCGTCGCGCGCGATGACGGTGTAAATGCCGCCGGTTTCGAGCGGAACGCCCTCGAGCGGACCGATAGCCGGCGTACGTGAACCGCTTACGGTTACCGTGATGTCGTAAGTACCGCCTGCGACGGCGAGGTAGCCGGTGTTGGCGAGGTAAGGCACGTCGGCCAGCGTCGGTGCAACGCTCTCATCGCTGATGTCGGTGCCCGGCGCCGTCACGTAGATGTCGACGGTATCCGGTTCGAGCGAAGCGGCGGTGACCGACGCATGGATGATGCGTACCTTGGCGAACAGCGGAATCTGGCGGGGGTCGTCGTCAGCGAGCGTGACGGTCAGTTCCTCGATGGTCCCTTCGGTACCGCCAAGGCGGCCGACGGCGATAACGTCCGTCTTCGTCCCAGCCGCAAACTCCAGGTCGGCAGGGCCGATCGCAGCGCCCTCGACGCCCGCGCCGACGGGCGAGACGGCGACCGAATACGTACCCGCCGGAACCTCAGCGAAACCGTCTGCCGGGGCAAAATTCGGAAACTCGAGACTCTCGATCAACGCTGTGCCGTCGGCGAACACATCGACCGCAGGGGTGTTGCTGGAAGCATGCACGACACGCAGCGCCGCCGGCGTTCCAGCACTAAGGATTTCGCTTGAGCCATCACTATCAAGCACTACCAGGCTCACCGGTGATTCGCCGAGTGTCGTGTTGGGAACCGCCGCAATGACCAAGTCAGCGCCGTCGGCCAATGTGACCGTGCCGGAATCGTAGGCCAACAGGAATTCCGGTTCGCCGGGCGTACCGACGCCCACGCGGATCTGGTAGTCGCCCGCCGTAAGTTCGACGGGACCGTCAGCAGGCAGCGTCTCCTTGAAATTAAATGACCCGAGCGGTGTCGCGCCAACCAACTCTGCATCAGGGGCAGTCACAAAGACATCGACCGGACCCATGACCAGGTCCTGAACATTGCGTGCAGCGTGCAGCACCCATACCCGGGCCGCGCCCGCCGAAACAGGCGTGCTCGGCTGGGTTAAGACGACCGGCTCGATATCCAGGACCCCGTTTAGCGCGACGACTGTGTTTATGGTGTCGGCCGCGAATTCGAGGTCGGCCGGCCCGATGACGGTCGTGTTTCCATCCGGAAGGATGCCCTGAACTTCTACGGAATAGCTGCCCGCGTCGAGATCACCCCAGCCAGAGGAATCTTTGTAGTCGAGGGCATTGAGGAGCGTCTCACCATCGACGACTACGTCAACGGCCGGAGCGTCGGGGGACGCGTGCAGCACCTGCACGGTTGTGTTTAGAGCCGGCAGGTTGGCCGGCGGAGAATCATTGTCGTTAGAGTCGCACGCGGCCAAAACCAGGAGGCTCGCGGCGGTAAAAATCATTCTTGCGTAATTCATGCTCAAATCCTTTAAGCGGTTGAAAAGGTCGAGGGCGAGTGTGAGCCTGTCCGGGAAGGTATGGGTCTCAGCCGCGTTTCAGGATGTTTCGATTTGTTTCGCTTAGCCGTTTTGCATAGGACTAAGCCAGTGCGACGCGCTATTATCCGCGCATGACCAAAGTCCTTATCATCGATGACGACCGCAAACATTCCGAACTTCTGCGGGAATTCTTCAAGCGTTTTGGCATCAAGCTGATAACCGCAGGAAACGCGGACGAGGGCTTCCGCAAGCTGTCCGTGGAAGACCCGGACCTGCTGCTTCTCGATGTGATGTTGCCCGGCAAAGACGGCTTCGCAATCTGCCGCGAGGTGCGAAAGTCGAGCAACATCCCGATCATCATGCTGACGGCTCGTGGCGACGTCATCGATCGCGTGTCGGGCCTGGAGCTCGGCGCAGACGACTACATCGGCAAGCCTTTCGAGCCGCGCGAACTCGTTGCGCGCGTCCAGGCCATACTGCGCCGTAGTGATTCCGCAGGGCCGAGTGCTGGAAAACTGAGCTTCGAGGGAATGGAGATCGATACGGAATCCCGCTCCGTCAAGGTCGACGGCGAGAGCGTGGAATTGACGTCCATGGAGTACGAACTGCTGCTTATCCTCGCCCGGCGGCACGGCAAGAAGCTGTCCCGCGACGACATACTGGGCGAACTACGCGGTATCGATGCCGCAATCCTCACGCGGTCCGTCGACATCATGATTTCGCGGTTGCGCCAGAAGCTGGGCGATTCGGTGAAGCCGCCGCGTTTCATACAGACCGTCTGGGGGCGGGGCTACTCATTTATCGGAGTGCCATTGTCCGATGATTAGGCAGCTGGCGCGATCACTGTCGTTCCGGCTCCTGGTCATTTTTCTGCTGCTCGGCGGCCTGTTTGTTTACGGCACCTTTGTCGCTATCCGCTGGGTCTACAGCAGCGATGACATTCGTGGCCTGATCAGCGGACATCTCTCCCTGCACGTGCAGTACGTGAGAGAGGATATCGGCAACCCGCCACGCATCGACCGGGCCGTCGCGATCACCGAGCGAGTGCCAGTCGATATCCGTATTCTCGGCCCGGATATCGACTGGGCTTCGGATCCGGATTTTCCCCGGCTCTCGGAGCTCACGTTCGGCCCGAGTCCCGCATTCAGCGACGATCCCGGTGCCTGGGTCGACGAGCTTCTCGGTATCGAATTTGCGAGGCAGGACGATCACAACTTCCTGCGCATGGCTTCAGGTGAGAACGGCGAATACGACATCGTCGTTGTAACGCCCAGGATCTCGGACATCCGCTCCGGCCCTGATCTCAGCTACATCATCGTCGGCATGGTGCTTACCCTCCTGCTGCTCGGTTATGCAGCCGTGAGCTGGCTGTTCAAGCCGATACGCGCCATACGCGCCGGCGCCGAACATATCGGCCGCGGCAACCTGGATCACAGGATCGAATCGATTCGTCACGATCAGCTGGGGGACCTGGCCAAGGACATCAACAAGCTCGCCGGCGACGTGCAGAGCATGCTGGACGCGAAGCGCTCGCTGCTGCTGGGAATCAGCCACGAGCTGCGTACGCCGCTGTCGCGGATGCGGCTGATCATCGAGTTCCTCGACGACGATAAACAACAGCAGGAAATCAGGGCCGAGCTGATCGAGATGGAGAAGATTATCGTCTCGCTGCTGGAGGCGGAGCGCCTGAACAGCCGCCACGAACCCCTCTCGCGGTCGGTGGTCGGGGTTCGCGCGCTGGTCGATGCACTGATTGCCGATTTCTTCGAACGCGATCGCGATCGAATTCAAATCATAGACCGCAGTGATGGGGCTTCCGCAAATATCGACGAGGCGCGCGTGTCGCTGCTCCTGAAGAACCTGGTCAGCAACGCCTTGCGGTATTCGCCGGTGGACAGCGGTGCGGTGGAGCTCACGATTGCGGCGGAAGGCCAGGAGCTGGTGTTTCGGGTCCGCGACCATGGCCCCGGGATTTCGCCTGGCGAGGCCGAGCATATCGGCGAGCCCTTCTACCGCGGCGATCCGTCGCGCACCCGGGATACCGGTGGAACCGGGCTGGGGCTGTACCTCGCCACGTTGGTTGCGCGTGCGCACGGGGGTTCGCTGGAGCTCCTGGACACCGGTGAGGAGGGGGCCTGCTTCGAGGCCCGGTTGCCGAACTGAGCGGCAGGCGGTCTGCCACGACCTGTCTGAACGACCGTGATCAAGCGGCGAATCCCTTGCGGGCCATTCCATCGGTCATCTCGGCACACTGTTGCGGCTGATCAAGCCTCGCCAGCGCGGGTCCCCGATAGCGCAACCCTGATTTAACATAATCAAAAACCGGTGTTCCTGCGTACGGATTTCAACGACTTGCGAGCGGCCGACTTTGCCGATTTGACGGCCCATGAGCAATGATATCAAAATGATATTAGTTTGATACAACTTCGGTCACGCTGGGGAGAGGCCCATGATTCGTGAAAACGTACGCAATGTATCTTCCGGATACCTGATGCTCATCGTGCTGGTCATTTTGCAGCTGGCTACTGCCTACGGCATTTACAGTGCCCTGCGTGTCATGTGGGTTCCGGGGCTCATACTCGCCGTGCTCGCGTCGATCGTCGTGCTCATCATGTGGGCCGGCCTGTTCATGATTCACCCGAACGAGGCCAAGGTCCTGCAGCTGTTCGGCAAGTACGTCGGCACCGCACACGAACCGGGGCTGAAGTGGGCGAATCCGTTTTACCAGAAGACCGCCGTTTCGACGCGCGTGCGCAATTTCGAGAGCGGCAAGCTCAAAGTGAACGATTCCAATGGCAGCCCGATCGAAATCGCCGCGGTAGTGGTGTGGAAGGTCGTGGACACCGCCGAGGCGCTGTTCGAGGTTGACGACTACGAGGAATTCGTTCAGATCCAGAGCGAATCGGCGCTCAGGAACCTGTCGACGACTTACCCCTATGAACCGCATGAGGGCGACGGGCTGGCGTTGCGCAGCGACCCGGTTGAAATTGCGCAGGCGCTGCGCGAGGAGATCCAGGATCGGCTGGATACCGCCGGCGTAACCGTTATCGAAGCGCGCATCAGTCACCTCGCGTATGCGCCCGAAATTGCCAATGCCATGCTGCGGCGTCAGCAGGCCTCGGCGATCATCGCAGCCCGCCGGCAAATCGTGAGCGGTGCGGTCGGGATGGTGGAAATGGCGCTCGACGAGCTGCGGCAGAACCAGGTGATCGAACTCGACGAGGAGCGCAAGGCGGCGATGGTCAGTAACCTGCTGGTGGTCCTGTGTGGCGAGGAGGGCGCGCAGCCGGTGCTGAACACGGGCTCGCTTTACACCTGATCATAGAGATAACCGGAGTACCTCGAGAGCGATGGCTGCCCGCAAAGCTTTTGCGCTGCGCATAGACGAGAAGACCCTGGCGGCGATGCAGCGCTGGGCGAACGACGATCTACGCAGTCTCAACGCGCAGATCGAGTTCGTCCTGCGCGAGAGCCTGCGCAGAGCGGGGCGCTTGCCGAAGGACAAGAATGCCGGCCAGGACTAGTGGCTGCTCAGTGCCGTTGCCTTTTGGAGTCGTCTCGCGACGAGGCGTGGCGCTTTCGCTCGGTGGTCCGTGCGGGAGGTTTCTCCCTGGACCGCTGTTGCCTGCTCTGCGACGGCTCCTGACGGCGTGAAGTAGACGCACGACGCTCCTGGCGGTTTTCACTGGCTCGG
>Ga0224513_10000516_pt1 | contig 14642 bp, 17 predicted proteins | sample SF_May12_sed_USG_5_FD_169109 | JGI IMG/M metagenome (GOLD analysis project Ga0224513, IMG submission 169109) | Sediment microbial communities from San Francisco Bay, California, United States - SF_May12_sed_USGS_21 | ecosystem: Environmental > Aquatic > Marine > Sediment | place: USA... | reverse complement strand
TAGGTGAAGTGCGAGAGGGTATGTAATTCTTATCGTTATAGTTCATCTTCTTCTGGTTCTGGTGGATTGCAGTACAAACTTTCGGGATGTAACTCACAATAAGTCTTGGCGTATTCATCTCTTTGGCTACTGCTTCCATAGTTGTGTATTCCCATTGGCGTGGGCCAAACGATATAAGCCTCCCAAGATTGTAGAGGATTGGTAGACCAAGAAACATCTACCGCATACTTGGTAGACACTACGGCTTCTTTTATGGTGTTGCCTTCCTCATCTATTACGGGAGGTTCAATAGTTAGGTAGCCTAACTTAACCACCGATTCCGTGAGGCTTCCTTCCTCGTTTCTTAGGAGGTCAATAGCTTCATTAGCTTCTGCCTCATCTACGAACTCGTATTTTCTTGTTACATCCATCGGTTTAAGAGGTTAGTGCTATTAATTCAACATCGGATAGGAGTGAGGGAAAATAAATAACTTGTTTTACATTTCCGTAGAAAAAAGCAGATGAACCTCCATAATCAAAACTCAACTCATTAAGAGTATTTGCGAGAAATGCTGAACCACTTGTATCCGTTCCAACTTCCACGCCATTAACCCACAAAGCAAAATCATTTCTTTTGTACTTAAACGCTATTTTGTTTGAGGTTATTACTGATGGTGCGGTGTAGCTTATATTACAAACCAAAGAGCCACTAAGAATTACTAAACCTTTTATTGTATTGTTTACTATTCTTATGTTAATGCGATTATTTGTAGTGCCGTCATTTATAGCTATTGCTTTTTCCGAACTTCCGTTATCAATAGCACTCGCCTCTAAATACAAAACCCCTTCATCATCGTTAAAAGTAGATGAGGTTCCAGCACCGCCACAAACATCCGCCTCCCTCGTAACGCTACCGCCACTATGATTAGGTATATAGCTTGTTGGGTAGCTGCCTTCTTCTACTTGTGCGCCATAAGCATATACACCATCAGCATCAGTAATAAGAACATATCTAATTTCAAAAGAACCTGTTGCAGATGCCGTAAACTTCATTATACACCTATACCATCCATTGCCGTAATCTTCCATACTTCCAACCGCTCCATTTGTGTCAGTTGTTGTTTGGGTCGCTAAATTGAATTGAACATTTGGGTTTGTTCCATCGGCTGCTCTTATGTTAAAGGTCTGTCCTTTTTGCTTTGCAAATACTGAAACAACATAATCAGTTCCATTTGTTAAACTGACATTTTCTCCCAACCTACCGCTTGGACAAACTACCAAAGAGGCATTTTGTAAACCTTCGGGAGATACTATAGCGTTTGTTGTAAGCGTTACCTCGCCTAATTTTGAGTCTTCAAAATATTCGCTATAATCAAAGCTATTAGTCCTACTCGGCTCTAAAAGGAGACTCGGACAACTTGCCCCACCGCTATAATCAAATCTTGGAGAGTCCTCTAAAATACCTGCTAATCCCGTACTCGCTCCCGATTCAATCGGCTCGGTAGCTATTAGACCGATTTCTACTTGGGCATCTTGGATGTAGATGTTTGAGCCTACTGCACTAATTGTACTGCCATCAGCATCTGCCATATAAATTCTTACTGATGTATCGGTATTGCTTAATGTTATTGAACACCTATACCAACCACTACCAACAGATTCTATTTTTCTATCTATATTGGTAGCTACTGCCGTTCCTATTGTTCCGTTTTCTAAATCAAAATAAGAAGCTATATTGGTACTACCTCTAACAACAAAATATATGAAATCACAAGTTCCTGCTTTAGCATAAACGCTAAATGTCTGCACTCCCGAAGCAGTTAGATTTTGATAAATATATGCACCACTTGTATTATTGCTTTCTAAAAGCCAAGCATCCAAACTACCATCGTAGCCGCTTTGTCCACTCGTTACACTTGAGCCACTTGTTGTCCAAGTAGTATCAAAAGAATTGCTTTGTAATAGCAAGTTTTCCCTTCCTTTCTCTATCAGTCCGTTGCTATCTACCCTTGTAGCTGTTAAATTTGAACCTCTTGAAAAGGTGAAGTCTCCATCTCCATTAGTAGGTTTTATGCTATACGCTTTAGTGTCTTTTCCTGCACCTCCGCTTGGCAAGAAAACTAAACTTGCATCATCGTAAAAACTCATATCGTTAAGGGTTTTGAGTTAGAAATTCAAGATCAGTAGTAAGACACGATTGATTCTCAACACTACCACCATCACCTTCTACTTTAGTAACAAACGCACTTACAAGTTGAGGTACTATACTTCCCAGATTAGCATATACAATACCCCAACTAATGTTGTTATCTCTTCCTACTCCCCAATCAGTTGAGTCGTATATTTTTCCGTAGCCTAATAAATCACTCATTAGATTCTAATTTTTTTACAAGCCTCTTGAGCTTATTTAGGTTAACCTCTTTGACCTTGTAGCGTTTCTTAGAGTTGCCATCCATTGAAGACTGCATCTTTGTCTGGGTGTACATCATCGTTGTTATTCGTGTTATATTCAGGATAAGTAGAGTTGTTAAAAGACATAAAGTCAATGAACCTACGGGTGTAGTGTTCTGCTATGTCTCTATGCTTGTTGGTCAAGTAGTCTACTTCGTTCTTCTCCATTGCTATGCTATTCTCAGCAGTATGCTTATAAGCACCACCGTTACCTATCGTATAGGCAGCGTGAGGTAAATACTCAACCATAGCCCAATGTATTAACATCGGTTGTACATAGTCATCCAATAGAGTAGCATAAGCAGCAGGTACACTATCTGCTATAATATCAGTACGCAACTTATCGTACAACTTCGTACCTAAGTAGTTTTGTATGTGTATCTCTTGAGCGATCTCAATGAATTGTAGAAACTTGTCGCTATCTACATTACCTGAGAGTACACTATTGCGTACAATGTCATCTCTCTTTATAAATAATACTTTTGCCATTATCCTTTGTAATTAGGGTGATGCCCTTGTCTTGGCATATCTATTGGTGCTACTGCAACCTCTTTAGGGTTCTTAGGTAATTTAAACCCTGCTCTTACCGCTTGGTTAACATTAACATATTTAGTACCTCGTAGTGCATCGCCACCGTAAGGTTCTCCGTTCTTCTTTAACTTCTTCTTGTAGATTCTACGCTCCCACCTATGATAGCAGTTTACACCGCCCTTATACTTAAATAGAGAGTAGTTTCTACCCTTGTGTCCTAATTTCTTATTTACACCTCTTGCACTCATCATACCAATATCCTCTTTACGGTACAATTTCTTCTGTGATAACATAGTCTTGCAGAAAGTACGAGAACTGCCTTTAGCAGTCTTCTTAGTACCCTTCACATACTTGTATCTCACCTTATAGATGTCTCCATCTTGAGTGCTATCTTGCTTTGCTGATAATTCAGTAAGTCCGTTGAGGTAGTTCTCTACATCAAAGTCTTCAGGTTCATCATCACCTACAATTTCTGCATCAACGAGTTCATAGCCTTCTGGCTCTTCCTCACCCAAGTCAGCCAATGCATCTAACATCTCGTGGGCTAACTTGTCATCAAGAAAAGGGCGGCTATCCTCGCTTAGTTGCTCTTCAGCTTTAATAGGTACGCAATTAGGCACTTTCTTACCATCTTTCATCTTCATACCTATCTGCTCATAACCCTCCGTACAAGGATCATCAGCATCTTTCAATTCTGACTTACATCCACAATCCTCAACCTTACTAAGTTCTTCTCTTTGCTCCTCAGTAATATCTGCTTGGAGTTCTAAAGGTTGTAGTGTCTTGAAGTATAGGTTAAGGCTTATTTGATTGTAAGCAAGGATATCATCTATAGCATCCAAAATCATCTCTTGGAAAGGTCGTATAACCGTGTTGTGAAAGAGTAGACTTGCAGTCTTTAACTCATCAGCATTGTTACCTAAACCACTTTGGTCTTTAATACCCATAAGCATAGGAGAAGTAACCCTATGGGCTACCATCAACTTACGCATACTCTCATCTGCTAAGAATTGGTATTGCTCACTCGCATCCGATAGTTGTACAGGCTCAATACTTGCAGCCATCTCCTTGTTATCGTTAAACGCAAGGATAAACTTACCACTATTGGAAGTACCGCTAAACTTTTGGATGATTCTACGCTCAATAAGTTCTCTCTCCTCCTCAGTAGGCACACCATTGTTGAAGTTAATCAACATAGAAGGACTTAGACCGTTCTTAATGTTGTTTATGTGGTAGTTGGCTACCTCTTCTTCTAACTCAGCATAAGGAATACCTCCTTGATAGTCTACAGGTGAGTAGTAATAGAACCCAGAACGATAAGGCTTGATACAATATATCTCTAACGCATCGCCTTTCTCTCCGTGTCCAAAGGCAGGTATTCTTGTTGGCTCATATCCCTTCTTACGAATCTTTGTCCAATCCTTAGAGTAGTAATACCCACATACCTCACCATCTTCATTCATCTTCTCAAAGCGTAGTGTCTCTATAGGCATATGTGCTACCTGTACAATCTTACTCTTATCCTTGTTATAAATGATTTGAAAGGCTGCTTGTCCCAATGCTTTAAGGTCAAAGGTTACCTTACGCAGACAAGAACGCTTGAATAGGCTCATCATTTGAGCATACGCCTCTGGCTTACGAGAGGCATCAGTCGCAGATAATCCCTTGCCGTACATAAGCTCGGTCATACCATTGATGATAGCGTTGTTTGTCGCACTACCATTGTACCTATCTATAAGGTATTGGAAGTAGTTGTTATCCTCTCCATAAGTCACCCATTGTTTACGATTGTCTTCAACTACCGCAGGGGTAGTATGTGAGGCGAGGTTAACGATTCGTATGTTACTCATCGGTAAATGTATTGATTATCATTATCAGTATCCTCATAGTGAGTGAACTCACCATTGTTAATACTAAACTTCTCTAAGTCTGTTTGGTTAGTGCAGAACACTTTACCTCTATATATCTCATTAGTTCCTGTGATTCTAATGGTATAGTATCTATCCTGCTCAAATGTATAGGTAGGTGTGATATGCAAGTAATTAGCCTCTTGCGTAGCAGTTAACGATTCAGTAGAAGAAGTGTTTGTCTCCTCATCGGTAATCTTTACCGACACGCTTGTATCAAACGATCTTGGAACAAAGTATATCTTCTTGTCTGTTGTGGTTACTATATGCATAATAGGTTAACCACTAATAGAGGTAAGTGTTATGAAAAAGAAAAGGGTAGCCGTGAAGAACTACCCTATTCCAAAACCAAAACACCTATGTCGTAGGTTTTACAAATATACTACTTTTTTAGTCTAAATCAATAGTAACAGTTGCAGAACTCATACCTGCAAATGGGTTACCATCTGTAGCACCTGCAATAAAGTTTGCAGCAGTACGCTCCATAGCGTTAAATGTTAGAGAGTATCCACTCATATCACCCATAGCAGCACCAGAGGCTATAGAACCTCCTGTAACATCTGCTCCGTGTTCACGACCTACCAAGTAAGCATTTCCGTTATAATCCTCAACAACAATGTGAGGTCTTCCGTATGCCAATAACTTGATCTCGTTGTTATCCTCCTTGCTCAATTGAGGCAAAGAAAGAGTAACCGCTTGGTCAAAGAATACCGTTCCGTTTTCACGAGATGCGTTAATTGTTTGCTCTACTGAAGATGTGCCTTTAAGCGCATACTTGTAGGCATCAAATGTTCCTGTCATATCTGTCACCTCATCAGAAGAAATAGTAAGCGTTCCTAAGTCTCCGAAGTCTACAAAGTAAACTGCTTTAAGACCACCTACCGATTCTCTACAAGGTAAAGCACGACCTTTTGTTAAATCACAAGCCATATTATTCTTTTATTAAAAAAGGGCAGACAAGCATTAGCCTACCTGCCCTAATTATTAACTAAACTAAACTACTTCTTAAGTGTAGTATACAATATCAGCACCAATTCCGTGTTGGATATTTGCCGTAAAGCGCATAATAACACGAACATTTTGAGAACCATCAAGGTCAGCCATATCAATTAGCTTCACCTCGTTGTGGTCGCTCAACAAACCTGTACCGAAGAACAAGTTAGACTTCTGTGCAGCTACCATATCGTTGTCTGGCATACCAGAACAAACAAACAACTTCACACCATCAAATGCTAAGTCACCACCATTGAACCAAGTAGTACCTGCGTTGTTCACACCATTAGCACCTAAACCTGATGAACCAAATCCACCTAAAGCACGAACATAAGCACGAGCGATAGACTGAGATACATAGATGTACAAGTCCTCTTTTCCGTAAACTGAAGTAGGGATAGCATCAACTACTTTACCCAACTCATCAATAACATTAGCAGCAGTTACCGTAGTACCTGTTACATCATTTACAGTACCATCAGCAGCTAATGTAACGGTAAAACCATCAAACTCACCTTCATTACCATCAGCACCTTGCCAAATGTTTTCTTCAGTCTTCTGTGCTACTTTAGCAGCGATATGACCGAGTAAGAAGTCAGCAAATGATGGAGGCAATGTATCAAAGGCAGAGTAGCCCATTTGTACTGCTTCCCAATCGCTATGGAAATCTTGCTTACATAGTGATAAGTTTACTTGAAACTCTTTTGGAGTTAATACACGCTCATTTAAAGTTACTGTGCTTTGGTCAGCAAAGTCACAAGCAGCGTCTTTTACCAATGCGTTAGTAGAAAGAGTTTTCATTACTTCTTTATACTTCACATTTGGCTTAACAGTGATACCACCACCTTCAATGGTATCAGCACTCAACAATGCAGCGGAAATATATTTCCCTGCAAATTCACCTGCATACGAGGTAGTAATTGTTTCTGCCATTTTCTATTTATTTTTAAAAATGATTATTCTAAATGTTATAAGGTTAACTAACTAATGTTGTAGGTGTTAGTTTTTTATATATGTTTGTAGAAACCAAAACATTTATTATGGTAATACATTGCGAAATCAATTACAAGTCAGACATTAAACTGCAAGAAGGGCAGAAACCCTACAAAGTTGAATTTATCTATCGTGGTTATTGGGCAAAATGGTATGCAGCCTACGATGTGAAAGATGCGATTAGAATCTTTAAGGAAGATAACCCAGAGAAAACTTATTGCAGAACAAGAAGGCATTAAAAAAGGAGGGCAATGCCCTCCTTTCTTATTTACTTAAATTTCTTGTATGCTTGAGAGTACTCGTTAATCTCTTTTCGGAATAATTCTTCTTCTCGTTGTAGCTTTTCAAGTACACGAACTGCGTTGTCTAATTCAGTTGGAATCGGAACACTAACACCTAAATCTGCTTCTACATCTTTAATGGTTTTCAAAGCGTTTTGACGCTCTTGTTCTAAAGCATCAAGGTTAGACATAAAAGTTTTAAATGGGTCTTGTAATGATGATGGGTCATCAAGTTTACGAACAGCATCTTCAATTTCTCTAATAGGTGTGAAAGAAGAATCTAAACGCTTATTCATAACACGCATAGATGCCTCCGCTTTATCAACCAATCCTTTAATACGGTCAGTAACTGCTAACTCAACCTTTTGCTCTTCGCTCAACTCAACTTCTTGAGGAGTTTCTTGTGCTTTAGCAGAAAGCTCTGCCCATATCTTTTCTACCTGCTTCATTTATCCTAATTTATCAAAGATTCTTGATAGTGTGTCTTTTCTCGCTCCTTTACCAAACTTGTGCATCTCAGCAGTCTTAGTCTCTGGAGAGTGCTTAATAGGCTTCGCAGCAGGTTCATCAGTAGACATCTCTACTACCTCTTCAGCCTTTGGCTCTTCAACTACCTCTTCACTCATCTCCTCTTCTTTAGGTGACATCATAGACTTGATCTCATCAATCATACCTTTGAGTTCATCCATAGCAGCAGTAAGTTCTTCCTTAGTAGCGTAAGCCATCTCTTTCTCTTCTTCCGCTTGTTCTACCTCTTCTTCTTGAGCAGGTTCTTCAGCAGGTGCTTCTTCTTGTGGTGCTTCTTCTTCTTTAGCCTCACCGATTTCAGCGATAACACCTTCTTCAGCTACTACGAGGATACGACCATCTTCCATTTCGTACTCACCGATAGGTAGAGCGATACGCTCATCTTCAGTAACGATGAATACCTCTTGGTTGGGTTCAAAGGCTTCGGCTTCTATTACCGTGCCGTTCTCCAATTTCATAGACTCCAACTTCACCTCATCTTGTAGGTTAAGCAGTTCCATAATCTTGCTTAATGTTTCTTGTGATTTCATATCTTAAAATAAATTTGATACTTTCTTTATCGCTTGACCTTTTTTCTCAAAGCCATCAGCTATGTCTTTTAGTTTCTTGATTTCAGCAGGTGGTTCTATACCTAACTCTTTAGACTTGCTTATTAAATCGTTGTAGTGTCTGTTAAATTGACCTGCTGCTCTTAAAAGACCATTATACTTATTCAATTCACGACTAAGCATACCTTCAATCTCTTGACCTCTACGAATAGCATCTTTTATGTCATCAACTACTCCAAGTTCCACCTTCTCGGTAGAGAGCTTTGCGAATACCGCCTTTTCAGTTCTGCTTTGTTTCATTATAGAATGTTTGCGATTAGTCCAACCTTATTAGCGTTCTCGGTCAAGGTTTCAACCCAAGTGTCTGCTGCATAATTGATGTCAAGGTCTACACCAAGTTCTTTAGCCATAGACTCAAGTCTCTGCTCCATTTTCTGCAATTCTTTTGCAGTACCCGAAAGAGACTTTAGTTCGTTCTCTACCTTGTTTAAGATACTTGCTTGTGCTTGTGCGCCTCTTACAAGTTCATTGTACAAAGCATCTGCATCTTGCATTGCTGCTAACTCAACTTTCTCCACCTTCTCGGTAGTTTGCTCTTCGGCTAATTTAGCCATCACCTTATTTAGGGATATTCTTTTCATATTAAATACTTGCAAGGTCACTAATTAACGATTCAGCCACTTTCAAGGCTTTACGAGCCTTTTCTTCAGTTTTGCTCACTTCCGAGATTTCTCTTGATAAGTCTACACCTAAATCACTTTCAGCGTTTTTCATCTTACCGATTACTTTATCAAACTCTTTGATTGCTGAAACAATGTCATTAGTTGCAGTATTAACTTTTGATTTAGCACTTGCTAATGTGTTTAAACCATCTGCAACGCTTAATTCAACCTCTTGAGGTTGTGCAGATAACTCCTGCCAGATTTTTTCTACTCTTTGCATAGTATGTTAACTATTAGTGTTTGTTATTGTTAGATTTTATCAAGAGACTTCAACTTACTCTCTGCCCATCTCTTAGCACTCTTACCTCCCCATAGAAGATAACTAATGTATCCGCAAGACTTCGTGTCACCCTCATCGTAATACTCCTCTGCTCTACTAAGGTAACTATACATCCTCTTTATAGTCTCTACACTTATAGCTTCGCCCTTCGCTAACTGCTGCGCTCTAACCTTACCTACCTGTGTAGCACACTTATTGTTGACCTTCTTATTCAACTCTATACCCCTTTTAGCATTGTTGCGTACCGAAGTGGGGTAATCCTTGTAAGTCTCAAGTTCAGTACGCTTACCCTTTTTTGTTCTCAAGTCTTTCTTGATGATAGCCTTGATAGCATTTAACTGCTCCTCTGCTTTGTCTTCTTCTGGTGATTGCTTAGATGCCTCTACCTTGTCTACAAAATAACCCTCAATGCTAAAGCCTTTGACCTTGCCCTCCTTCACATAGTCATTCCATACCTCATCATTATGAACCTTCATACTAACCATCCAAGTGCCTACAGGTAAGTCCATACCATATAGCTTACTCTTGTCTTGCTCACCTTCTATGATCCAACTCTCTACAACACTAAGTCCTGTAATGTCTATTTGGTGTTCTAAGGTTGCTTTATTCTGGTTACCATTGATGAAGAATAACTCACTTGCCTTTCTTACCGTGTCTTGTGAGAAGTAGATGTAATACTCATCATCACCACTCCTACGATAGATAGGTTTGTTAGGTACAAGTGCTGCTCCCAAGAGCAAACGCTTGTCTTCATCCATTGTCTTTAGTTCTACTCGCTCTTGCTCTTTAAGTGCAACGAAGTCTTCTTCTATTGCAGGAGCTTCTACGATGCTGATTGCTTGGATACCTGCCTGTAGGCTTTCTTCATCCAATAATAGTTCTACTATTCGCATTATGGGAAACTTACTTGGTTAATTCTATTTCTATCTAATTCTTGTTGTGAGGTAACATCACTACCTACTACATATGCTCTTACAGGATTATTCTGTAATGATTGTAGTATTGCATTAGCACCTGTAGCCCCTACTATGTTAAAAGATGGAGACTGAGGTTCGGACACATTTGTATCCAAACTCCCAGAACCCCCTCCGAACTGAGTGGCTTGTATCGTTCTAATCTGTGCTATACCTGTAGCAAGTGCTATACCTGCCTTTACGAAGTTTTGTCCTGTGAGTGCATCTTGTGGTACTGCGAGTTGTGCAGTAACCGCTTGAGCAGTATTTACTATGGCTTGTGCCGTTTGTAGTTTCTTGTTTCTTTCAAAGGCTCTCTCAGCAGATGCCTCATCATCTTTAGCAAAGGCTTCATTAAGTTGCATAAGAGCATCAAAACCTTGTGATGTAAGGTCAAAGTTCTCTTGTATATTTTGTCTTTTGATTTCAGCAAGTTCTTGCTCAAGGTCTAATTGTTGGTTGTACCAATCGGTAGTCATCTTAGCAAACTCATTAGTTAAGTCTTGATACTCTTGAGTACCTACGGTTAACTTTTCTAATCGTGCTTCAATATCTGCTGAATCTCTTTCAAATCTTTCGTTAGATAATTTCTTCTCAAGTTCTGCTGCCTTTAGTCGGTTACCCATTCTCTCAATCTCAGTATCCTCTATTGCTCTTGAGTTCTCCCTCATTGATTCGGTTTCACTCAATTTAAGTTCATTCAACTCTCGTTGTAGACCATTCTTATTCATCATATATTCGGACATCTGTCCTTCAATACGCTCTTGAATATCTATCTCCTCAGTCTGGGCTTCTAATAAAGCAAGGTAGTTCTCATTGTTAGGGTTTCGGTCATACTCAAGTTGTGCTAATGACACCTTCTTAGCTACTAACTCCTCTTCAATCTTCATCTGCTCTTGCAAGAAGTGGTTGACTAATTCGTTAGCCTCAATACGCTCTTCAATAGTACGCATCTCATCATCACGAATTTGTCTGGCTCTTTCAGCCATCATTTGAAACTCAAGTTGAGTCTTGGCTCTCTCTGCATCTGCAATAGCAACCTCTTTCTCAAGTTGTACAAACTCTCGTGCTTTTGAAAGACTCTCACCCAATACACTTGGTATAGATGCAAAGTTACCTGAAGATACGGCTTGTATAATTCCGTTAAAGGCAAATATCAAGGTTTGTAAAGATGTAGCAAAGCTATCTGCTACCCCTTGATTAGATTTTAAGACATCTTTGAATAGTTGAAAACCCTCAATAATAAGACCTATACCTGCTGCTTTTAAAGCAAGACCTATACCCCTAATACCATTAGATAGAACCTTAACACCTTTAGCACCTTCTTTAGCACTTGTGCCTACCTCCTTAACTTCATCAGCAACTTCACTAACTGCATCAGCAGTCTTATCAGCTTGTCTTTGAGAGTCTTTAAGAAGGTCAATAAGTTCTTCTAACTTCCTCTCAAGACCAGAAAGGTCTGCACCTATTACTATGTTCTTCTCTATCGCCATTTGCCTAATGCTTCTTTAAAAGTACGAGGGTATTGATACTTGCCTTTGGCAGTCCTAATATCCTCATCTCTTTCGTTAGTCTCCTTGAGAGCCTTAATAAGATAACCTAATTGACTATACATCGTTGAGTAGTTCCATTTCAGCCTCACCTGTAGTTAGGTTTAACTTCAATTGATTGATAATGTAGTTACGCTCGTTAATAGTCAACTTATCGTTGATCTTCAAAGCCAACATTATACCCAAAGGTAACTGAGCCTTATACATAAATACCCTTCTTTGAGTATCGTACAAGTCTGTAATGTAATCCTTCCAATAGGTGTTATACAACCCTTGACTAAAGCCTTGCAGTAAGTAAGGGTCTACCTCTGTGCTAAAGTTCAATGTCTTGGTAACATTCGCAGCAGTAGTAGCGTTTACATTACCTACTAACCAAGTGTTTGTAAAGGCGTATGCATCATCACTCATATTGTAATATGCAAAAGATTCTGTTCCTGTTATGCTTCCTGCATTGTAAAAGATGAAAGGTTGACCGATATAAGGCTCTATCTCTCTTGTAATACTCTTGCCTACATTTATGGTAGTTAATCCTGAACCGCTTGAATATTGGTCTGTCAATCTCTCAAAGAGCATATTGTCAAAGCCCACTTCAACATCAAACTCTTCGCCATCAAAGGTGAAGTTTGCTTGTAAATCACCATAGCCGATATCATTCTGTAGTCTATACTGCTCACCTAAGATCGCTTCGGTTTCATTATACTTGTAACTGATTCTACGATAGAGTTGTGGTTTATTGATATTGACCTCCTCTGTATCCACATATTCTGTAATCTCTCTTGTAGTGCCTTCTGCATACCAATCATCTAAGGGTTCTATATCGTATTGTCCGTTTCCTGTGGGAACGATAACCAAGTTGAAAGCTCTAACAAGGCTACCTATAAAGTCACTAATCTTCTGCTCTGGCATTTGGTCGGATAAGGTTACTACCCCTGCCGTAGTCATTGCACTTGTTATTCCCGTAGCTGCTAACAAAGTTACTGCTCCTGTGTCAGCATACCAATTGGCAGTTACCCCAACCGTTACGGCAGTATTGTCACCCGAAGGTGCTAACTTCATATCTACATAGTCACCTACTGAAAGAGTTGGTAAGACAACAAAAACATTAGATACATTACCTGAGTGTTCTCTGTAAGAGAATCGTTCACCATTGATAAATACATCTATTCTATAATTGGTAGAGGCAGTAGCAGTACAAGTGTATGCTATTAAAGCAGGATTATCAGTTGCCGTTACAGGAAATCTATGTAAGGTATCATCAAATGGTGTACCTCCTCCAGAAACTAATTCTATCAGTTCTCCATCTACAGATAATGGTTGGTCTTTGAACATATACCCTGCTCTCCTATGACACCACATAAACAACTTACCAAAGTCAGCACTATCAAAGAAGTCACTATTGAAAGTAATACTATACTTGCTCTGTATAGCATCTAATATCTTTTGCAACTTGATAGCAGGTTTCAAGTCGTAGTAAAAAATACCGTGTTCTTGGTTTATACTGTGGTAATATATGTTTGATGGTGTAGCATCACTTGAATGACTATTGTAATACCAATTAGCCACAGGTGAGATAAGAGGGTAGATAATAGAATCACTCGTACCACTCACATAACCATTAAATCCCGATGCAATGTTAGTATCGTTGTAGGTATGGTCATACGCACTCAAATCAAGGTCTGTAAGATTATCCTCTCCGAACTTATCCTTGAGAGATGTTACATTGCTAAAGAACCCTACACTATACGCATAAGGTTGCCCTTGCTTTACTTGTACGCTCTCCAACTCTAATACCCCTGCTCTAAATAGATTGTGGTTAACCTCTATGAAAGCATCTACCCTTACACTCGCATTAAAGCTACCAGAGATATCTACATTGTAGTAATGCTTAAATATCTTGTTGTTCTGTACTGAGGCAGGGATAGTAAAACTTTGAGTGAAGTCACCAAACACCTTAGAGATATCCTTAATGTTTTGTACACTTAGGTTTATCTCTATGTTCTCATTTTGGAATAGGTCAGCTCTTTGACCATCAATGTAGAGTTCTACTTTATACATATCTTGTATCGTATGCTTCTTCTACTTCTATTGTGTAGTTGATCGTTCTATCGTTAATAGACTTCTGTAAGGTTACTGAGTTGGTCACCACATTTACAGGCAAACCATTGAGCAATATCTTCTCACTCATCATAAGGTCTTTGATAGCCTCTCTATAGTCTTCAGTTACCCAACCTGTGTTAAGTGTTGTAGTCACCCTACCATTGGTGTTAAACTGCTGATAGACATTATCTGTAGTGTCGTAGGTAAACCCACTTGATGATGATGTGCCTATAGACTTTCTAAAGCGTTCCGAAGTGACACTAAAGTTATCTTGACTTGCTTTGTAGAAGTGGATAAAATCCCAAGTGCCATAACGATTGATATACTGAATAGTATTGATAGTGTATTTAGGCTCACACTCTTTTATTACCGTGATAGTATCAAATACTGAACCTGCCGTATTTAACTCTAATACCCACTCACTTTGATTTACAGGTCTATCGCTACTTGCTCCTGTATACCCATCACTTGTAAGCCAATTGTTTAACCCTAACTCACCTATAGGTATTCTAAGTATCCTGTCTTCTGGTTGCACATCAGCGTAGTATGATGTAATGTCAAATGAATAAGTAGTTGCACCTCCAATACGATAGATTACATTTTCAATAACCTCATTAGCATACTTACCCTGAAACAAAGACATCATCTCATAGCCGTTATCTTCTACATATACCGTTGAGGTATTGTTAAGGTAGGCAGAAGGGAACTCAAAGTTAGCACCCTCACTAAATAGATGGTAACCATTAGATGCAGGAAAGATATCTGTGCTTCCTGTGTCGTTAACAATGAAAACACCATCAAGGTATTCAATGTCATAATCTACTTGAAC
>Ga0224513_10000512_pt1 | contig 14676 bp, 16 predicted proteins | sample SF_May12_sed_USG_5_FD_169109 | JGI IMG/M metagenome (GOLD analysis project Ga0224513, IMG submission 169109) | Sediment microbial communities from San Francisco Bay, California, United States - SF_May12_sed_USGS_21 | ecosystem: Environmental > Aquatic > Marine > Sediment | place: USA... | reverse complement strand
GCAGTTGCGGATGCTTGTAATTGTAATGCTGTTATGGTGCTGGATAACTTGTGAGAATGACCAGATGTCATAAACTGTATTTCGTCTTCTGCTAGTCTGATGTTTTCAGCACCTTCAAAATACCACCCCATAAGGGTCTCATTTAGTAAGAGTACTGGATCTCCTGAGTTATATCTAAAGAAGAATCTGTCTGATGAATCATACTCAATAGATGCATTTGCGCCGTTTGCTGCATTTCTCCATGCCGTGCCCACTTGATTATTACTTAGTCTTAGGGTGCCGGTGGTGGCCAGATTTGCACCATTGCCATTTATTTGCCCTATGTTGTCTAATGTGAATCCTGCTGCATCGTGATTTGCTGTCCATGTTGTAACTTCTGCGCCAGCCTCAAGTGATACGGTAGTGCCACCGTTTGTTATAACAGATAATTCGCCTGTTGCAGTATCAACAAATATCCTTCTTGCACCAGGACCAGGAATTGTGGGAGTTGAGATGTCGTCCATAGTGATATAGTTATCATTCATGTTAAGTGAGCCAGCCCCTGTAAGCCCCATTCCAAGTCCTACAGAGGATAAAGTTGCAACAGTAACCCCGTTGACTGCCCAGTTATACGTGTCACCTGTTGGTAGTGTTTGGGCAAATCCTGACGCGGAAATAGTAAAGCCTTGCCCAACAATCGGAGTGGTAAACCCTGGAAAGTTTGTAGGGGCTTTTGAATTAAAATCAATACCGACATTGAGTACAGGACTGGCCAGATTATCCAATGCCTTTGATGCACCTGAACTTGCGGCAGTTGAGTTAAGCAATAATACTGCCCTAATGTTACCATCCCCATCAGCATGACATGATATTAGTGAGGTGGTGTCAGCAGTTGTGCCAAATGTTGGGAAATTGACCCATTCGCTGTCATTTGCAGTTATTGCCCAGCCTCCTGTACTATCTTGTATAACTTCAATGTAGAAATCCATTGCATCTGAGGCTGAGGTTGGAATGTTAGATATTGTAATATCACAGTCAGCCGTTGCCGTAAAGACTAGCTTGTGTCCTGTGGTTAGTGATAAATCATGCGTTACTGTCCCTGACTTACTACCTTGCCTGTCCACTGGATAATCCAATGGAAATGAAGCTGCTGCCCCCCCACCATTGCCAGCACTTTTCAATATCCATACGGTGTTAATCTTGTCATATACCAGATCAATTGCATCATCATTAGATAGTGTAAAGTCCATGTCTGTAGGGCATAGGATTGCCCGCTCAGTTCCTGCGGGTGTAAAGTTATGTGTGATAGTGATAGTGTTTCCACTTACCCCCAATAGCGTGATAACTGCTCCTTCCAGTTCCACACCATTCATATCTATTGCATCCAGCGTATCTGTAGTTCCTGCACCTTCAGGATCAACTACTATAATCTGTCTTGGTGGGATTGCATCCCCTGATGAATCAGATGTGATATCAAGTATGCCAGTGGCTATTGTCGTATTCTGTCTGAGGTTCCCTGTTAATCCTGTCATTATACTGTTTGACTTTGTTACCAGGTTGCTTAGTGTCGGGGTGTTTAGCATGGTTCTAGGAGTGGTATTTTGTGACATCATGGATGTTGAGTGCTCTAGCGTATTGCTGAACCTGCTATCAGAGGGTTCACGCTTTGGTACGTTTCGTGACTTGCCTGCCATGGTTATATGGTAAACCTCCTTACTCCTTTTATGCTTCTTGTTATGCCTCCAGGCCCTGCGGTTGGTTTGGTTAAGTGATATTCAATTCTCTTGGCTACTAGTCGAACAGTTCCAGCCGTTCCATCATCTGCCCCTAATGTGGATTCGGTATAACTAGCATCACTTACTATTTCTGTATTCTTTAGAAAGAAAGTCTCACCAAATGGGATATCAAAAATGACATTTCCTGAGGTCTGGAAGTTAAACACCTTGAGCCTGAACTGCTGTATCTCTAACTCTGATAAGGCTTCATTCTTTAGCTGGTCATATGAGATGATGTTTGGCCTTTGTAGGAATTGGGGTTCAATGTTCTGTGTTGATGGCTGTCCTGTAATGGCAAGTAACGTCTTTTTGAAATGAAATGCATCTATTGCGAATCTAATGAATCCGCCTGCTGCTGTGAGTCCCGTGGTATTATCTACACCGAGCAGTTCGTTTTGTGGTGCGTATCTTCCCTCGTCATCATAGAAATCCTGTATTTGGAAAGTGATGTATTTGATATGGTTAAACTCGAATATGTCCTGAATGTCAAGTTCCTGGATGGGTATCTCTATTCCAAATATTGTGGCAGCCCATCGCTTCTCCCAGTTTTTAGGCATCCTACCCCTGTATATGGTGAATCCTCCGATGGATAGATTGACAGACTGCCAAGATTTGCCATCTGTGAATCTTATCTCAAAGTCTTGGGTTACTACGTTATCCTTTGTGTCAAACATTGTGACCCTGCATGTGGCTCTTCCTCCTAGGGCAGTTCCATCAAATGCGTGCATCTTTACCCTTGTGTTAAATGATATTGAGGATATTGGACCTAGCTCTTCTGATGTGGTATGGTTGAATCCTATTTTCCCGTCTGACGTCCATGTCATATTTTGGGTGTCCAGTAAGCTGGGCTGAGTTACAAGGGAAGATTGTTCGTTTGTGCCGCCTCCGTAGATGTCTCCTACACCCTCACTGATACCATTGTAAGTTGATACTGGAAATGGGAATCCAAAGTTAAGCCATGCCCCCTTTTTGGTGTCAGCCTCCACAGATACGAAATCATGTAATGCAGTTGTATATTCATAACACACCTCTACTGCCGGTCTTACATTCTTTGCGAAATCGTTTGCATCCTCATTGAACGGGGTTGTGCTTTGTTTGGTTGGTCTTGGGTCTGATCCTGCTATATTGTAAATTGATTTCCAAGAATGTGAACAGTCATAGTTAAGATATGGAGATACGGTTGTCTTATCCTCCCATTTACTTGTTGCATTGTCCCATTCCCATATCTTCTTGTCCTTCATGTCAAAGACCTGCATCTTGTTTAGTGTTGATGTAGGCTGCTCATAGATTACCTCCCATTGCCCGTTATCCCCTGTGGATTGGGCGTTTGCCCATTGAACAACTGCATCATCAAAGTTTCTGCCTCTTTGGTCAACCCCACTAAGAGATGTATTAGATACGTTAAGAACACGATGTCCAATGGGATTGGCGCCGTTTGTATGGAGATATTCGTTTGATAGTGACTGGTCTGTTGATGTGTCATAGTCAGTATCCCCTATCACCTCATTTACCCATGTTCTAAACATTACCCCATCGTCTCTCACCACAATGTTAGAGTCAAAGAATGCCGCTCCATTACCCATGAGTGCACTTTCAACCACTTCAAGCGGTGAGGGAGTAAGTGCCAGATCGTTTGAGATTGAGGAGCCGTCTGAAGTGTGATTTAATACGACAAGGTATTGAGTTCCACTGTTAGTTACCACAGTCCCAATCTTGTAAGCTGTTGTTGTTGCCCATGCGTTAAGTGATGATACGGCATCAGGGTCAGCTCCTGCGTTTGCCCATGATTTGGCTTTGTCTTCAGTCCACTGAGAATACTGTGTAGAATCACCAAACTGGGAACTCATATCAATTAATGTCCACCATGAATTGCCAAGGTCTGTTGAAAATGTCGTGGAGTCATTTCCCGTATGTGTGGAAGTTGCTTCATAATGTTTGCCAGTTGCGACATCGATTACTTTTGCCCCCTCTACATATGGAATGCCAGTCTTCCATTGGGGTCTAAAGATAAATTCAAGTTCTCCAGCTCTATACTTTGCCGTACCCGTTGGCAGTGAGCCATGTGTCGGGCTTCCCCATGCTGCAATCTTGGTCGCAGTTGGGTTACTAATTCCTCCCTCTTGTTCTGATACGTTAATGGAATCGGTGTTCTCTATTACTACCGCTGATGCGTCATTTGTTGGATCGTTTCCGTCAAAGCTTCTCGCTCCTGATACGAATATCGCAGTGTTGATGAGATTGGCTCCTGCTGAGTCAAGCGTAATATCATAAAAGTCACCTACACCCCCAGAGGTTGCAGCTCCTCCAAGCAAGTCAATAACATCAAGCCATCTGTTATAACATGAATCCTCATTTGCCCCAAACTCATAGTGGTTATTAGTAAATATTGGAAGTCCATTTCCGTATTGATTTCCTGTAGTGTAAACCTCGTCATGCCTGTCAATGAGTGGCTGCCTTGAACCGTTGTTAGCCTCGTATGCATCGCCTATCTTCTGGGCTACATCAAAGGCGTTTTCAAACCAGTCTCTCCTCGCATAATTTATCATTTGGGTGTGGTACTCTATCCCTAAACACTCAAGGGTAACAAGGGAGCCTTCTGGTTTGGACTGTGATGGAATGATATCTTGAACCTCGAAATACTTGTCATAGCTGTTAGACCCTAGATCTGTTACCTCGATTCGTATACGGTCATATTTGTCAAAGTCTGCAATCTGAGCCCAGTTTCCAGCACCCAAATCAGTAGCAAATACACCAGATGTATGGGCAACAAGGCAAGTGTATAGTTTGCTTGACTCCTTTACAAGGTCATCAATGACATATGGTGTTGATGTAAGCCAAGGGGATGCTGCAACGTGCTTGCCACCCTTTGCAGAGATTACTATTTCACACTCGTTGACTTCACCTGATCCTGTATCTGTAAATAATGGAATGGCTACAACATCGGTTGTTATATCTGCGGTTGTTGCGTAGCCGTCAGACTCATCAAGCCATGTGACTGTAAGGCCAGTGAAATTACTCCCCATTGTAATTGTTGGCATCCAGCCACGTTCTCAAGTTTCCGCCTACCCTTAAGGTGAGGATAAAGCTGACCTTGTTATCCTTGTTGGGGTCTCTGATAAATGTGATATCGTTTAGTACATATCCGTATGCTGCAACGGGTACGAGATTAAAGTAAGGAAAGTCATCTATTCTTAATCCAAATCTACCTTCTGTGTATCCTGTTGTTGTCTTGGCCTCGTTTATCCACTGCATGAATTTCTGCATTGCGATGTTTGATGCATCAGAGTCTTTGATCAAACCAGTTATTTGCACATCTATTCCATCCAGCCCCATGTCCTGAACATCATTTCCATTGCCATCAACCCGTGGATTCTCTGCTACGCTGTTTCTTATTCTGAATTCGGAATTGAATACAACCCCCCCAGTTGTTACCACGGGGGATTCATTGAATAATAATCGTTCTCCGTCCTGATGTGGGTCTGTTGGTGGCACTGTCCAGTTTGTGGAGTCGGCTGCGGCGGTAGCTTCTGCACCATCAGCAGCCCCTGATTTTACCCACCAGATCGCAGAGTTGCCAGCCATCTACTAACGGCCTCCGCCTCTGCCTGATCTTGCTGCATTTACCCCGACACTCTGAAAGCTCTTCTTTCTGTTATCTAGTGCGTTAAAGTTAGATCGGGATATTCTGGACGGATCGTATGCCAGTGCTGCAACATTAAACTGTCCACCAGAATAAAAGTTACCTCCTAGCTGACCTCTTAGGGTGTCTCCCCTTAACCCTCCTATTGTTGTTGTTATGATGGTCTTGAATCCCTGTCTTAGCTCCTGTTGCTCTTTGCGGTCTAGGAATTTGATTACTTGTTCGTCTATTCTTTCCCTGAACCTTTGGTCAAATATTCTGCCAGGTTTGAACAACTCCAGGATTAGAAACTTTGCAACCTCTACTGCTATAGCTGTAATGAATAATACCCCGGCTCCTGACTTTAGCTTTCTTAACATTGTACCCACCATGAAGCTAAATGGATTTGTGGCAAGCTGCTTTATGTTGCTGAATTGGTCAGCCCCCATCTTCCCTATTGCACCAACGTTTCCTTTCTTGAATGTCTCAACGGTTAGGATCGTATCCTTTAGCTGCTTGTCCTGTTTTACTTCTAGATCGGGGGTTTGTGAGGATTCGTTGACTATTGCGTCAAGGTCTGGGGTATCAATACTGTTGACCTGTTTGAGTGTGTTTGTGTGAACAGGGTTTGCACTTGTTACCTCCATTGATTCTAATGCGGACTGTATCATCCGCTTTACTTCTTCAGTTAGACTGGCCATTATGATACCGTTATACTCCCTGCGGTTATTCTGACAAACATCTCAATTGTTGCACCACCCTTTGAACGTTTTAGCACGTCTAGGTCTCGAAGTACGCCCGTACATGCGAATGTTTTTGATGCTGGTGAGGAAGCTCGATCGGTATATACTATTTTCCAGGCGGTACTTGGCATATCACCTGTGGAGTCTATCAAATTTAGTGTGTTTAGTGCATCAAGTTCTGGTGTTGTGACAAAGAGTGTAGCTGTAAACCAATTATCACCAGGACCATAAGAATAAAATGGATTGCCGTCTGTCATGGCATCAACGGATTCACGTCTGCTTATGTGAAGATGTATGTCCTGTATCATGATGTATGTGTTAGACCCAACATCCAATCTTACATTCTTGGAATTTACCAGTTCGGCTATTTCGCCTATGTTTGCCATGTCTATGCCGACACCGTGTAAGTTGTTGGATCAGTAATTGTTGCAGTAATGGTAAACTTTACGAGATTTTCTATGGTGGATGTTTTTGTTATGTTTGTTATGTGTAGTGGAATGGAATCGGTAAATGTACTTGGGGTGCCTTCGGTATTGCTTACTGTATGTAGAAATACAACCTTGGCTAATTCCCTGTTGGTCTGAAGCCTGTAGATGAGATCGAGGGCTTCATCAGTTGATGAATTAAGGTCTGACTTTTTGGCAAACATATCTGCTGTGAAACTCCCTGAAAAGCTTCCTGAAAAGTATACGGGTACACCTACATCAGATGTGCCATCATAAATGATTTCAGGCACTACATCATACCCTTGGGATACAGTAACGTTGTAAGCCTCACTGTATGTGTAATCAGTGCCAGGTTTTGAATCCGTTGTGGTTGCTGATATGTCAAACACCAGTACCCCGGTGTTTCCCCTGAACACCTCAGTTGATTTGGATTGTATCTCTTTTAGTTCAAATGTGAGGGTTCGTATTAGCTCCTGCTTTACACCCTCGAAATTGTCATTGTTTCGCCAGTCATATCTTGCTGTAAAGAATGCACCAGTGCCAGCCAGTGGATTATACACAGTCTTTAGTATTCTTACCACCTCAACGCACATATCCTCAATATCTTCTTGAGCCTGGTCAAAGAGTGTCTCATCGATGTTTCCAACACGTCTGCGACAGGATATTACAAACTTGTGAGTCACTTCGGTAAATAATGGGTGTACTACTTGGTTCTCGTTGTCAGGTACCGCCGGATCCATAATCTTTGCTATCTCTATTGCGATTGGCCACTCATGCGCACCTACTATTTGAGGATGTGCCAAGATATGACAGTAATGCTCTATCCCCGCACTTTCAGCCTTTGGTATCCTTGTATTGGCTGGTGCCCATACTGCAAAGAGTGTATCCCTTAGGGTATCGCTTGCGAAATCCCCCAAGATTATTCAGTCCCTAATGTTCTAGAATTGGGCTTTGAGAATGTGTTCTGGGTATGTTCATCATCTAGTAATCCAGAATATTTGGCTTTAAGAAAGTTAATTATCTTCTGTTCGTAATGTTGTACACCCTTTAAATCCTTGACAGGGGATGTCCAATAATTGTAAAGTGATGCTGCCAGACCATCTGCTAATGGGTCTAATTCCTGATCAGTGAGAACAGCAGCAGAACCATTCATTAATGCTACTCTAGTATTGATAAATTCATCAGCTTCCTCTTGATATGCTGCTAAGACAGTATCATTGGATATTTCACTAGTGTTTTGATTTAGTTTGCCTTTAACACCGTTAAGAGTGCCATAATCTGCCATGTACTAAGGTGTAATCTATCTTTTAAAGTGTTAATAATTCATTACGTGACGTTCTCAATTAGCAGCCGTTCAAGATATTGAATTCTGTTACCCAAGTCATTAATGATATCCTGCATCTGGTTTGTCCTCTCAAATATTCCAGAGTGTGCAAACAGTGCCTCATGGTCACTGCCATCACCTGTGGCCATACCTAGAGAGGTCTCTAGCTTTTCAATTCGATCCACTATCGCATCAATCTTGTCTTCAGTTACCCCGGTGTTGGTCTGGTTGAATAGTGTGCCCCCTCCAAACAGCACTACCATGACAATGTAGATCTGTATGTTTTTGGGTGGTGGAATGCTCATGATGTTACTCAAATAATGCTAGGGTATCCTGTATGATTATCTGTATCCCTCTAAGGGCTTCAAGTAACACCTTAATCATTATATCCTGGTCGTTGATCATTATATCCTGCTGTGCCACCTGTTTCCATAGTTCTGCATTATATTGTTTTAGCTGTATTATCTGGGCAATGAGGTCCTCTCGCGGTATGCTGGGTGGATCAGGTACAACATACTCTGTTATTAGTAATGTAATGTTATTCTCACAGTTGATTAATAGAAATGGTTGAGATGTATCTAATATGCACTGCTTTGGCAATGCGTTAATCTTCCTATCCCCTGAAGTGTAATCAATTACGATATCCTCGCTTTTTGGCGGGATGGGTGCCTGCTTTGTAGGTTCTGTTGAGGATGATGTTACCACTATGACTTCACGGTCAGGTGTCGGCTGTGCAGGGTCTTGTGTTACTGACTGATCCTGGTTTATTGTGATTGGAATATCTATAATATTTGAGATTGCTGGGATGGGTTCTTGTGATTCCTCTGATGTCGGTGCGGTACCTGTTGGAAACAATACAAGTACAATCAATGATGCTAAAGCTGCGATTCCCACGTTCACCTGAAGGATAAGTTTTGTATTAATCTTTAGTCACCCGCTAATAATAGGTAACGTGCATAATAGTGTTATTTCCAGTATTGGAAATGAATACTATTAGAGTCTATTTCTTTTTAGATTTGCTTGATGTTGGTTTTGCTGTGACAATTACGGCGACTGGTTTTGCTTTTGCTGTTTCTGTTGGAATTAGATCTACAGTTCCAACTATTACCTCTCCATTCCATCTAATGTATTCTCTGGCAGCAGAGCATTTGATTGACTTTGCGCCATGATCAATTAGTGAATCAGCTTCAGCAAAGGTGTCAGCCTCTACGGTCTGTTTACATTTTAAGCAGTATAGTGTTCCCATGCGAGATATTGTGGGGTGTAGTTAAAAGTGTTAATAAAAAAGATATAGTGCCTGAGATTTAATATTGTCTCTAGGCGTTTGGGTTCATCTTCTTGCAGCCGCTATGACACTGTTTTTCAAGCCATCAATACCTGCAACGGTTGCAACTACTGCACCAAGTACGACAAGTACCTCAAGGTCTGTTGCCTCTTCGCCTATTGCCTGTAATGCAGTGGAGACAGTAACGATACCGATTGTGGCACTGATCAATGCTGTTGATAGTGCCTTTTTGATATCAAATGTCTCATTGCTTCCAAGATACCCTAATCCAAGTTGAAGCCCTGCACCGACTGCCGTAAATATGACAGCGGCCACAATGGGTTCTAATCCTAGTATGAGCATGATATCAAGCTAGGGGGTTGGCTTAAAAGTGTTAAATAAAAAAAAGGTGATTATAGCCTTATCTAAAAGCTAGTAATCTTGTAGCTGCCATTTTCGTCTCCTTCTTTGACGTCAAATCTCATTACAAGATCAGAGTCGTAAAGGCCTCCAACGGTCATATCATAGTTTTCAATTGTCAAGTCTTCTCTGAGTCCAACTACTTGGGCTGTGTCACGCTTTGTAATAGTAACAGTACCTTCAGTTTGTTGTCTGGTTTCCCAAACGTTTTTGAGTCCTAGGGCTGTTGCAAGGCCTGAGTTGTTAACGACATCTTTGTCATTATCATCTCTAAGGATTCTCTTATCTAGGAATAGATAGGAGCCGCTTGCGCCTGTGGATTTACTGATTGTTTGCCATGCATCGGCTGGATGTATGAACATGGTATCTGCTGTGTTTAGTTGCGTGCCTGGGAATACTGAGCGAATCACGTTTGATAGTGCTTCAAACTCTGAGTGGATGGAAGTAGCGAGATCTAATGATGCTCTGGTACCGGTGTTTGTTGCTGTGTCGGTATTTAGCTGGTCAATTATTCTTTTACCTGCAAGATAATAGTATAGGTTTCCTGCATTTTTGAGTGGTTGTTCTACTGCAAGGAAGTTGTTATCCTTGACATCATTTCTTTCTACTCTGATAGTGCCTCTAAAGCTGTTCTTTGTATTAGAACAGTCTAGCTCAATTGGCTCTACCTTTCCACCAATAATTGGTGGTTTTCCTCCTGCCTCTTTGAATATGTTGATTGTATTGGCTGCTTCTCCACCAAGTTGGTTAGTCCATCTGGTTTTAGGGACGTTAACCTTTGGTGCGTCCATGTCTTCAATTCTGGAATATTGTTTCCAGTCAGACCATGGTTCTGCGCCTTCAATGATAGAGTCTGAAATCTTTAGGATAGATAACGTATTAGGAACTGAGACAGTCTCGCGTACTGCGTGACCTCCTTTTCCTGCATAGTCGCCTATTCTGATTCCATAACGTTCGTGCCATATTCTGTCGAGGTTTGGATTTCCTCTCATTTCCATCATAGATCCTTCGGATTTGTCAAAGAAAACGCCTAATGGTGTTTCTCTGATTGGTTTCCAAAAGTCCCATGCTTTGCCTGCTGATTGGTATGCTTCTGCTGCATCGTTTAGTGCTTCTCTGATTCCGGTAAACTCGTCGGATTCTAATAGAATGCTTCGATTGACTTTTTCGCCTGATCTAGCCATTCTACAAGATACCCTCCAAGGTTACTTCACAAAGTATAGCGTCCTGAACTGCGGTACTGGCTTGTAGTGCTCTTCCGAACACAAAGTCAGATGCCACGGCTCTTTGTGCAACACCGTCTATGCTTGCGCTCAATGGATCGCCTATTACGATATTGGAGTTTGCTCCACCTGTTGAGCCGTCTACACGGACTTTACATCTTCCACTGGTTACAACCTTTACGGCTTCCCCTGCGGCTGATGCTGCGCTACCATCATTAGTAGTGGTACCATCGACCCAAATGCCATTAGCATCCCCACCTACGACTACTCCTGCGATGTAAAGGGTGCCGTCTGCTGTTGGTTCAACTCTAGGATTTTTCTCTCCTGTAGCTGCTGCAACCGGGATGACTGGTGAACCAATCTCAATGGCCTCATCGGCTATTGCATTGATTACACTGGCAGATGAATCTGCTGGCCCATCATAAAGACCTGGGTAATTATCGGTCATGGGTTAACTATATTCGTCAACTTAAAAGTGTCAATATGCGATATTCGTTGGTATAATAAAAAAAGAAATGACTAAATCAGTTACTATCTGTTTAGTGCATCATTCATTCTGCTGATTTCTTTTCTTGTAGCTGCGAGGTCTTGTGTTTTGTTACCAGTTGTCTCTCTGATTGTTGGGACTGTCTTGTGACTGCCCAATCCAGATCCTAACTCTAATGAGTTTGGCATCTCTTTTTGTGTCTCTTGAATCTTTTTGTCAAGGGTTTTGAGAGCTTCTGTGTATGGGATTAATGCTTTTCTGACTGTCTCGTTGATGGTGTATTGCATTTGTTGCTGTGGGTTCATTGGTTGACCTGGTTGTGCTGGCTGGCCTCCACATGCACATCCACCTGCTGCTTGTTGCATTGGTGGTGCTTGCATTCCCGGCATTCCTCCTGGTTGTTGAGGTGGGAAAGATTCGTTAATTGCGACACCCATCTGATCTTTTTTGTCAGGTTGAGCACTGGCTGATTCCGGTGCATCTTGCTCGGTTCCGACTTTAACTAAGCCAGTAGTTGAGCTTGTTTGCTCGGATTTGCCACCATCAATCTCTTCGACTTTTTTGATTAACTCATCGTCTTCCATTTCTTGGATGGCGGTGTTGAAAAAGTCTCTTGCGACTGTTGGTTGTTTTTGCTGGACTCCGAATCCGGTACTAAACAGTTTGTGAACTGCGACACCTGCGTTTTGTGTCTCTAGTACTGGACGTGCGTCCTCGTATGTTCTACAAGATAATAGTTTATCTTTGATGGATTTATCCATGCTCTATAGTGTGTTTTCCCTTTAAAAGTGTGAATACTACGATATTCGTTATAAAACGCTTAGACTCTTGCAAAAGTCTATATCATTTGGTACGATTCTCGTCAAAACTGCCCTCTATGACCTCTCCGCCTGTCATGCTCCACTCTCTGCGCTTGCCCTTGGCTTCACTGAGTTCTAACTCGTACAGGTCAGTTCCACCATGATAGAACCTTAGCTCACCGTCTCCTAGTGTAATGTTAAAGAATCTCGTCATGCCCTTGAGGTGCTTCATCCTGATTCTGGTATCGACCATTATCGGTATGTCCAGTATGGCGCATGTATTGGCAAACATGACGTCTATTGCCCCTGTGATTAGCTCAGGGGTTCCGTTGTACTTTGCATCGTCAATGAATCTGATTTTCTTTAATATATCCCTGGATAGAAACATGCATGCAAAGCCTGCAAATGCCGGCCTGATAATAGGATTCTCAAACCTTGTGTTCTTTGGCACCCATGCATAATGCCTCCAGCCAACCTGCATTCTCTCCGGGACTTTCCTTGTAGGATGTGGCAGGTTGGATGTGATGTTTAGCTGGTCTTTGTTGTCGTTATTGTCGACATTGCACACCCCAGATAGTATGGGGTAATCTTTTTCCTCTATTGTTTTGATAAGATTGTCTATATGCTCCTTGTTTATCAGTAGGTCATCAGGACATATGACCATATGGGTATATTCCTCGTGGTCTAGGAACCACTGTCTAAGTAAATTGTAAGCTGTCTTTTCCGGATAATACTTGGCGTAAAGTCTTGGATAACCTGTCTCCTTTAGCGTCTGGTATACGTTTTTGATGTCCCTGGGGGATGGTGAACATAGTAAGGGTTTAACTTTCATCTTTCTCCATCATGTCTATTATTGTCTTGCTTTGTATTTGGTTAAACTCGGCTCCTTTTCTTTTGAGCCACTGATCAGGAGTCTCATCATTCTTTTCTGCATCCTCTAATTCATGTATAATAAACCTAATACCATCACCAATTTTGTATTTCATTTCTTCTTATGGCACCCACAAACACACACTGGTTCTACTCCTCCCCAGTTCTGACAGTCTATATCATGGCAAGATGTACAAGAATAAGACACTATCTAGCAAACGGTACTATCTCATATAAGGGCTTTATTATGGGGTCTTGATGCCATTTGTCAACGATTAGGTGCGGTTCCTTCTTGCCGTTTTGTATCTCAGAGCCGTATCGAAAGTGTGCAAAGAAAACGCTGGTATCGACATACTGGGTTATGCCATTCTTGGCAAGATCATGGGATATCCCTACATCGTAGGCTGAGGGCTTTTCTCTGTAGGTCATGCTTTCCTTGTCTCCTAGGAATGTCACCTTTTCAACTAGTTCCCTTGGTAGGATAAGAAACCCTGCTCCTGTATGTGGTACGGGTGCAAGAGTTAGATCGTTGTATCGTAAGTATTCCTTTATTTCCCCTATTGTATACCAGTCGTAGTTCCTTGGAAATTCCAACGTGGGAAGGTTCTTGGTTGCAGCAATTGGCCACATATTCCTATAGGGGCAGTCAAAGTCCCGCTTGTCTACGTTAAGCATTGAGGATACAACAATACCATCTTGGGCATGTTCCCAGAGTGTTTCCACTCCCTTTGGATGTGGGATAAGATCATCAGGACAGATAGCGATATGCGTATATTCTTTGTTTTCCTTGAAGTATTGTAGCCACTGGCCGTAAGGGTCATGCTGATATCCCACGTATTTGACCCATAGTTTGTCATGGGGGATTTTGTTTATTGCCAGTGTGAATGATGGCATGTCACGGGGAGATAATATTACTATTAGCAGTTTATTCAAAGTAGTTCTATCTTGGTCGTCTTGACGCCTGGGGTTGCTGGGGTTACATGTCTGCCTCTCCATACTACACCTTGAGGGTTATTTACTACCCATGTAAATGCTATATCGTCTAATTCTCCTAAGACCAGTCCCCTAGGTACTACAAAACATTCGTTTACATCACATTCGGTATGCATGTGTCTTGGCATACCTGCGTTAATTGATACAGAATCTATCTCTCCAGTCTCGATATAGTGTATAATCTCTGGATCCCTTAGGTGTACAAGCATCTGTGTTTCTCGTCTTGTTGGGTCATATTCGGCATCTAACACGTCTGAATCCACCTTGAATTCCTCTCCAAGATGGTTGATGTCCGTACTTTTGCCTATTCCAGTCCTTGTTAATTGTGCGAGTTCATCACCCTTTAGGAGCCTTCTGTATGGTTCGCCCTCGGATCTGTGGTCGGTAATTGCTTCTGCTGAGGCTCTTACCAGTACAAACTTGCCTCCAACGTTTCTACCCAATTCGGATACCCTTTGCAGATAGTCCCCAGTCATCCAGTTGAATTGGGTGGACAGCTCGCCTATTGTCTCCCTGATTAGGTTTCTGGTTTCCTTGTTGTATAGAGGTGGGATATCAAAGACTAGTTCGTCAGGATTTGGGTTCTCGTTTTTGTATCCCATTACTGTTGGGTCTGTGGATAGGTGCCCTTCTAACCCGTGCATTGATGGCTCGCTGTTTAGTTTGGAGCCTGTAGCGGTGTATGGATCCTCGTTAGTTTCAGTTATTGTCTCGTCAAATTGATCCATAACAC